>Ga0256829_1003089_pt1 | contig 11826 bp, 11 predicted proteins | sample 131447metaG_FD_185979 | JGI IMG/M metagenome (GOLD analysis project Ga0256829, IMG submission 185979) | Hydrothermal vent microbial communities from Lau Basin, Pacific Ocean - 131-447 | ecosystem: Environmental > Aquatic > Marine > Hydrothermal vents | place: Pacific Ocean: Lau Basin | collected... | reverse complement strand
AGCAAAGCGCAAGGATGTAGCCACATTGGTTGCTATGCCAGAGGAGTCGGTAAAGACCTTGCTGACGGTAGTGATGCGTGATGCCTTTCCTGCGCTTCGTGACCGTCGTTGTTCATCGGCATCCGTTACAGTCCCCCCTCCAGTGCCGCCACCACTATCAGTCAGTCGCGATGATGAAGGGTGGAATATCGCATTTAATTCCCAAGGTCAGACACTGAGCATACCAGCCAACCATCCGGTTCAGGCGCGTACCATTGTGTTATCCTTGCTGAATGTCGGAGCGATTTCAGCACCAGAATGTGCTTCAGTACTGGGCATCTCTACACCGCATTGCCGCACGCTGGCCCGCCAACTGGCCGAACACGATGTGGCGGAGGTGTTGATAGATAAACGCGAAGGGCAGAAGCAGGATTACCGGATGGGAACCGAGCAAAAGGCAGAGCTCATCCAGCAACTGGTTGCACGCGCTATTACTGGTCATTCCACCTCCAGCGAGGTATTGGCCGAGCAAGTAAGTAAAAAAACACAGGTTGTCTTATCGCCTCGAACTGCTCGGTGGCATCTTCACCAACTCGGTTTATCCAACATCCGAAAAACACTTCCTCAACTTGTGGAGGCACTAAAAAAAACTCCAGTGGATCATCGTCAATACCCAACAGACTGAGAGCGGCGCGAGGCCGATGAAGCCCCTGTCTATCGAAAAAAGCGGTCGTTTCGATATTGATAAATTAGCGGAAGCGGACACGTTATCACCATGCTGCCGACAAGGCATTGTCGCATTATCCAATGCTGGTATTTCTCGCAATGCGATTGCCAGGATTGTCCACTGTTCGATGAGTAGCGTGCGTCGCTGGATTCGACGCGTCAAAGAGATCGGCTCGGTTCGTGATTTGGCGCGTTCGGGGCGACCCGTCATCTATTCACAGGAAATAAAGATGCGTCTCGTCGCCTTTTACTGTCAAACACAGCCGCTGCCTGGTTGTGGAAGATGGACGCTGCGATGGGCTGAACTGCGCTTAAAGGCAGAACCTGCACAAGTCGGTGCCGCGCCGGGAAAGTCTACGCTACACCGGATTCTACAACAGAATCAGTTGAAACCGCACCAATCCCGCTACTTTCTTAATATCACCGATCCTGATTTCTTTCCCAAGATGGAACACCTTCTGACGCTCTACCGCCAGCCTCCCGCGAACTTGTTTTTCTTTGACGAGTGCCCGGGTATTCAGATCCTCAAACGGTTAACGCCGGATATGCAAAGCGATGGCATGTGCAAACGGCTTGAAGAGTTTGAATATATTCGCAATGGTACCATGGATGTCCTTGCTTTTCTTAATCATGCTGATGGCAAGGTTCATCTTGCATGTTGCTCCGATCATAAAACAACCACCTTGCTGAAGGTATTCAGAGAGCATGTGAATCAATACCCTGCAACCCAGACGCTCCACTATGTTATGGATAATCTTTCCACACATAGGGGATATCCCTTGTGCCAGTTGGTGGCTGAACTCAGTGGGGTTGCATGTCCGCCACAGGATAAGTTATCTACGGTGGAAAAGCGCGTAGCATGGCTTGGTCAGGAAGACAGGCGTATCGTCATTCATTATACGCCGTATCACGGTTCCTGGTTGAACTGGATTGAATTCTGGTTTGGTATTATGGGTCGTAAGGTGCTCACTGAATCGTTTGGTTCAGTTGAAGAAATAAAGGCGGCGCTGGAAGCATTTGTGGCTGACTGGAACACCCTGTTGGCACACCCCTTTCAATGGTCGTATGATGGTAGCGGATTACACGAGAAAGCGGTAACACGCTTTACGCAAATGCTCAGCCACTCGGCATCAAAAATGGACGTACGAATACTAACCAAACAGATGATGTTATTGACGAATCTTCTTAACGATTATTTGTCAGAGATCTCTCATGATAGTTGGAGCCAGTTTCACACGGTGTTTTTGGCACAAACTGCGAACATCAATGCACTCATACAAAATGAGGAAGGAAAAATACGCAAAACCAAAGCGGAACAGGCATTCAATAACTTGACAGACACTTTCCTGCAATATTTTCCATCGCCTGAATCAGCCCAGCTTGAAGATATTAAACAGCCAATTTAGAGTGCAGAACTTATGGGACGAGCTACTAGCTGCTACCGCTTTATTAGCCTGCCTGCTTGCCTTCATTGCTCTTTGTGGGCAGATACTGAGTAGCACTCACGCTCATTGGCAGCTGTTTGTGCTTATCGGCATGATTGCGTTGGCTACCGGAGTTGAAATACTATATCGAAAAATAAGTGGCAGGGAGTTTCGCAAGCATGTATGATACCTACCCTTTGTATGGTTGAAAAAGCATGGGATTTTTACGACTTCATCAGGAAAGGCACAAAAAACAGAGCGGATTCCAATGTCTTGTGAGAAGGTGAAATGTCGATGAATTTTTTTAGATCGTATATGAGTTTACTGGCCATACTGGCCTACCTCATTCTGCCCGTCTCGCTTTATGCCGATGAGAGTGCGAGCAATGATATTAAGGCCGGCCAGCGGATATTCAACTTTGGCCTGGGCGACAAGGTTCCCCCCTGCCTGAAGTGCCATGGCGCCAACGGGCTGGGTCTTGGTGCTGTCGATATAGCTACGCCAAGAATCGCCTCCCAGGTTTATACCTATCTGTTGAAGCAGCTGACCGACTTCGCTACCAACAGGCGCACAGATGACATTATGCATCAGATGAACGGTATCGCTAAAGCCTTGGGCAAACAGCAGCGCAAGGATGTTTCTGCATACCTGCATTCGATAAAGTGGTCCTACAGCAGCAAGGATCTGACTCAGTTCGGCAAGAATGGCGTGCAGATCGGCGATCCCGTCCGCGGCGAACGGATTTTCAAGACCGGCATAGCGGGTAAGGGTGTTGCTGCATGCCAGGTCTGCCACGGCTATGATGGACAGGGTGCCGGCAGCCTCTACCCCGCCCTCAGCGGGCAGAACTATCTCTACCTGACGCATGAACTGGCGGCGTTTCGCCGTGCCGCTCAAGGCGCAAGCGCGCATGCTCGCGCCAACGACTTCATGGGGCAGATGCGAGCAGTGGCAGCCAGATTGAGCGATCAGGATATCAATGACGTCTCGGCATTCCTGACCGCCGCCAAACCGCCGCCGGCACCGGATAATCCGCATGATCCGGGCAGTGAGGTGAGCAGATGATCGTTCAAATTAATCAGGAGAAATGGTAAGTGATGAACCATGGACGTTCCGTTATATGCAGCATTATTCTGTTTGCGGGCATCCTGCCCGGCACGGCTCTTGCGGGCGCTGAAAACAAGTGTAAGGCATGCCATGACTTCACCACGGGCAAAAACAAGGTCGGCCCCAGCCTGAAAGGCGTACTCGGGCGTAAGGCGGGCACCTATCCGGGATATCACTATGTCTTCAAAGCTTATATCAAGGGTGAGCCCTGGGTCTGGGATGAACAGAAAATCCGCTTATGGGATTTTAATACCGCCCATGCAGTCAAAAAGCTGGCAGGCAATCCTGAGGCCAGCACGCGCATGCCCTCCCAGTTCATGACCGGCGACCCGGAAGACCAGATCATCGCTTATATCCGTAAGACCAGTGGCAAATCAAAATAGACGGTGTTTTATGCCTGGCGCGCGCCGGGCATGGTCATCGTAGCGCTTGTCATGCAGACCGGATGAAAGCGTTGAGCAGCCTCTGTGCCCGAACTCACCTGCGCCGCCAGGAGGCAAGGCATCGCTCAGGATGGCGATTCCGGCCCATGGAGTATGCAGCCGACCTGGTTTATGCCATCAGAAATTCAAGCAGGCCTTTCTGCGCATGCAGGCGATTTTCCGCTTCGACCCATACAGCCGATTGCGGGCCGTCGATGATATCCGCGCTCACTTCTTCGCCGCGATGAGCCGGCAGGCAGTGCATGAAGAGCGCATCAGGTCTGGCATAGGACATGACCCGCGCATCGATACAAAAGCCGGCAAAGGCTTTTTCGCGCTCGGCCTGTTCTGTCTCCTGACCCATTGAGGTCCATACGTCGGTAGTGACGAGATCGACATCGGTAACGGCTTCAAGGGGATCATCAGTCAGGGTGACGTCTGCACCCAGCGTGCACGCTGCAGCCAGCATTTTTTCATTCGGGCAGTAACCGGCCGGGCTGGCGATGCGCAGGCGGTAACCGAAGGTAACAGCGCCATTAATCCATGAGTGGGCCATATTATTACCATCGCCCACCCAGGCCACGGTTTTGCCCTCGATGCGGCCGCGCTGCTCTTCATAGGTAAATACATCGGTAAGGATCTGGCAGGGATGGGTCGTATCAGTCAGCGCATTGATGACCGGCACCGAGGCGTATTTGGCAAAGCGCTGCAAGGTATCTTGGCCGAAGGTGCGGATAATCACGCCATTAACCATGCCGGATAGAACACGGGCAGAATCCTCGATCGGTTCGCCGCGACCGAGTTGCGTGGTGCCGGAATGCAGGAACAGGGCATGACCGCCAAGTTGAAACATGCCTACCTCAAAGGAGACGCGTGTACGCGTGCTGGCCTTGTCGAAGATCATGGCCAGGGTTTTGCCTTGCAGCGGGTTGGATGCTTTACCTTCTTTCAGCTGACGCTTCATTTTTGCCGCGCGTTTGAGAATATGACGCGCCTCATCGGGCGTGATATCCAGCAGGGTCAGGAAATGTCTCATGATGTTTTCTCCAAAACGATGGCCAGCTTATGCAATGCTTCATCCACTTCGTCTGCGGTTACGTTCAGTGGCGGCAACAGCCGCAGCACGCAAGGGCCGGCTGCCAGAATCAGTAGTCCGGCGGCACGTGCGGCGGCGATAAGCGGAGCAGCCTCTGTATCAAGAGCCGCGCCGATCAGCAAGCCCTGACCACGAATCTCGCCCATGGCCGGGTAGCGCGTCGTCATGGCAGTCAGTTCTGTGCACAATTGAGTGCCGCGAGCCTGTACATTACTCAGGAGATCGCAGCTTTCAATTTCATCCAGCACGGTAAGCGCGGCAGTGCAGGATAGCGGGTTGCCGCCGAAGGTCGATCCATGCGTACCCGGCCCGAATGAAGCTGCAATCTGCTCGCTGGCAAGCATGGCGCCGATCGGTACGCCGCCGCCAAGCCCTTTGGCCAGCGTCAGGATGTCCGGCACGATGCCCGCCTGCTCAAAAGCGAACATCGTGCCGCAGCGACCGATTCCAGTCTGTACTTCATCCAGCAACAGCAGCAGGCCGTGTTCATTACACAATTTACGTACTGCCTGCAGGTACTCGGGCTCGGCGGGATGAACGCCACCTTCACCCTGCAAGGGTTCGAGCAGAATGGCGGCTGTGCGCTCATCCACCATTTGTCCCAGTGTTTCTATATCATTGAGTGCTACATGGGCGAAACCCGGCGGCAGCGGGTCAAAGCCGACTTTTACCTTATCCTGACCGGTGGCAGTTAGGGTCTGCAGGGTGCGACCATGAAACGATTGATGGGCAGTAATAATGGTGCGTCGCGATGATCCCCGATCGTAAAAATATTTGCGCGCCAGCTTGATCGCAGCCTCATTGGCTTCAGCTCCGGAATTGCAGAAAAAGGCGCGTTCCAGACCGGACAGGGAAGTAAGGCGTGCAGCCAGTTGCTGTTGGGCGGGGATGTGAAATAAGTTGGAGCAATGCAGCATCGTAGCGGCTTGCGCTGCCAGCGCAGCGGTCAGTTTCGGATGGGCATGGCCGAGCGTGTTGACGGCAATGCCAGAAATAAAATCCAGATATTCTGTGCCGGCATCATCCCAGACACGTGCGCCCGCACCGTGCACCAGTGTTAACGGGAATCTGGCATAGGTATTCATGACTGCGTCCATCAGGGCATACTAGTGGGTTGTCAGACTTAGGCAATTCCCGGCGGCAGGCGGAATTAAACATCAGCCTGGATGTACAGGCCGAATGAGAAGAATTTGTCATGGCGACGACAGGCTTCTATAGTACTGGCATGAGTTTCATTGAATCAGGCGCGCGCACCCGTATCAAAATCTGTGGCATTACCCGCCTGGAGGATGCGCTGGATGCAACGCGTCTCGGTGTCGACGCGCTCGGTTTTGTCTTCTATAAGAAATCTCCACGTTATATCGATCCGCAGAAAGCCGCTGCTATTCTTCGCCAGTTGCCGCCGTTTGTATCGGCCGTTGGTCTGTTTGTGAATTCGACGCAGACAGACATTGATGCGGTGCTGGCTTGCTGTCCGATCAGCATAATTCAGTTGCACGGTGATGAGATGCCCGAGTTTTGTCAGGTGCAGTCGCGCCAGGTGATGAAGGCGATCGCCATCAGCACGGCTGAAGATCTGAAACGGGCCAGTCGCTATAACTGCCCGGTATTGCTTGATGCTAAAGCGCCGCCAGGCGTCTACGGCGGTAGCGGGACCAGCTTCGACTGGTCACTATTGAGGGACTACAAGCATGATTATCCGCTTTCTCTGGCTGGCGGACTTAACATTGATAATGTGCATGATGCGCTGGCTATTCGCCAATGGTTTGCGCTGGATGTATCCTCTGGCGTTGAAGCTTTGCCCGGCATCAAAGATGTCGGCAAGATGCGTGCATTCATCGCAGCTGTAAACGGTTGCTAGCCTGCATTATTCATGAATCGCCGTGATGATTGCATCGGGCCTTTGTTTGCGACGGATTCTGAGGAAGGAGACCGTAGCCGTGCATACGGACGACTGAGAAAGGATTCGGTGCGGAAAAGGAATCAGCAAGGGCGGGGCAGCATTTGTGAATAATAAAGGCTAGAAGCAAGGAGTTAATGTGAACCGTTTAGCGCAGGCCAGTCTGGATCAGTCGCTGTATCATTTTGATATTAGTCATGCCCCCGATGCGGGTGGCCATTTTGGTCGTTTCGGCGGTCGTTTCGCCGCGGAAACGCTGATGCAGCCGCTCAAGGAAATCGAGCAGGCATTCTATGCCGCTTGGGCAGATCCGGAATTTCACCGCGAGCGTCTGGATATGCTGAAGAACTATGTCGGTCGCGCCACACCATTGTATCACGCCGAGCGCTTGACGAAACTGACGGGCGGCGCACAAATCTATCTTAAGCGCGAGGACCTGAATCATACCGGAGCGCATAAAATCAATAATACCATAGGGCAGGGGCTGCTGGCCCGTCGGATGGGCAAAGAACGGGTGATTGCCGAAACAGGCGCCGGCCAGCACGGTGTGGCCACGGCCACGGTTGCGGCTATCTTCGGCATGCAATGCGATATTTTTATGGGGCGTGAGGATATGGTGCGGCAAATGCCCAATGTGCTGCGCATGCGGCTGCTTGGCGCCAATGTTATTTCCGTTGATTCGGGCACGGCCACGCTGAAAGATGCGGTGAATGAGGCATTGCGCAACTGGGTGGCTACCTGTGAAGACACCTTTTATATCTTCGGTACGGCGGCAGGCCCGCATCCTTATCCGCTGCTGGTGCGCCAGTTCCATACGGTGATCGGACAGGAGGCGCGCGCCCAGATTCTTGAGCAGGCCGGGCGTTTGCCGGATGTGGCGGTAGCCTGCGTGGGTGGCGGCTCCAATGCGATGGGGCTGTTACATCCCTTCCGTGATGATGCGGGAGTGCGGCTGGTGGCAGTGGAAGCGGCCGGCTACGGCCTAGAAACCGGTAAACATGCAGCCTCTCTGGCAGCTGGCAAGGCGGGTATTCTGCATGGTAATCTGACCTTCCTGCTGGAAGATGGAGAAGGACAGGTGCAGTCCACGCACAGTATTTCAGCTGGTCTGGATTATCCCGGCGTCGGTCCCGAACTGGCGCTGATGCTGGAAGAAGGACGTTTAACACTGGATGCGGCTACCGATGATGAGGCGCTGGTATCGCTGCAACAATTGACGCGCTGCGAGGGGATTATCCCGGCTCTGGAGTCCAGCCATGCACTGGCTGCCGGTTGTCGTATGGCAGCTAGCATGCGTCCCGATCAGTTGATGATCATCAACCTGTCCGGTCGCGGTGACAAGGATATGGATACTGTATTCAAACATCTGGGCTGGCTTGAGGATGCAGTATGAGTGCGCGCCTCGGACAGGTGTTTGAGCGTTGCAAGGCGGAGGGTAGAGCCGCGCTGGTGGGTTACCTGACTGCCGGCGACCCAAACCCGCAACAGAGCCGCGAGCTGCTGCTGAGGCTGGCAACGCACTGCGATATTCTCGAGATAGGCATGCCGTTTTCCGATCCGATGGCGGATGGACCGGTGATTGAGGCGGCTAGCGTACGCGCTTTAGCCGCAGGCACGCATATCAACGATGTATTCGAGCTGAGCAGGGCCGTACGTCAAGCCAGACCCGACATGGGTATTGTCCTGATGGGCTATGCCAATGTGCCTTACGCCATGGGTTTTGAGTTGTTTTCTGAACGTGCAGCCAGTGCTGGCGCTGATGGGGTGCTGATTGTTGATATACCGCCGGAAGAGGGCGGCTTGTGCGATGCGGCGTTCAAGGCGCATGCCCTGGATCGAATTCTGCTGTTATCACCGACTTCCCCGGATGAGCGCATTCGTCTGGCCTGCGCAGAGGGCAGCGGTTTTCTTTATTATGTGTCCCTGACTGGCATTACCGGCGCGGATATGGGGGATATAGCCGATATCCGCAGCAAAGTGGCGCATATCCAGGCCATGACCGATATACCTGTCTGTGTCGGCTTCGGTATCAAGACGCCGGAGCAGGCTGCCCAGGTAGCGGTCTTTGCCGATGGCGTCGTGGTAGGCAGTCATTTTGTTAGTCAGATTGCCGGTAATAGTGATGTTCATGCCGCGCTTACGGCGTTGGATACCTCGGCTGCCGCGATGCAGACGGCTACTGGCGGAGGTCAGACTTGAGGTTTAAGGTCCTCGGCTGCTACGGTGGGCAACTGCTGGGATTTCGCCTGACTTCGTTTCGGATTAATGATTCCATCCTGCTTGATGCAGGTTCTCCGACCGAAGTTCTGTCGCTGGAAGAGCAGCATGGCATCCGCCATATATGTCTGTCGCATACGCATCTGGATCATATCAAGGATATCGCTTTTCTGGCCGATAACCGCTCATTAAAACGCATGACCGGCAGTATTGAAAACCGGACTATCCGCATTCACTCTCTGACGGAGAACAACCGGGTGCTTAAACAACATTTTCTCAATGAGCATATCTGGCCGGATTTCACCCGCATTCCGGCCGCAGGTGATGCTATTTTAAAGCTGGTTGATATTGAGCCGGGGCGCCCTTTTGTCATTGATGGCGTCAGTATTACGGCCATACGGGTCAATCATCCAGTGCCATGCACTGGTTTCCTGGTGGATGACGGCATCAGTCAACTGATTTATAGCGCCGATACCGGCAATACTGACCGCATCTGGCAGGTTGCCAACGCCCAGACGAACCTGAAGGCGGTGATCATGGACTGTTCATTTCCCAATGCGTATCAGCGCCTTGCCGATATCAGCGGACACATGACGCCGCAGGGGATGATGCAAGACCTGCAAAAACTCACGTTGCTTGGTAAGGTTCCGGTCTACTTGTACCATATGAAGCCTGAAACATTGAATGTTATGATGGCGGAAGTGGAAGCGCTGGATGTGCCGCATCTGCGCATGCTTACGCAAGTCGATGACTTATTGATCTGAAAACGCCGGAGGCCCTGCCATGAGTTGGTTCACGCGCCTGATAGAAGCGCCTAAAAATATACTCAAGTCCAGTAATTCCGGATCGCCGGAAGGGTTGTGGGTGAAGTGCCCGAGTTGTTCGGTTGCACTGTATAACAAAGACCTGAGTCGAAGCGATATGGTGTGCGGCAAATGTGGCTACCATTTACGCATGAACGCCAGCCAGCGCGCCGGGCTGATTTTTGACGAGGCCAGTTTTGTGGAGCACGACACCGCGCTGCGCTCGGAAGATCCGCTCTCCTTCAAGGATCAGAAGCGTTACAAGGATCGTACCCGTGACGCTGCCAAGAAGGTTGGCGCAGAGGATGCTGTGCGCAATTACATTGGCGATATCAATGGGCGCACTGTGTCCGCATCAATCTTCGAGTTCGCTTATATGGGCGGCAGCATGGGCTCGGTGGCCGGCGAGAAGATTGTGCGCGGCATGGAGCATGCGCTGGAGCGAGGCTGTCCCTATCTGTTGGTCACGGCATCAGGTGGCGCACGCATGCAGGAAGGGGTGCTGGCGCTGATGCAGATGGCCAAAACCTCATCCGCTGTCAATCTACTCAATGATGCGAAGCTGCCATTTATCTGCCTGCTAACCGACCCGACCATGGGCGGTGTATCTGCCTCAGTTGCCTGGTTGGGTGATGTGATTATTGCTGAACCCGATGCCCTGATTGGTTTCGCCGGACCACGCGTGATTCAGGAAACAGTCGGTCAAAAGCTGCCGGAAGGCTTTCAGCGTTCGGAGTTCCTGTTAGAGCATGGACTGATTGATGACGTGGTTGATCGACGCGAGTTGGACGGCTACCTGAGTACCCTGTTAACGCATCTGTGCGACAGGCCATACCGCCAACCTGCATGATTGCTGCTAGAGCCGCTATTATAAACGATAAGCCGTTACATATCGAGGCATGGCTGGAGCAATTGGGCCAGCCGTCCGCTGATCGGGACTACTTGCCCGGCCATGCGCGTATGCAGGCTCTCCTGTGCGGGATCAAACAGCATCGTCCGCGCCTGCGCATCCGTATTGCCGGCACCAATGGCAAGGGGTCGACAGCCTTTATGTTGGCTGCAGCGCTGAAAGCTGTCGGCCTGGCGGTCGGATTGTATACCTCTCCGCATATCCTGCATTTTAATGAGCGCATCCGTATTCAGGATGAACCTGTGCATGATGATGTCCTGCATGCCGCCATGCAGCGACTGATGCCGGCAGCGCTCAAGGCCGGCGCCTCTTATTTTGAAACGGCCACCGCGCTTGCTCTGGATATATTTTCCTGCGCCGGGGTTGATGTGGAAATCCTCGAGGCCGGTGTCGGTGCGCGGCTGGATGCAACAACGGCCGTGCCGGCCGATATGGCGCTAATTACGCCGATCGGGCTGGATCATCAGTCATGGTTGGGTGATACGGTGGTCGAAGTCGCTGCGGAAAAAGCGTATGTGATGCAGGGCTGTAGCAGCAGCATCAGCGCACCACAGGAGTCACAAGTCGCTGCTCTGCTGCAGGCATTCGAGCCTGATTTGAAATCTTGTGAGGTGATGCAATGGCCGCAACTGGCTGTTAGAGGCGAGCACCAGCAGATTAATGCATCGCTGGCCTATGCAGCCGCGCAGCAGCTACGTGATGTGTTGCCGGAGATGGATTTATCTGTCGCGCGACAGGCTATTTCTGCCTGCCAGGTTCCCTGTCGTTTGCAGCTTATGCAAATAGGCGCGGCCAGGGTATGGCTGGATGCGGCGCACAATTGCCATGCTATTAAGGCGTTATTACCCTCGTTAAGAGCGCTGGCTGATCCCTTTGATGCTATCCTTGTGTTTACCCGTGAAGATCGCTCCCTGGAGCGGGAACTGGGCCTGCTTGAGCCCTATGCCCGGCAGATCGTTCACAAACGCGATGACACGCGTGCGGCCGTACAGGCATTGCAGGATGCCATTGCACGCCGTCCGGCAGGTTTATTCCTGGTGCTCGGCTCTTTCTTGACGGTTGCGGCAGTGCTTAATGCATATCCACAGTCAGGCTGACGACCACATGTCTGGAAAAGGCGATGGACTGTCTAGCCCATCTTTGCCAACCTATCTTACAGATTCCTTATTCCCCAACGTATTTGAGTTGTAGCGGGTAAGGCGTTGGCACTACATTTAAATTATCATGGATCAGGCATGATGG
>Ga0256829_1003088_pt1 | contig 11828 bp, 13 predicted proteins | sample 131447metaG_FD_185979 | JGI IMG/M metagenome (GOLD analysis project Ga0256829, IMG submission 185979) | Hydrothermal vent microbial communities from Lau Basin, Pacific Ocean - 131-447 | ecosystem: Environmental > Aquatic > Marine > Hydrothermal vents | place: Pacific Ocean: Lau Basin | collected... | reverse complement strand
GTCGCGATCCCGGTCGGGCAGGTATTCTTATGGCATTTTAGCGACTGCACGCAGCCCAAGGCGAACATGAAGCCGCGCGCCGAATTGATCCAATCCGCGCCGAGCGCCAATGACGCGGCCATATTGAACGCTGAGAGTTGCTTGCCGCTGGCGGCGAGCTTGATGTCATCTTTCAGGCCGCATCCAACCAGAGCATTGCGCGCGAAGATCAGGCCTTGGCGCAGCGGCATGCCGACATGGTCTAGGAATTCTGCTGGCGCGGCACCGGTCCCGCCTTCGGCGCCATCTATAACAATGAAGTCCGCCCGTTGTCCGGTTTCGACCATGGCTTTGCAGATCGCCAGAAACTCCCAGCGATTGCCGATACAGAGCTTGAATCCAACCGGCTTTCCGCCGCTCAGCTCGCGCAATTGGTCGATATAGTCGAGCAGGCCTTTGGGGCTGTCAAAGGCGGTGTGGTGCGGCGGGGAGTAACAGGTCTGTCCAACTGGAATGCCGCGCGCTTCGGCGATCTCTGGGGTCACTTTCGCGCCGGGCAGAACCCCGCCATGGCCCGGCTTTGCACCCTGGCTGAGCTTGATCTCAATCATCTTAACCTGATCCAGTTTGGCGGTTTCTTCGAACTGGACCGGATCGAACCCGCCATCCTTGGCCCGGCAGCCAAAATAGCCAGAACCAAGTTCCCAAACCAAATCGCCGCCGCCGGCTTTGTGATAGCGCGAGACGCCGCCTTCGCCGCTATCGTGGAAGAAGCCGCCTTTTGCGGCGCCGCGATTGAGCGCTTCGATGGCGTGCGCGCCGAGCGAACCGAAGCTCATTGCAGAGATGTTGAGCACGCTGGCTGAATATGGTTTCACGGTCCCGGGCGCACCGACCAAGACGCGCGGATCAGTCTCTTCCGGGTGGATCGCGGCGACGGAGTGGGCCAGCCATTCATAAGGCGGCGATTGAATGTCGAGATGGCTGCCAAATGGCTCAACCGACGAGACATTGCGCGCGCGGTTATAGACCATATTGCGCTCTTCGTGATTAAACGGGCGGCCCTCGGTTTGGCTCTCGACAATGTAGGACCGAAAAAAGGGGCGCAGCTGCGCCGCCACACCGCGCAGGCGGCCGAGCAGAGGGAAGTTGCGTAGCAGCGTATGGCGCGTCTGAACCAAGTCAAACAGGCCGAGCAGTACCAGCGCGCCCAAGGCCGCGGCAATGCCATACAGCCAGGTCACGGATTGGGCGCCCCAAAGGCTGAGCCCAAGCAGCGCGATTACGATCAGGAATGGAATAAAGCGGATCAAAAAAAGGCTCCCCTCACATGTTTGAGGAGAGCCTATTCGGGTCCGGGTTTTCCGGTCAATGCTCGGCTTTAGAAGCCGTTCAGTTTGGCATAGCGATCGCGGTGATAACTTGCGCCGCCAAGCAGCGCTTCCTGAACGCGGGCGCGCTTCATGTAGAGGCCGCTATCATGTGCGTCAGTCATACCGATCCCGCCATGGAACTGAACGGTTTCATTCGATACAAGATGGATCAGATCAGAGGCTTTGGCTTTGGCGAGGCTGGCAAGTTCAGCAACGTCATTGCGGTTCTCATCCACGCCAGACAGCGCCGCCGCGATGCACGACCGCGTCAGTTCCAGCTCGGTGAACATCTTTGCGGCGCGGTGCTGCAAGCTCTGGAAGGAGCCGATCAGCTGGCCGAACTGTTTGCGGGTTTGCAAATATTCGAGCGTCATATCGAACGCCGCCTGCGCGCTGCCGAGAGCCTCCGCTGCGAGTGCGATGCGGCCGCGATCGAGGGCAGGTTCCAGGATTTCCCAGCCCGCATCAACCGCGCCGATGACATGATCTTCGCCGACCGCAACATCTTCAAGGCTGAGATGCGCTGCGCCGTGCGAGTCGACTGTGTTGAGCGCTTGGACCGTCAGGCCATTTGCGTCGCTCGGGATCAGGAACAGGCTGATGCCATGGGCTTGGCCGGCTTCGCCGAACGTGCGCGCGGCGACGATGAACGCATCAGCGTGATGGCCATCGGTGACATAGCGCTTGGCGCCGTTCAAGGTGTAGCCTTGGCCATTGCGCTCAGCTTCGGTCGCGATGTTGAGCGGGGCATGGTGGGTGCCCTCATCTACAGCGACAGCCATAGTGACTTCGCCGCTGGCGATTTTAGGTAGCCACTCTGCCTTTTGCGCTTCAGAGCCGCCAAGGATCAGCGTGCTGGCGCTCAAGACGGCGGACTGCAGAAGCGGCGTCGCCGCTATTGTGCGGCCTTGCGCTTCCATAATCTGGCCCATGGCGACCATGCCAAGGCCGACGCCATCATGCTCTTCAGGGACAAGCACGCCGAAAAAGCCAAGCTCTGCCAGCTTGCCGCGTGTGTCTGCATCAACGCCATTGGCGCCGCCATCGCGCAGCTCGCGCAGGCGAGTGACAGGCATTTCATCGCGCGCGAACGCCATCGCCGTGTCGCGCAACATTTGTTGGTCTTCAGAAAGAACGAAACTCATTACTGGTGATCCCGCAGGCCGAGAACGCGTTTTGCAACGACGTTGAGATTGATTTCACTGGTGCCGCCTTCGATCGAATTACCTTTCGAACGGAGCCAGCCGCGCGTGGCTTTCTTGGCGTCTTCGGCAAAGCCGTCGCCGTCCCAGCCAAGCCCGTCAGTACCGAGGGCTTCGACCAGAAGCTCACACTTGTCCTGGTTCATTTTCGCCGCCGCATATTTCATGATCGACGCGGTATGCCCGACCTCTTGGCCGGCTTTGGCCTCTTCGGTGGAGCGCTGAACGGTAAAGCTGAACGCCTTTGCATACATCAGATGATCGGTGATGCGGGCGCGCAGGTCGCCATCGGATACGCGGCCAGTTTCATCGACTCCGACATGCTGTTTCGCGTATTCCTGTGGCGGCAGGATGCCAGACCCGCCGGTACCACCAAAGCCGCCAGCGGAAATTGATGAGCGCTCAAATTGCAGCAGACGTTTCGCGATCGTCCACCCGCCATTGAGCTGACCCACCAGTTGGTCTTTCGGCACTTTCACATCGGTGAAGAAGGTTTCACAGAAGGGCGATGAACCAGAGATCAGCTTGATCGGGCGGGCCTCAACGCCTTCGGTTTCCATATCGAACACGAGGAAGCTGATGCCTTCATGCTTCACCGTCTTATCGGTGCGCACGAGACAGAAAATCCAATCAGCCTGATCGGCGTAAGAGGTCCAGACTTTCTGACCGTTGATCAGCCAATGATCGCCTTGATCCTCACACTTGGTTTGCAGGCCTGCGAGATCAGACCCAGCGCCTGGCTCAGAATAGCCTTGGCACCAGCGGGTCTTGCCTTTGACGATGTCCGGAATGAAGCGCTTTTTCTGTTCGTCATTGCCGAACTCAAGCAGAGCAGGGCCAAACATCCAAAGCCCGAACGAGAACAGGGCCGGGCGCGCGCGAATGCGGCGCAGTTCCTGTTGCAGAACGCGGGCCTGAGCCTTGTTGAGACCACCGCCGCCATACTCCGCGGGCCATTCCGGCGCCGTCCAGCCCTTCTCGCCCATCCGTTCGAGCCAGATTTTCGAGTCAGGGTTCTTAAATTTCTCGCGTTTGCCGCCCCAGACGATCTCATCGTCTTTCATCGGGGTGCGCATGCTGGCGGGGCAGTTTGCCTCTAACCAGTCGCGAACCTCGGTACGGAAATCATCGAGTTCTTCAGGCGCATCAAAGGCCATGTCATTCTCCCGTTCAGGTGCGCGAGGCACCTCGCTTCATGTTTCGTGGAACGAACATAGGCAGCGGACGCGAAGATGACCATGTCTGACGCCGCGCTAGGGGCGATTAGAAACGTCCGAAAATGCTGTTTTCCGGGCCAGTCTCGACCCCGACCAGGTTCATCAAGTGCACAACCACGAGAAACAAGCCGAAGACGCAGCCAATCATCACCATCCCCCACGGCACTTGATGGGGGCGTTGGTCCTTCTTGCGGACGGTTCCCATTTTGGCTTGCGAGAACACGCCTAGAGCAATCAAGCAGGCGGCGATGCTGAGGCTGATGATCCAGTCGAGCAATGTTCCGGGCTTTCCTTCGCGCGTGGACGGTGCGGGGTCTTTGCCCAGAAAAAGGGATCTTTTACAAGCTCCCAAATCGCCAGGTAGGCCGCGCATGAATGAAGGGGCCAATATAGGGGCTGGGTGAGGATCGCAAACACTCGGATCACAGACCAGCGACCCGGCGCTGCGAGTCCAGAAAACAGGCCAAGTGCCAAGCCTGCGCCTAACAGAAACCCTCCGGCGCGGCCGAGTTCGAGGCCTGGGATCAGAAAGGTCGCCAAGACAAAAAGAAAGCAGGGCGCATGAAAGAGCGGCGCGAGAATGCTGGCGCCTAAGGAGAACTGCGCCGAGAGAAAGGCGACAAAACCCATTTGCTGGAGCGCACGCCTCGGGTCGCGCATCAAGACCAGCCAGGTCTGGATATGGCCTTTGATCCAGCGGCTTCTCTGTGGCAGCCAGATGCGCGCTTGTGTGGGGGCGTCCTCATAGGTCTCTGACGCAAAGGTTTGCGCCACCAAAGACGCGCGCGCCAAGCGCATACCCAGATCGGCATCCTCTGTGACGTTCCACGCGTCCCATCCGCCCAGCGCGAGCAGGGCGTCTTTGCGAAAATGCGGACTTATGTAGCAACTGCCAAAAGACCCCGAGGGTTTCTCGGTCTATTTTCGCGGCATGACCCATCCCACACCACTGCACCCAAGCGGGACGCTGAAGCGCTCCAGAACAGACACCTTCGAACACACGATAAACGGCTTGCTGACTAAGCGCGCCGAGCTTTTCAATGAAGCGGAGCGGCTGAGAGACCGACAAGCCGAGATTAAGAACGATGTGGCTGCGCTGGATCGAACGCTCGGCACACTCGGCTACAAGGGCGACCTAGACGCCATCATGCCTCGTCAGAAGGTCGTCAGGCTGTTTGGACAGGGCCAGCTACTACGAGCCTGCCTTCACGAGCTGAGGCACGCTGACGGGCCTATGACGAGCCGAGAGATCGCCCGCAACATCGTAGAGCTTCGTGGTGACGACCCAAACGACCGTAAGTACCTGTCGGATATGACTAGGCGCATTTCTAAGTGTCTTAGGAAAGAGAGGGAGGCTGGGAACGTGAAAGCCAGCCAGCATTCAGGGAAAGCTCTGGTTTGGACCGCTAAGCGGCTATCGAATCCATAATATAGAGCCGTACGAGTCTTCCGTCTTTACTAGTCCTCTTAGCTCGGACTAAAAGCGGCTCTGTAGATATTGCGGCTTCGGTATAGATGTTGGGCACCTGATCAAACGCAGGGTCTCGAACAATAGCTGATACAAATCGGCTCGGATCGTCAGGGTCTTGAATTTTCAATTGGCGATTGTGGATTGTGAATCCGTCCACTTGAATCCGTAATTCTTCCATGTCCGATACCTCCAGTTTCTCTTTGGATCGAATGGCATCTGCCATCGCCGTATCAACCTCAATTGATTTGGCGCTTTTGTCTCCGACAATGGTTAAAGAATCGCATGAAGGACCAATTGGTGCAACAACATCTTTGGCTGCGGGCCGAAGTTTTTCCAAGACGTCGAGAACGAACTGTTGATCCATTTGCTTGGACCGAAGTTGATCGTCTTGCATCTTCTCGACCAGTTCTGCCAATCGGTCAAAACACTGTTTTGCCTCGCTTTCTCTGCCTCCTGTCATACTTAGCACCCAGCTAATCCATTCCTTCACCAAGTCCCGTAAAAGCTCTTCGAACATAGTTGGAAAGACCGGGAGCGTCCATGACGCCGCAGAGAAAGCTGTGATAATATCAACCGAGCCTTCTTTCGGTTCGCCAGCTTTGATTGAAAGTGGAAACTGTTCGCCCCTCTTTGGGTATCTTTTCTCCACAAGGGCGAACATTCCATAGCGGGTAATCTTCGAGATTCCGACGAGCGATGCGCCGAGTTTACCTGCATCAATAAAATGTTCGTCCGCGTCTAATCCATCATATCTGAATACAAGTGTCTGCATATCCGCCCCAAGTGTTTTCAACGGTTTTACAGAGAGCGCTGCCAATATCCAGAAAATTCCCGACTAACCGGCGCATCCATAGCGTTCCGAAGCACTCGCATCGTCAGCGTACCGTTATCCAACCGCCGATGATCCTCTAGCCAAGCAGCATGGTTTGCATACCACTTGAGGTATTTCGGCGAGACGTGGTGATGCTGCCCCCGGATCATTCGGCGTAGGCGGCTAAAGAAGCTTTCAGCATTGTTTGTGTGCGTGCCGTTGAGGTCGCTATAGGCTTCCTCATGGTTGATACGGCCCATAGCGTAGCCACGGTGTAGGTGGTCCCAGTGGGTCGCCTCGTCCGCATAGATCGTTGATCCAAACTTCACGTTCTTTGCGACTAGATCGACACCTTCAGACTCTTTCTTGGTCACGAAGGTAAGCGTTCGGCCTTTGCGCTCACGCATTGCAACCACAACGCGGCGGGTGCCGGTCTGGTGACGCTTGCGACGGCGATCTACGCGATCCTCGCGCTTGTTCTTTGGACGAATATGCCCGCCAAAGTATGCGCCATCGATTTCGACCTCGCCCTCAACCTTCCGGCCTTCATATTCGTCCTGCATGGACTCGCGCAGCTTGTGGCACAAAACCCATGCGGTCTTGTATTGCACGTTCAGCTCGCGACTCATCTGGATAGCCGACTTGCCTTTAGAGCCGTTAACGAAAAGGAAGATCGCAGCCAAAATATCCATGAAGGATAACTTGTGGCTGGCGAAGATCGTTCCAGCGGTAACGCTAAAGCGATAGCCGCAGCCCTTACACTGGTGCTGACGGCGTTTCTTAATGTTGTAAGTCTCATAGCAGCCGCAGCGCGGGCAAACAGCCTCACCGCCCGTCTCAGACCAGCGGAGCTGGCAAAACGTCTCGTATGCCGCGTCCTCACCTGCCCGGAAAATCTTGGGCAGTGAGAGCGTGCGAGCCGCTGCTGAAAGGAGAAAGTGTTGTGCCATTGTCTACGTTTGCGATATCTATATATCGTATATAGTACCTAGACGTATCGATAACAAGTGCATATGTATTGTAAAAGATACTTTTCTCCATAGGAGCGATACATGGCAGAACGAAACACGTGGGAGGAGAAAGCCGCCAACCTCCTGAAATCACAGTTGAAGTTAAAAGGCGTGACCTATAGCCAGTTAGTTGAAAAACTTGAGGCTGTGGGGGTCCATGAGAAAGAAGCCAATATCCGAAACAAGCTCTCTAGGGGGAAGTTCTCTGCGGCTTTCTTGCTGCAATGCTTGAGTTCTATCGGCGTTGTGGAGCTGCGTTTCTAGTCTTAGCGTTTGTTGCTGCCGCTTCTTTAGGGGCCAAATATGCCAATCAGGAAAGCGATGAACCCGGCGCAAGACAAGAGTGCGCCGAACAGAACTGCGACGTAACCGCTAAGCCATTGGAGCCTGCTATCGTAGGGCTGTTTCCCCCAAGCAACAGCATAGAGGCCAGCTACGATAGCGCAAAGACTGCCGAGTATGATTTGCAAGCTCAACGCTGGATGGCTTGGTTCACTGGCGTAATTGCGTTTCTGACGTTTTTGGGGATAGGTCTCATCGCTGCCACCCTCAGAGAAACGGGTAAGGTGCTCACAGAAACTCGGAACACCACCAGAGCTGCGGAGCGAAATGTTAGTGAAGTTAAACGCATCGGCGAAGCCCAACTTCGTGCATATGTTGGGGTTGAACAGATCGTGGCCGAAGGGCTCGTAGTTGGAGCGGTACCTAAGTTTAAAGTCCGTATAAAGAACTTTGGTGTGTCCCCTGCCACTCATTTCAAAATCGCTGCGCGTACCACCACAACAGACGAACGCGATCCCGATACGAAGAAGTTCCCTTTTATAGATGCCCCGGTGAATACCGATGGTGTTGTTTATCCTCAGCAAGCGTTCGACATTGTGGTTGATTGGGAAGGACAGATGCCAAGAGAGACGCTTAGCGAAATCGTAACTGGGCAAACTCAGGTTATTCTGGGTGGGTGGCTGAGCTACAGAGATTTCACTGGTCGCCAAAGGCGCGCTATCTTCAGGTCGGTCCTGAACCCCGAACGAATAAGACAGGGCACCTGCATGCTCACTGTTTGCCGCAGGCAAAACCGCGCAAATTAACGCTACCAGCAATTTAATCATCTCCGTTCCTTTCGGACCGGACGAAATGCGGGCGAACTGCGCTTTTGGCAGTTGCTACATAAGTCCGCGAAAATGGTTGCTGGTGCCGCCGAGCGGGAGCGGCATCTGATACAGTGAGAGGCCGGGCAGCAGCAATCGAAACTGAATATCGTACTCCAATGCCCACTGCGCCGATAACCAGTTGCGCCTGGCATTGTCTCCGATCAGCGCGGCTTGCAAACAGACGACGTTTGGGTTGGACCTGCTGAACGTCGAATAGGCGTGGCGCAGTTGGTTTGGCGCCGGCAGGTCCTCAACATCATAGACCGTTACGAACTCACCCTTGGCGAGCGTGAGCCCATAGTTCAGCGCATTCGGTTTGGTGCGCGGGCCGATGCGAGGAACGCGGCAAATCCGGGTGCCATCTGGGAAGGCGGCGGTTTCGGCCGCGGCGATGGTCTCCGCGTCATCTTCTTCAAGCAAGATGAGGATATCCAGCCGGTGAGCGGGCCAGTCTAAGGCCCTCATAGCGCGGGCAATTTGCGGCATGAGGTCATGTTCGCGATAGGCCGGGACCAAGATGCTATAGATGGGAAGATCTTTGTCTTGAGCCGAAAGCACGGCCGGGCTGGTTTGCGTTTCGGCGATAACCCATCCGCAGAACAGGATCGTGCTGCGCCAGGCGATGATCAAAAAGAAAATGATGAACAGCGCTGCCGTTCCTGCCCGTAGCATCATATTCGGCACCAAGAGCCAGCCAATTCCGAAATAAGTCAGGACCGCTTTGAGCAGTTTGCTTTGCAGCGCGGTGAGCTGACTGCGAAAGCTAAAGTTGGCATCTAAAGGGGCGTACGGTGCTACGCGTTCGCCGCAAACATGCGGCGCACATGGAGGCGTGGATGTGCCAAGAGCGCTGACATCATCAGATTTTGTATTTATTTTTCCCCCAATATAGTCTGAAATAGACTTTGCTATACTAATATTAAAACCCGCCTCGAAATATTTATCGGACTCATGCTTGGGGAAATCAAACACCTGCTGGTTGAGCGCCGGATTTAATTTCGGTGTGGACAAACTCTAAATATGTTCTATATATGTTCCAATGAGTTTGTTGCATATCATCTGGTTTCGAAACGACCTTCGGGTTCACGACAATGCGGCACTACGCGGCGCTTGCTTTGCGGCTGAACGTGATGGCGGTGAAGTGTTGGCCTTGGTCATTGAGGGGCCTCAGGCGGCTGAAGACTTGCCCTGTCGCAAGGCGGCATTGCGAGAGTTGAGCCATGCGCTTGAGCAACGCGGCGCGCGGCTGCACATGCGCTCTGGTACGCCAAGTGAGGTCTTTTCCGAACTGCACCGCGCGCATGGGGTGCGAAGTGTCCATATGCACGAAGTGCCATTTGATGACGTGGAAACCGCCAACACACAGTCTTGGGCTTTGCGGGCCGGTGTCCGGTTTCAGGTCTATTCGCAATATGGCCCACATGAAGCGCCAATGCCGTTCGAAGGGATCGAGTCGCATTGGTCGAAATTTATGGCGCGCCCGAGATTTGAAACACCGGACATTCAAGCGCCTGCAAATGTAGGCATTGGCCAAAACCTGATGGCGCAGGATGCAGCGGCGCTCGAGACGGTTTGTGGCGGCCGCCGGGAGGCGATCGAGCATTTGAGAGCGTTTCTCGGATCTGTGTCTGATCCGCAGCGCATTGCGATTACCGAAGCGGAGTCTGGCGCAGCATTTTTTGAGCGCTTGAAACCGTATCTGGTGCTCGGCGTCCTGTCGCTTCGTGAGGTTTGGCAAGCCGCGAGCAGCGCGCACCATCAAATGCAGCAAGCGGGGCAAAGCATTCGCGCCGCCTCGATCAAGAGCTTGCTGCGTCGATTGCCTGAATTTCATAAGCGCCGTGCGTCCGTTCGGACCGTGCGGTCGGCACGAAATGTCAGGCAGGGCGGGGCAAAGGGCGAGCAGTTGAGCCTCGCTCTATAGATTCTTTCTGAAAAAAATTACCGAAAAACGATATGCGCATATTGAAAAACAATATGCACTATGCTAGATAATGTTCATCGGAGAGAACTCAAAAGGGTCCTCCGATCCGGGCAACCGGGTTATAATAAGAAGGAAAAAAATAATGCAAGCGACTGCCTCCCAAGTCACCACTGAGCGTCTTGACGCTGCCGGTATGTTCTCACCTGAATTGTTTGAGGATGAGCCGGCCACCCACATTCTTCCTGCTCTGAAGCAGGAAGCGAAAATCTCTGGCCGCGACCACCTCCTCGTTCGTCGTCGCCGCCGTGAGCGTCGTCTCGCGACACGCTAACCCCATGCGTCCCTCACGCACAGTCGCCTCGCTCAAATTGCGGGGCGATTTGCGTTGTGGCGGGTTTACACCTCGAGCACGTCTTTTGGTTTGATGAAATTGCGCAAGCGGAAATGCGCCGGAACGAACGCTCCGTCTTGCTCGGCTTCAAACAGAACTGCGCCGCCGGTTGGCAATTTCGCGGCAATGCGGATCGCCGCTTGATGATTAACGCTGCCGGCCTCACGTAAAATACTGAGCGAGAGGTCATGCAGTCCCGGATTGTGACCGATGACGATCAGCGTCTGCACACCGTCATTCTCGCTGATCAGATCTACGATTCCGCGCTCTCCAGCCAGATACATATCGTCTTCCAGGGAAACTTCGCAGGTTCCGAACACATCAGATAAATGAGTCCAGGTTTCACGCGTGCGCCGTGCGGTTGAGACAATGGCCCGTTCTGGTGACCAGCCTTCCGCCTTTAACGCTTTCGCCATGGCCGGCGCAGCCGCATGACCAACCGCGGTCAGGGCGCGCGCATGGTCATCAATCCCTTCTGACCAGGGCTCGGTCTTGGCGTGACGCATCAAAATCAGTCGCTTCATCAAAGCCCCATAAATAGTGTGCAGGAAAACTAAACCTGCGAGTCAGACATGCACGGTTGGAACGCCTCTGCATAGGCCTCACTTTCGGTGCAGAAATCAAGCCAATTCCATAGGAGACGTCAGATGAGCCTGCTACTTGGCGACACTGCCCCCGATTTTGAAGCTGAAACCACAGCCGGTCGCATTCGATTCCATGATTGGATCGGCGATGATTGGGTTGTGTTTTTCTCACACCCTGCCGACTTTACCCCGGTCTGCACCACCGAGCTCGGCTATACCGCCAAGCTAAAAGACAAATTGGCCGCGCGCGGCGCTAAGGCGCTCGTCATCTCGGTTGATACAGTTGAGGCCCACAATAAGTGGATTGCCGACATTGAAGACACGCAAGGCGCGAGCGTAAATTTCCCGATCATCGGAGATCCGGACAAGAAGGTCGCCACCCTGTACAATATGATCCACCCGAACGCCGACGCGAAAGTCACGGTGCGCGCGGTCTATGTGATCGATAATAATAAGAAGATCCGCGCGTCGATTATCTATCCGCCTTCCGCGGGCCGGAATTTTGATGAGATTTTGCGCCTGATCGACAGTCTGCAACTGACCGACAATCATAAAGTCGCAACGCCGGTAAACTGGCAAGACGGGGAAGACGTGATCATCGTCCCGAGCGTCAGCAATGAGGAAGCCGATAAGCTGTTCCCGAAAGGGTATGAGGAAATCCGGCCTTATTTGCGCACGACCCCGCAACCCAACAAATAGGCGCAGTTAGCTTATA
>Ga0256829_1003087_pt1 | contig 11831 bp, 15 predicted proteins | sample 131447metaG_FD_185979 | JGI IMG/M metagenome (GOLD analysis project Ga0256829, IMG submission 185979) | Hydrothermal vent microbial communities from Lau Basin, Pacific Ocean - 131-447 | ecosystem: Environmental > Aquatic > Marine > Hydrothermal vents | place: Pacific Ocean: Lau Basin | collected... | reverse complement strand
ACTAGAAATCAATCACATTTTCACAAAAAGCTTAGAGACACTTCTTAAGCCAGACTGCTATGACTTTTTATTTTATTCTTCCCTTCGTGTACTTCGTGCTCTTCGTGGTAAAATATCTTTTAGCGTTTGTAGTAGCTTGGGTCGATGTCGTAGTGTTTGAGCATTTTACGCACTGTGTTGCGATTCAAACCCAACATATCCGCGACCCTTAACTGATTACCCTCAGACTTTTCCAAAGCAAGATGCAATAAAGGTGGCTCGACCTGCTCCAACACATGCCTGTGCAAACCTTGTGCATCTTCATAACCCAATTGGTCCATATATCGCTTGATGCAACGCTCTACTGCACCTGCCAATGTTTCAGGCTCAGTTTTATTGCCTTCATCATTACCCAAAGCAAGTGCCACATCAGTCATGGTGATGCTTGCACCTGGAGTAAGCACGGCAAGACGGCGCATCACATTTTTAAGCTCACGCACATTGCCCTGCCAATCAAAGCGTTGTAACAATCCAATGGCATCATCCATCAAAATAGGGGCAGTGATATGCAATTCTTCGGCAGCAGATGCCAATAGTGCCGCTGCAAGCTCTGGAATATCATCCTTGCGCTCGCGAAGTGGTGGAATATGCACAGGAATCACATTTAAGCGGTAATACAAATCCTCTCGAAATTGACCTTTTTGAATCTTATCTTGTAAAAACTGATGTGTAGCTGCCAATAAACGCACATTCACTCGCTTGGTTTTGGTACTACCCACGCGTTGCACTTCCCCTGTCTCTAACACACGCAACATCTTGGCTTGCAAAGCCAATGGCATATCACCAATTTCATCCAAGAACAACGTACCACCATCCGCTTCTTCAAAATGCCCTGCTCTGGCTTTATCTGCGCCTGTAAATGCACCTTTTTCATGCCCAAAAAGCTCTGCTTCCAATAATTCAGCGGGAATTGCTGCAGTGTTGATAGCAACAAAGGCTTGGTCGGCTCTTGGGCTTTGTTTGTGCAATTCTTGCGCCACCAATTCTTTACCTGTGCCCGACTCACCAGTGATGAGCACCGTCATATCCGATGCTGCCACACGCCCAATCATGCGAAACAACTGCTGCATAGCTGGGCTTTTACCCAAAATAGGCTGATGTTGCACTGCTTGCGCTGTAGCTTCGCTTTCCACTTGTTTCTTCTGTCGTTTTTTTACGCTTGCTTTGGGTTTAACCCGCTCAACAAGCTCACGCACTTCATCCAAATCAAAAGGTTTGGGCAAATATTCCATAGCACCAGCCCGATAGGCTTCAACGGCATGGTCAAAAGTGGTTTCTGCCGTCAACATAATCACAGGTGCATCAAATGCACCCGACTCCAAAACTTGCATGCCATTACCATCGGGTAAAAACACATCCAAAAAGATAATCGCAAACTTATCTGCGGCAATGGCTTGATGTGCAGTTGCCAAATCGGGAGCTTCTACCACTTCAAAACCTTGCTCTTTAAGCACCCTGCTTAATACCCAGCGAATGCCATCATCATCATCTACAATTAATGCCTTTAACATGCTTACCCTCTACTCCTCCGTACGAAGCGGCAGATACATGGTAAAGGAGGTGCGCATCAATTCACTTTGCACCTCAACCTTACCCCCATGCTCCTGTACCACCTGCTGCACAATGCTTAAACCCAAACCATTACCCCGTGCTTTACCTGTGACATAAGGTTCAAACATTTTATCTCGAATATGCGCAGGAATCTCCGCACCATTACTGATGATTTTAATCGATAAAACTGTGCCTTTATGCCCTGTGAGCACCACACCATGTTCAATCCGTGTTTCCCAAATCACTAAATCTGAACCTGCTTCCACCGCATTGCTCCAGAGGTTTTCAATGGCTTGGCGAAACCTACGCTCATGGCACATAATCGGCGGAATACTGGGGTCAAACGAACGCTGTAATTTCACAGCCGTATCACTTTGACTGACTTCATCAATCAACACATGAATATTGACCAATGTCATCTTCACATTGGCTCTTGGCCCTACTTGCAAGAAACTATCCACGCGCTCTTTGATTCTATCCACATCGGCAAGCATACGTTCCACGATTTCCAAAGCATCACCATCAACTTGCTCACTCAGTAACTGCGTTGCCCCACGCAATGCAGCCAAAGGATTTTTAATCTCATGCGCCCGCTCTAAAGCAATGCGCGAAACAGCTTCTGCCACTTCATGTCGCCGATTTTGCATTTCAGCTTCCAGCCTATTGCCTTCTGCAATCATCACCACGGAAATATAACCATCAGCCTGCTGTGAAAAATACAATGTATAAGGTTTATGACCCGCAACCGTATAAAAAGCATCTGAGGATACCGTTTCGGCATGGGTGGCATGCGCCAATAAACGCTGCAATTCATCTTCAGGCGCGATAAATGTTGCCAAGTTTTTGTGTAACATGCGTTTTTCAGAAACATTTAAATGTTCTTGCGCCAAGATGTTGGCACTAAAAATATGACCTTCTTTATCCAACAGCAAACAACATACAGGCAAATCTGAGAAAAGAGCCGTCACTTCAGCCTTAGAGTGTAAAGTATCAGACTGCACAATATCAGGCTGCAAAATCACGCACCACACTCATGGCTTCTTCATCATGAATATCGGATAAAAAATATGCTTTTGCTGCTTCGATTTGTTTATCCCATTCAAATACTTTTTGGAAAGATGAACGAAATTCAGCCGAACCTCTGTGCCCCTTAGAATACCAAGGCACATGTTTACGCACCAATTTGGATGCACGTTTCACACCATGAAAATCAGCAAGATGAAGCATATGTTCATGCACCACAGCCCATACTTCTTCAGCACTTGGTTTTTCAGGCTTGGGCAAACCCATAATCGCTGCATGCACTTCACCAAGCACCCAAGGGTTGCCTTGCACCGCACGCCCAACCATCACCCCATCACAGCCTGATTGACGAATCATCTCTAAAGCCGATTCACCATCAATAATATCACCATTGCCAATCACAGGAATCGATACAGCTTGTTTGGCTAAGCCAATATCTTCCCATGATGCTTTACCATTAAACATCTGCGCTCTTGTGCGCCCATGCACAGTCAACATTTGAATACCATTATCTTCAGCAATTCGCGCAATGTTTTCTACATTTTTGCTTTCACTATCCCAACCTGTACGAATTTTTAGGGTAACAGGAATATCCACGGCTTTGACCACCGCATCAATCACTCGCGCAACCAAAGCTTCATCCCGCAACATGGCAGAACCCGCCACTTGTTTGACCACTTTTTTCACAGGACACCCCATATTGATGTCCACAAAATCTGCACCATGATCTACTGCCCACTTGGCTGCATCCACCACAAATTTGGAATCGGAGCCTGCAATTTGAATGGAAACAGGGCTTTCATCTTTATCCAGCTCTGCCATGCGTTCAGTGCGTTCCCTACCCTGCTCTACAGCACGCGATGCAATCATTTCAGTCACGGTTAAACCAATACCAAACCGCCTACAAATACGGCGAAAAGGTAAATCGGTGATGCCTGCCATGGGTGCCAAAGCAATGGGTGGGTTAATGTCAAACTTGCCCAGCTTAAAGCCTGACAAAACAGGGGAAGGTGGGACAGGTTTGGAAAAAGTATGGCTTGGTGCTTGGGTCATAAATCTCTCTTGCAGGAATATGGCTAAAAAACGGGCTTTGCCTAAATTTTGGGCAACAATATGCTTTCAAACGAGCTTTGTCGATAATACAATTTGAACATTGCAGCCAAGCCATGCAGCTTATGCCGCATGACAACTTCTGTACACTGGCAAAACACCAAATTTCAGCTCTCTGTAGCTGATGCAAAACAGTTCCCTGATACGCACTTACCGCAAGTCGCCGTTGCTGGGCACTCCAATGTAGGTAAATCCTCATTATTAAACACCTTATTTGGGCGAAAAGGTTTGGTAAAAACCTCCAAGAACCCTGGTTGCACCCGCCTTTTAAACCTGTTTGAAGTGGATGAAAAAATCTTGGTTGTGGATTTACCTGGTTATGGTTATGCCCGCGCTTCTAAGGTCGAAAAATACAAATGGGCGGGGTTGATTGAGAATTATCTCAAAAGCCCCAAAGTAGCCCAACTTGTATTGGTTCTTCTCGATTTCAGGCATGGCCCTAAAGACAGCGATTTGCAACTCATTGATTGGCTCAATGAATCAGGTATTCGTTGGCAGCCTGTGGCAACCAAGTCGGATAAACTCAAAGGCAATGCCAAACGCAAACGCAAACAAGAAATGATTGATGCCTTGGGTGGCATGCTTGAGCCAATACTCACATCCAGCTTAAAAAATGAAGGTATGCAAGAATTAAGAAAGGTCATCATTGAAGAGGTTTTACACACCGATGACTGACCAAGAAATACGCACTTATGCTTTTCTTGGCATTATTAGCATAGTAATTCTGTGGGAGTTTGTGGCAAACAAACGCCCATTACAGCAGAGTAAGTTTAAACGCTGGTTAAACAATTTCAGCTTGATTGCTGTGGATACTGTTGTGGTTAAACTACTCTTACCAGCAGGCGCATTTGGTGTGGCACTGTGGGCAGAAAACAAAGGGTATGGTCTGCTCAATAATATCGAAGTATCACCGCTTGCGGCAACTGTAGTGACCGTGATTATCTTGGATATGATAATTTATTGGCAACATAGATTATTTCATGTTGTTCCCGTATTGTGGCGTTTACATCAAGTGCATCATGCTGACCGTGATATTGATGTGAGCACGAGTTTACGTTTTCACCCCGTTGAGATTTTAATATCCATGCTGATTAAATTTGCTGCTGTGATTGCTTTGGGCGCACCTGCAGCTGCTGTGGTCTTGTTTGAAGTGATTCTCAATGGCATGGCGATGTTTAATCATGGTAATATTAGGTTACCCAAAGCTGTGGATAGTCTGGTTCGTCTGCTGTTTGTCACGCCCGATATGCACCGCGTACACCATTCTATTTTCAAACATGAAACCAATAGTAATTATGGCTTTAATTTGTCTATTTGGGATAAAATCTTTGGCAGCTATCATGCCCAGCCTGATTTAGGGCATGATAAAATGACCATTGGTTTGCAACAATACCAAGGCGACACACCCACATCTTCCCTTTTGTGGATGCTCAAGCTACCGTTTACCCAATCGGGTGGCATGTATGCCCAAAAAGATAAACCAACAGCCAAGGAAACAACTTGATGAGTGATGAAATTGTAAACCGCTGCGAATGTATGCACAAAACCTTTGCCGAGCTTAAAGAGTTAGGTTCACTTGAAGCTGCCATGGCGGCAGGCGCAGGTACAGAATGCGAAGGGTGTACACCTTGGCTCAAGCTATCTTTTGCCTCAGGTGAAAATGAATTGGCATTGGATGACCCTCGCCTCAAGGACTTTGAATAATGCAGGGCTACCCATAGTGGCAGAATCAACCCCCGTCAGTCGCGGTGAGCATATTTTACTCATCACCGCCTGCATCGTTATCATCGTTGCAGGTTTAAAGCTGGCTGCGCCCTTATTTGTACCCATTTTATTATCCGCATTTATTGCCATCATTTGTTTACCACCGCTGTATTTCCTTTTAAATAAAGGCATGAATGTTACGCTGGCTGTATTTGTGGTGACAGGTTCGTTGGTTTTATTGGGGTTATTGGTTTCTTTATTTGCTGGCTCTGCCGTTGCCGATTTTTCAAAGAATTTACCTTTTTACCAAGAGCGTATTCAAGGTCAAACAGCCCAATTGATACATTGGTTATCAAACTTGGGCATAGAAATACCCGCTGGAAACCTTTTAGAAACATTTGACCCATCATCAGTGATGAAACTGGTTGGTAATTTGTTAAGTGGTTTGGGCAATGCGCTGACCAATGTGTTTTTATTACTCTTAATTGTGATTTTTGTATTGTTTGAAGCCGTTGCTTTACCACACAAATGGGCTGTCATGGACAAACATGCACCTGATACCGATGCTTTTGAACGCTTCTTAAAAACTGTACATCGTTATTTGGTGATTAAAAGTATGGTTAGTATTGCCACAGGTATATTCGTCACGATTTGGTTAACATTTTTAGGCGTGGACTACCCTGTATTATGGGGTTTAATGGCATTTTTATTCAATTTTGTACCCAATATCGGTTCAATCATTGCCGCAGTGCCTGCGGTGATGCTAGCAACCGTACAATTGGGCTTGGATAGTGCTGCATATACAGCTTTGGGTTATATCATTGTGAATGTCATCATGGGTAATGTCATTGAACCACGGTATATGGGTAAAGGTGTGGGGCTATCCACACTGGTGGTCTTTTTATCTTTGGTGGTTTGGGGCTGGATTTTAGGCCCTGTGGGTATGTTGTTATCCGTGCCGCTGACCATGATTGTGAAGCTTGCATGTGAAGCCAACCCTAAAACCCAATGGATTGCAGTATTGTTAGGCCCTGATATTGACCCCAAAGAAAATCAAAACGTAGAACATAAAAAGGAAGCAACACAAGCATGAGCAGAAAAGTTATCCCCATCCAAGTGATAGGCTCAACAACCCAACAAGAACAACCTATGGCGGGCAAACCCAAGTGGTTAAAAGTGCGTGCACCTATGTCCAAAGAGTATCAAGATATTACTAAAATGATGCGCGACTTGAAGCTTAACACCGTATGTGAAGAAGCATCCTGCCCCAATATTGGTGATTGCTGGAAACAAGGCTCTGCAACATTTATGATTTTGGGCAAAGTCTGCACCCGCACTTGTGCCTTTTGTGATGTCGCTACGGGAAAACCAGACGCAGTTGACCCCAATGAAGCGGTAAATCTTGCTAAAGCAGTCGCTGAAATCGGCTTAAAACATGTGGTGATTACATCCGTGGATAGAGACGACCTCAAAGATGGTGGTGCAGGTCATTATGCCACCGTGATTCGCGAGCTAAAAGCAAGGCAACCTAATGTAACCATTGAAATTTTAACCCCTGATTTTCAACGCAAACCTAATGCATGCTTGGATACCATTATGGATGCGAAGCCCGACATCTTTAACCATAATTTGGAAACAGTACCGCGCTTGTATCGCTCGATTCGCCCCGGCGCACGTTACTTCACTTCGCTTCGCTTGTTGCAACGCGCCAAAGAAATTGACCCTTCTGTGGTCACCAAGTCAGGTATCATGGTCGGGCTTGGTGAAGAAAAGGATGAAGTATTACAAGTGCTTGATGACATGCGTGAAGCAGGCATTGATATTTTGACCATTGGTCAATATTTACGACCAAGTGAAGCACATCATCCCGTCATGAAATATTGGACACCTGAAGAATTTGACGATTTGAAATATATCGCTGAGAAAAAAGGCTTTGGCATGGTGGCTTCAGGTCCTCTTGTGCGTTCGTCTTTTCATGCTGATGAAGTGTTCCAAGCATTGAAGTTAAGGTGAGTCATTTAAACACAACGAAGCTTGCGCTTCATCTCACCTGCACCTAAAATGACTTTGACTGTTCTAAAGGAGTGTATCATGAAAAAATTAATTATGGCTTCTGCTGCCGCATTATTGCTTAGCACTGTACCATCTTATGCCGACACCATGGATGATATTGGTGACACTATTGGTGATTTAACCAGTGACTTACAATATGGTGCGGGTATTGGCATCACTAACGCTAATAATTTATCAAATTCCTTTTTATTTTATGGGATTGCTGAAAAAGAATTGGATATTGATACAGGTGATATTGCATCCGCCGCACAGGTTCGTATAGGAACGGGTACCAACGCAGATGTTCAAGGGCTACCTGCTGGAACAACGGGTTCAGGCGGTATCGATTTTTTAATTTCAGGGCTATACAAAGGGAGCATGGAAGTCGAAGAATTCAATGTTTATGGACTAGCAGGGTTAACATTCTCATCATCATCTGCCTCTGTCACTTCTGGTGGCATCACCACAAACACATCATCAACATCAACAGACTTCACTTGGGGTCTTGGTGCAGAGTACGATTTAGATGCTGATTTGAAAGTTGCTGCTGAATACCAAAAAATTGATACTACATCGGTATTTGGTGCCAACGCCTATTTGGAATTCTAAAACATCAGTAATCATGGGAAAGCCTCTATATGGAGGCTTTTCTATTGTTTATTTAACAGCACCACAGCTTGCGCAGCAATACCTTCACCACGCCCTGTAAAACCTAATTTTTCAGTGGTCGTAGCTTTGATATTGATAGCGGTGACATCTAACTTTAATACCTCTGCCAAGCGCACGCGCATAGGTTCAATATATTGGGCAAGCTTTGGTTTTTGTGCAATGACAGTAACATCGATATTACCAATATGATAATCTAACTCTTGAATACTTTCTAAAACCTTAGCTAATAAAAGTGTGCTATCTACGCCTTCTAAATCAGGGTCGGTATCGGGAAAATGGTGCCCAATATCACCCAAACATGCCGCACCCAAAAGAGCATCACATAACGCATGAATCAACACATCGGCATCGGAATGTCCTGCAAGCCCCAAATGATATGGAATATCTACACCACCAAGGATAAGTTTACGGTTTTCTGCAAAGGCATGCACATCAAAACCCTGCCCCACACGTATATTCATGATGACACTCCTTGCAAATGCTCCTGCAACCACAACATATCTTGTTTTGTGGTTACTTTTCGATTGTTCACATCACCTTGACTAATATAAACATCAAAACCCGCTGCTTCTAACACCGATGCATCATCAGTATGCAAATGTAATCGCTCTTTTTCCTGTTCAAGTGCGGTCACAAACCAATCTCGCCTTGCCACTTGCGGGGTTTGCACAGCCACCAAAGCATTTCTATCAGGAGTTTCCAATACTTTTCCATCCGCATCAATGCGCTTAATGGTATCATGTACAGGTAATCCCGGAACAGCAGCACCGTACTTATCGGCTGTTTGCAACACATCATCCAATAAAGTTTGCGAAGGTAAGGCGCGGGCAGCATCATGAACTGCCACCATATCAATATCAGCAGGTAATGCAGCAAGTCCACGCTGCATGGATATAGAACGCTCCGCACCGCCGACAACAGGTTCAAGCAAAGCAAAATCCCAATCATATCCTGCAACTGTATCGCGATACCATAAGTCTCTATCGCCAATCACAGGCAGCACCACTGCAATATGCTTGGATTGATTTAAACTTTCTAAGGTATGAATAATTAGAGGTTTACTCGCAACTTCAAGGTATTGTTTAGGAATCGCACTACCAAATCGTTTACCACTGCCCGCAGCCAGCAATAAAACCCCTACCTTCATGCCTTGCTTGTACCTTGCATCATCATAACGGCTTCATTTGCAGCTGCCACAGGATTCACTGCTTGCAAAATGGGGCGACCAATCACCAAATAATCTGACCCCTGATCCACTGCCATTTTAGGGTCTGCAACCCGCTGTTGATCTTGCGTATCTTGGCTACCCCAGCGAATACCTGGTGTGACCGTAATAAAGTCATCACCACATACTTCCTTGATTTGTGCCGCTTCATGCACACTACACACCACACCATCCAACCCTGCATCTTTTGCCAATTTGGCACGTTCAAGTGCAACTTTTAACGCTTGTTCTTTAGGCATAGTATCACTGGTTAAAACGGTAACAGCGATGAGTAACATATCAGGGAATGCTTTCGCAGCTTGGCTTGCAGCTTCCAGCATGGGTTGACCACCACCAGCATGGACATTGACCATGTGCACACCTAAACCACCTGCGCTTTCAATGGCTTGCGCCACAGTGTTGGGAATATCATGAAATTTAAGATCTAAAAACACCTTGTGAGTTTTGCTCAAATCCGCAATCAAACTTGGACCTTCTGCCACAAACAAACGTAAACCTACTTTTAGCCAGCCCACACTTTCGCCAAGTGTATCCCGCATCGCCAGAGCCTCAGCTTTCGTGTTTACATCCAAAGCCACCATAATTTTATTGTGCATGCTGTTCTTCTCCAAAAGCGTAAGCACCCTGCAGTGGCTCCATGGTACCCCAGTGATGACATTTCGGGCAATGCCAACGCATATCGTGCACCTGCACACCACATTGCTTACAAGCAAACATTTTACTTAATAAACGCCACTCTCTTGCTTGTTTATGCAAGTTATCGGAGCCTTCTTGCAATGCCATCAAGCGCAATTCATGACGCAGACTTAAATCAGAAAGGTTTAATTCTTTTTGTAACGCTATAGCTGCTGGCAAATCGATAACTTTGGCTACTTGTTCAACCCAAGCTACACCCAGTTCAATATCCTTATGCGTTTGCCAATAGTTCAATAAAAATGGTTTAGCATGCTCTTTGTAAAACGTTAAATTTTGTAACAATACTTTGGGCAATAATACATGATGCTCTTTTTTAACATCCGATAAAAAAGATTCCGCTTGTTTTACAGCTTGCTCAAAGTCATTTTCTTTTTGTAATAATTCAATGCGTAATAAGTGCGCATGCGAACAGCCTATTGAAAGTTTAAGTGCTTCATCCAATAGTACTTCAGCCAAAGCCATATCATGTTTAGCCAGTGCCTCTTCTGCCATTTCAACTTTGAGGTAAGCCCGATGTTCATGGTATGATTCATTTTCCACTTGCTCCAAACGGCTCACTAGCCATTCAGCCTCATCCCATTCATTGCTTTGCTCTCGAATGCGCAAACAAGCATGTAATGACTCAAGGTGATCGGGCTGTATAGCCAAGGCTTTGGCATAATGCGTAAGCGCTCTATCCAACAAACCACCAGCTTGAAAATCCCTCCCAAGCGATACATAAGCTTGAAACTGAAACTCTAAAGAAACTTCGGGTCTCGCCAATAAGTTTTGATGAATACGCACTGCCCGCCCATATTCACCTTGGGTACGAAACATTTCGCCCAATGCCATATACACTTCGGCAGATTCAGAGCGGATTTTGGCAACCTGTACCATTTCTTGTAGAGCTTGATCAGGTTTATCGGAAAGTAAGTAATTGATACCACGAAGCAGAGGTGTAACTCGCGTATCTTCAAGCTCATGTTCTAACGTTGGGTCGGTAAAGTCCAAGTCATCTTTTTTCTTCCATAATAGGGCTGCAATCACCAAAGCTGAAACAGCAACAATAATCAGTAAAAAACTGCTCATAAGTCATCTTGCAAAGGGATATTGCGTAAATTCTCAACTTCTTGATTCAGCAAAGCATTTTCTTTGCGAAGGTATTTGATTTCTTTTTTGTGTTTACGGCGTGAGAAACTAAGCGCTAATAAACCACTGGCAAAACCCAATAAAAAGGACATGACTACAGGCAAAAACAAGGGCATCTCATCTGATTCAAAGTTCAAGAATGATAAATGCACAGGCATCATATTTTCAAAGGCAAAAGTCACCGTAAAAAGCGCCAGTGCTATACCGACACTAATATTAATCCAATTCATCTTAACTTTCCCCTTGAAAAGTCAAACTACTTATGGTCAACACGTTCCCTTAATTCTTTACCCGGTTTAAAATGTGGTACTGCTTTGGCAGGTACAAAGACAGACTCTCCAGTTTTAGGATTGCGACCTGTGCGAGAATCACGGTTCTTGATGCTAAAGCTACCAAAACCACGCAATTCAACGCGTCCTCCTTGCGATAGCTCCTCAGAAATCGCAGAAAAAACAGTGCCCACCACAACTTCAGCTTCTTTCCGAGTAATATCTTGATTGGCAGCTGATACTGCATCAATAAGTTCAGATTTTGTCATGCTCTACTCCCTCTTCAAACCCATACACTTTAAATGATATAGGGTCAAAGTAAACGACCCTATCAAAAAACGCAAGTAAGCTGGGCTTATTGTTTG
>Ga0256829_1003086_pt1 | contig 11832 bp, 14 predicted proteins | sample 131447metaG_FD_185979 | JGI IMG/M metagenome (GOLD analysis project Ga0256829, IMG submission 185979) | Hydrothermal vent microbial communities from Lau Basin, Pacific Ocean - 131-447 | ecosystem: Environmental > Aquatic > Marine > Hydrothermal vents | place: Pacific Ocean: Lau Basin | collected... | reverse complement strand
GCCGGCCACGAGCGCGTCAGTTATGCCCGGAAACCGGCCTGACACGACACTCGCGACACCCCTGCTTTTGGTATAGGATTTCCCTATGGAACATCCCGACCCGGATACGATCAAGCACCGGGAAATCGCCTTTCGCGACCACCTCCCGGGGCACCAACAGGCGCTCGATGCCATACTGGCACTGAGTGATATCGAGGGCGTGCTGGAAGTTTCCCTGGCCGGCCCGTCGCGCAACGCCATACGTATCGACTATGACCTGCGCCAGATCGACCTCTGCACCATCGAAGCACTGCTGTTCGAACTGGGCTTTCACCTCGACAACAGCCTGCTGACCAAAATAAAACGCGCCTTGTATTACTACACGGAAAGCAATGAACTGGCATCCCTCTCACCCGCGCAGGGTCAGGGCAACAGCACCCGGGAGATCTTCACCCACTGCTATCTCAGTCAGCGTCATGGTTGCCGTGATACGCGCCCTGAACACTGGCGCCGTTACTTGTAAGCCTGTTTTTTTACGCCCGCCACCGGTATCGTCTGCGCATGGATGATACACAACTGCTCCGCTACAGCCGCCAGATACTCCTGCCGCGCATCGGCACCGAAGGCCAGCAGACCCTGCTCGATTCACGCGTGCTGGTCATTGGCGCCGGGGGGCTCGGTTCACCGGCCGCCCTGTACATGGCGGCAGCCGGCATCGGGCACCTGGTGATTGCGGACGATGACTGCGTGGATCTCTCCAACCTGCAACGACAAATCCTTCACCACCATACCGACATCGGCAAACCCAAGGTGGATTCGGCAAAACACACCCTGAACGCACTCAACCCGGATATTGACGTCACGAGCCTGCACTCCCGACTGCAGGGTGAAGCCCTGACCACGCAAGTCAGCCAGGCTGACCTGGTTGTGGATGCCAGTGACAACTTCGACACCCGCTTCGCCGTCAACCGCGCCTGCGTGGAAACTGCGACGCCACTGGTATCCGGCGCCGCCGTGCGCATGGAAGGACAAGTCTCGGTGTTCCTGCCCAAAGACCCGGACAGCCCCTGTTACCGCTGCCTGTACCGCGAAGGCGATGACCCGGAACAGACCTGCGCCGACAATGGCGTACTGTCGCCGATTGTCGGCATCATCGGCAGCATCCAGGCGCTGGAAGCCATCAAGGTATTACTGAATCTGGGTGATACCCTGTGCGGCCGCCTGCTGGTGTTCGATGGCCTGTACCACGAATGGCGCAGCATGAAACTCCACCGCGACCCGGCCTGCCCGGTATGTGGAGATCACAAGCCATGAAGCACATTACCCTCCCGCGCCCCCTGGTCAACCGGATTCTCACCCTGGCGCAAAGCTCGCCGGACAGGGAAATCTGTGGACTGGTCAGTGCACGGCCCGACCAGACATTACGCTGCATCCCGGTCAGTAATGTGGCCGAACACCCCGAACGGCTGTTCGCCATGGACCCCGCACAACAAATCGACGCCATGCGACAGATGCGTGAACGGGGTGAAACGCTGTTCGCCATCTACCATTCGCACCCTGCTGGCCCGGCCGAACCCTCCGCTACCGATATTGAACAGGCGGGCTACCCGGATGTGCTGCACCTGATTGTCTCGCTGAACACCAAAGGGGTACTGGAATTAAGGGGTTACCAATTCAACAACGGTAAGGCCGAAGCCGTGTATCTGGAAATACTGGAAGACTGATGTAGCGCAACGCTTTCCCTGAAACCACTGGATCCCGGCATTTGCCAGAATGACGGTGAAGGGATTTATCGGAATCTCCTTAAAAATACAAGCGTTCACAGCATCTCCAGGGCTTTGTTCGGGTTACGGGCAAAATAATTCATTTTAGCGCTTGCATATATTCGCATATTCTGAAATACTATCACTCGAAGTTAATAACCCCTAGTTACTAAACTTTTCGCCCGGAGAGAGACCCATGAAAAAATTTGCAACCCTGATCGCCGCTGCCAGCCTGGCAGCAGTTTCCGGTTCCGCCAGTGCCTGGTGGGGACCTTTCAACGATAGCTACAACAACAACGGCTTTGGTAACGGTGTTACCGATGGCAATGGTGATGTCGATGGCGGCTTCAACATGAGCTTCGGTGGTCACGCCAATGGCCGTGGTAACGGTTACAGCAATTACAACGGATACAATGGCTATAACGGTTACAACGGTTATGCCCCCTACGGTTATGCCCCTTACGGTTACGCCCCGGCCCCCGCCTATGCCGCACCGGCGTTCAGTGAAGAGCAGGCCAAGGCTCAGCGTGAAGCCATGGAAGCACAGCGGAAAGCCGCTGCAGAACAGTTCAAGAAAATGGAAGAGCAACGCAAAGCCATGATGGCGAAGATGGAAGAGCAACGCAAAGCCATGGAGAAATCCTACGAAGACATGATGAAGAGCCGTCAGGCCATGTGGGAAAACCGTTATGCGGCGCCCGCTACAGCCCCGGCCAAAAGCAAGTAATTCGACCCGACTTGATGTCATTAACGTAGTTCAAGATTAAGAGGAAACGATCATGAAAAAGACTATTATTGCTGCAATCCTTGCAAGTGCCACTGCCCTGACCATGAGCTCCGCCCAGGCATGGTGGGGTCCCTTCGGTAACGACGGTTACAACAGTTACAACAACAATGGTTGGGGTGACGGTATGGGCGACATGTTTGGCGATGGCACGTTCAACATGAGCTTCAGTGGTAATGCCCGTGGCCATGGCCGTGGCTATGGCAACGGTTACAACGGCTACAACGGCTACAACGGTTATGCGCCTTACTATGGTGTGCCTTACTATGGTGCGCCTTATGGTGCGCCTTACTATGGTGCTCCCTACGGCGCCCCTGTCCCGCCTGCCGCCGCGCCGGCTCCTGCTACGCCTTCCAAGTAAGTTCGGCAAGCTATCAGGAAAGGAAAAGGGGGCTCATCGAGCCCCCTTTTTTTATTCCTGGTTATTGCCTTTTGAATCAGGACTCCTTCAGATTGGTTTCACACAGTACCGATCGCATACTGCCAATCAACTCCAGCAAGGCTTCATTCCGTACCCGGTAGTACATGCGGTTGGCCTCCTTGCGTGACACCAGGATTCGCTTGCTGCGTAACTGGTCCAGGTGCTGCGACATATTGCTCTGGGTCGTCCCGATCTGTTTGGCAAGCTCGCCTACCGTAATCTCCTTGTCCCCGAGCGCGCACAGGATACGCCAGCGCAGGGGGTGCCCCATGGCCTTTAGCGCATCCGCGGTCAGTACGGCATCCTCGGATGTCACCGCCTGCTGTTTTTCTTCATCTGTCATCCGGAGAACCTGCTGAAAATTTCTGGAAAAGATTAGTCAATCTGCCGGTATCCTGTCATATCCTTGGCGATACAGAGTATATCGGTAATTGTACCGGAATCATCCTGCATGGCGGTACGGGAAAACAGGATCGGGACACGGGTGTTATCCTTGGCGATGAAGCGCGCCTCGATACTGCTGAGTGTTCCGGTGCGTATCAGTGCCTCCAGCCAGGTCCCCATAAAAGCCGCCGCCTGCTCCTGCTCGGGCTCCTCAAAGATATCGCCGATATTCATGCCCACCAGGTCGGCCTCCGGGTAGTCGAGCATTCGGCAGGCCGCCGGGTTTGCTGACTTGATATTACCGTCCGGTTTCAGGACCAGCAGTGCTTCGCCCATTGTCTCTATGATTCCGCTCAGATAGCGGTTTGCCTGGCGCAACTCGGCCGTGCGGGCGGCAACCAGCTCCTCGAGCTGCCTGTTCAGGTTCCGTTCTTTTTCGATCAGGCGGAAATAGGTGCTTATCTTGTTCAGCAACTGGTTGTCATCAATGGGTTTCAGCAGGTAGTCTGCCGCACCGAGTGCGTAGCCTTTTTGCTGGAACTCCTCCGTCTTGAACGCGGCGGTAAGAAAAATTATCGGGATATCCTGCGTTTTCCTGCGAATCTTGAGCATCGATGCGGTCTGGAAACCGTCCATCTCCGGCATCTGTATATCCAGGATAATCAGGTCGATATCAGGCGTCGCCAGGGCGATGTCCAGCGCCTGTTGGCCCGAGTCCGCCTCGAGTACCTCGGCATCCATATGCGTGGTAATCAGGGTACGCAGGCTGAACAGGTTATTGACGTTGTCATCAACAATCAGCAACTTGAAACCGGAATAACGATTCATGTGAGTCCTGGATATTAAAGTTGTTGGTCCAGTATCGATTTTAACGCATTGGCGTCGACAGGCTTTGCCAGGGAACCCCTGGCGCCACAGGCCTGCGCCCGTTGATCCTCTTCGCCGCCGGGCTGCTCGGTCAAGACGACAACCGGTATACCGGCCAGTTCCGGCGATTTCCGTATCTGCGCCAGCGTGTCGAAACCATCCCGCACCGGCATATGCAAATCCAGCAGGATCAGGTCAAATCCTGAGTCATCCTGCAGCGTCTCCAGGGCTTCCTGGCCATCGCCTGCCGCCACCACGGTGACGGACCAGTGTTCCAGCATGGGCGTCAATGCCAGCAGCGTCTGCATATCATCGTCAACCAGCAACAGGCGTTTGCCCTGGTAATCGGCCTCTGGCAGGACTGCGGGTTCATCCACCGGCGCCAACCCCGGTTCCGTCAACTCAACCGAGTCAAGCTGCTCAATCGTCGTGGTATCCAGCACTTCCGGAAGATACAGCGTGAATTTCGAACCGGCGCCCGGCTTGCTGCTGACCTCGATGCGGCCGCCCAGCAGACTGGCCAGTTCGCGGCTGATGGTCAGTCCCAGCCCGGTACCGCCATAACGCCGGCTGGTAGAGCCGTCGACCTGGTTGAATGCCTCGAAGATATCTGCCTGCCTGTGCTCGGGGATGCCGATACCGGTATCGCTTACCGTAATCCTGATCGGGCGCGCCCGATCTGTTGTCTCGTCGCTGCGGCTGGCATGCAGGGTAATTTGACCCTGCCGGGTAAACTTGAGTGCATTGGAAAGGAAATTGACCAGGATCTGCCGGAGTTTGGCTTCATCGCTAACCAGGCTACCCGGGCTGTTCCTGTCAATTTCCAGTTTCAGGCTGAGTCCCTTGTCTTCGACCTGTGGACGCATCAGGTTGACCAGGTCATCCAGTAATGCCGCCAGTTTGACCTCACTGAGGTGCAGTTTTGTTTTTCCCGCCTCGATGCGTGACAGGTCAAGGATACTGTCGATCAGTGTGCGCAGGTCCCTGCCGGCCGAATGAATCACCTCGGCCTGTTCGCGCTGTTCCTCATCCAGTTTCGAATCGCTTGCCGAAAGCACTCTCGACAGCAGCAAAATCGAATTCAGGGGCGTGCGCAATTCGTGACTGACATTCGCCAGGAACTCGGATTTATAACGGTTTGACTGCTCAAGCTCACGCGCATGCTTGTGCAATCGCCGGGTATCCTGCGCATGCTTCTCGGACAGCCGGGTCAAGGTCTGACCCAGGGCGCGGAGTTCCTGCGGCCGTTTCCAGTCAAAGGTAACAGGTTCATCTTCCTTCAGTACACGGGTCATTTTCCGGGTCAATTCGTTGCTGATACGCTCGGCGCGTAACGCCATCAGGCGTGCGATCAGGAAAACCGCCAGTAACAGCGCAGCTACCACAAACGTAATGCGCCATTTAAGCTCGCGGGTGAACGCTTCCAGCGGAGACTTGTCGACACTGCGCCCGACCCAGAGCGGGCCACTGTTGTGCACCGCAAACAGAGGTAACCAGAACACCTGCTGACCGCCGCGTTCCCACAAACCGAGTTTACCGCGGGCAAACAGGCTGTTGAGTCCGGGGAAATCCCTGAAGGCCGTGGATGCCGGCTCATCCCCGGGTGTACCGTCAGACAGGTATTCACCGTTATTCCGGACCCAGTAAATGCCGTTATAGAAGTGCGCCAGCCCACCGATATCCAGCCTGAAAACCACAACGCCGCGCAGTTGCGGGGAACCATCGGCCGGCGACGGGCTAATCACCGGCGAAATGAAACTGAGTGTCATGAATCTGTTGGGCGCGCGTTCCCTTGCGGACTCATCGAGATCGATAGGACTGGTGAGTACGGTGCCAGGTGAAACCTTGAGCCCGGCAGAGAGAAATTCCAGCGTCGGCATGTCGACGTTGTGCCGGTCGGATTCCAGCAAGCCGGACTGGGGATTTCGACTCATGGCGAGCGATAACTGACCGTCGCTACCGATGAAAATAATCTGGGTAATGTCCCTTTGATCGAAAAGCACCCGGTTGGCCCAGTCGACATAGTCAGCGCGTGCACGTTCCAGCCGTTCGTTGTCGGCATGTTTATCCACCGGCCGGGTCATCGCGGGTTCCGGCAAACGGGCGAACAGACGAACCATTTCCTGCCGGCGCGTGATGTGCTGGTCCAGATCGTGGAAGTCATACCTTAACTGCTTCAGGTAAGCGTCCTGGTAAAACTCCGTCAGCTTGTCGAATACCAGCGGCCCATTGACAAGAAAGGCGACCAGCAACGGCGTCAGGCCGAGTAGCAACAGGAAAAGCGAGATTTGGCTGCGTAGTTTCAAAAACGTTCTGGTCGGTCACGAACCCTGACGGGCCCAGGTAGGGTGTATTCTACCTCCAATGTTCCCTGCTACTCCAACGGGCTTGTATTGACAGTTTCAATCTAACGACCGAAGCATGGCGAGGTATAGCAACACATTTACCGTGCCAGCAACCGATCCAGCTGGTTGGCGAACGCCTGACGATCTGTCTGACTGAAAGGGGCATGGCCGCCGGTGTCGATGCCGCTGCTGCGCAGGGTGTCCATGAAATCGCGCATATTGAGCCGCTGACGGATATTCTCTTCCGTATACAACTCACCGCGCGGGTTCAGCGCCAGGCAGTCTTTGGCGACGATCTCGGCGGCCAGGGGAATATCCGCCGTAATCACCAGTTCACCAGCCATGGCATGCTGCACGATGTAGTTATCCGCAACATCAAAACCGGCGGCAACCTGAACGGCGCGGATTTGACGCGATTTGGGAACCGGCAAAGGCTGGTTGGCCACCAGAACCAGCGGTACACCGGTCCGCTGCGCGGCACGGAAAAGGATTTCCTTGATGACTTTCGGGCAGGCGTCAGCATCGACCCAGATCCGTTTCAGACCCATTTTCTTTCCGGAAAAATCATTGTAGAAACATTATTGCCTGTTTTCTGGTAGAATGCGCGTCTTCAAGGTGCTTGACCGGTTAGCACCCTTCCTGAATCCCCTTAATCCAGCCCGGACCGGCTTCCGCCAGCAGTAACAACTGACAGTGGGAGGGCAAGACTGGAGTCATTACCCCGATGTCATTTGATACCCTCGGCCTGTCGGCCGAACTCCTGCGTGCAATCCGCGAGCAGGGCTATAACGAACCCACCCCCATCCAGCGCAATGCCATCCCCGTCGTTCTCGACGGCAAGGATGTACTGGCCGGCGCCCAGACCGGTACCGGCAAAACAGCCGGCTTTACCCTGCCCATGCTGCAGCGCCTGAGCAAAACCCCTGCTGCCAAAGGCCGTCGTCCGGTTCGGGCGCTGGTGCTCACCCCGACCCGTGAACTGGCCGCCCAGGTCGGCGAGAGCGTGCAAACCTATGGTCGCCACCTGCCACTGAAATCGGCCGTGATCTTTGGCGGCGTCAAAATCAACCCGCAAATTGAAAAACTGCGGCGTGGTATCGATATCCTGGTGGCAACACCCGGCCGCCTGCTGGACCACGTCAGCCAGAAAACGGTTGACCTGTCGCAGGTTGAAATCCTGGTGCTGGACGAGGCCGACCGGATGCTGGACATGGGTTTCATTCACGATATCCGCAAGGTCATGGCCCTGCTACCCGACAAAAATGCCCGCCAGACGCTGTTGTTCTCGGCCACCTTTTCCAACGAGATCAAGCAACTGGCCAACCGCCTGCTCAACCAGCCCGAACTGATCGAGGTCGCACGCCGCAATACCACGGCCGAGCGCATCGAACAGAAGGTCTACCCGGTCGATAAACTCCGCAAACGCGAGCTGTTGAGCTTTATGATCGGCTCTCGCAACTGGCGCCAGGTACTGGTATTCACCCGCACAAAGCACGGCGCCAACCGTTTATCCCAACAACTGGAGAAGGATGGTCTGACGGCGGCCGCCATTCACGGCAACAAGAGTCAGGGCGCACGCACCCGGGCACTGGCCGGCTTCAAGAAAGGTGAGGTACGTGTGCTGGTCGCTACCGATATCGCCGCCCGCGGCCTGGATATCGATCAACTGCCACACGTGGTGAACTACGAACTGCCCAATGTACCGGAAGACTACGTACACCGGATTGGCCGCACCGGCCGTGCCGGCAATGAAGGTGAGGCAATTTCCCTGGTATGTGTGGATGAACACAAGTTACTGAAGGATATCGAACGGCTGCTAAAGCGCGAAATTCCCAAAGAAACACTGCAAGGTTATGAACCGGACCCGAGCATCAAGGCCGAGCCGATTCAGAACGGGCGCAATGGTAAAGGCCGTTCCCAACCACGCAAGCAGGGGAATGATCGTAACAGGGGTAATGCATCGGCCAAACGGCCGGGGGCCGGACGGCGCAAGTCCGGCAACAGCCAGGCGCGGCAGGCACGTTCCGGTCGGGCCTGAAGAAAGTCGTCATTGCGAGGCGCGTAGCGCCGCGGCAATCTCCAACCGGTTAGGAAAACCGGGGTCAGAGCACAATTGTCGCTAATATTAGAGGAAATTGTGTTCTGACCCCGGTTTTCCCTGACCCCGGTTTTCCCGGTTTTCAGGCCCGAAGAGATTGCCGCGCTGCGCTCGCAATGACGAGAATATAACCGGCTATGACGGTGGATTAACGAATCGAGTCGTAACCGCCATCCAGCCCTTTTTTGCTGTAGACGATCTGCCATAACTGGTTACGGCGCGCCCGCGCCGAACCGGCAGACGACAGCAGGAAGTAACGCCACATACGGTAAAACCGCTGGTCGTAGCCCAGTGTTTCCAGTTCCTCGCGGTAGCGGTCGATATTGGCCATCCATGCCATCAGCGTGGGATCGTAGTGGGTGCCGATATTGTGCAGGTCTTCCATGATAAAGATCCCGCGCGAGGCCATATCAATCTGCTCCGGGATAGGCAGCACGCCACCGGGGAAGATGTACTTGTTGGTCCAGGGGTCTACATCCGTTGCCCGGGTGTTGGTACCGATGGTATGCAACAGGAACAGGCCATCGTCTTCCAGACAGCCTTCCACCACTTTCATATAGGTCCGATAGTTTTTCGGACCAACGTGCTCGAACATACCGATGGATACGATACGGTCGAAGCGTTCTTTCACGTCGCGGTAGTCCTGGAAGCGCAGGTCCACGTCGAGGTCCTTGTAGCGCTCCTGTCCCAGCGCAATCTGTTCCCGGGAAACGGTCACGCCTACGACCTTGACACCGTAACGCTCGGCGGCGAAGCCGGCAAAGCTGCCCCAGCCACAACCGATATCCAGTACCCGCATGCCGGGTTCCAGGCCGATCTTGCGGCATACCAGGTCGAGCTTGGCTTCCTGCGCATCATTCAGGTTGTCGGCGTCTTTCCAGTAGCCACAGGTATAGGTCATACGCGGGTCGAGCATACGCTGATAGAGTGCATTGCCAATGTCATAGTGACGCTCGCCAATGCGGAAAGCCCGGTTATGACTTTGCATATTGACCAGTTTGGACCAGATAACCGGCCACAACAGTTTCAGCGGTGAAATCCGGTGCTCGAGGTCGGCACGCAGCAAACGGTAAATCAACGCATCCAGCGCCTCACAATCCCACAGGCCCTGCATGTAGGTCTCACCCAGACCGAGCGCGCCGCCGTTTAGCAACTGCTGGTAAAAGCGTGGATCATTGACCTGTATATCGTGTGGTGCATTGCCGTTGATCTCGACGTCGGCAAGTTCAACAAGGCCACGTATGGCAATTTCGGCTTTATTCATGTGCTACCACCCGCACCTTGCGGGTGCTCGACCGCGCGCAACTTGCGGGCCGTCTGGTCCAGTACACCGTTAATGTATTTGTGCGCCTGCTCGGCGCCGAATTTTTTCGTCAGGTTGACCGCTTCATTGATAATAACCTTGTAAGGCACGTCAAGACGGGTCAACAACTCGTAACTCGCCATGCGCAATACCGCGCGTTCGACCGGGTCGATCTCTTTGACCGGACGATCGAGGTAGGGCGCAAAGGCCTCCTCGACCTCGTCAAGCCTGGCAGGGACCTTGTGCAGCAGCTCGTTAAAGTACTCGGCGTCGGCTTTTTCGAAGCCGTCTTCCTCGGCAAACTGCGCTTCGATATCCGACAGTGTGTTGCCGGACATATCCCATTGATAAAGCGCCTGCATGGCAAGACGTCGCGCACGCGTGCGCTGTGCGGCCTGGGGTTTGGTGGGCTGTCCCATGCGTGTTACTGACCGATCTCGCGTAACAGGTTGATCATTTCGATCGCCGACATGGCGGCCTCTTCACCCTTGTTGCCGGCCTTGGTGCCGGCGCGTTCGATCGCCTGCTCGATGCTGTCCACGGTGAGTACGCCAAAGGCGACCGGGATATCATGCTTCATCGATGCACTGGACAAGCCCTTGGTGCATTCGCCCGCCACGTACTCGAAGTGCGGCGTGCCACCTCGAATCACGGCACCCAGCGCGATGATGGCATCATAGCGCTTGCTGGCGGCCAGTCGGTTGGCGGCCAGCGGCATTTCAAAGGCGCCCGGCACACGCACGATCGTCAGATCCTTGTCTTCCGCGCCGTGGCGCTTCAGGGTATCGATAGCGCCGCTCAACAGACTCTCCACCACGAAGCTGTTGAAGCGCGCCACCAGCAGGACGATACGCGCGTTGTGGATATTCAGTTTTCCTTCAATTTCCGGGATGCCGCTCATGACAATCGCTCCGAGTGTAATGTTTGAATTTATTGCCGGTCGTCGACGTATTCGACGATCTCCAGCCCGAAACCGGACAGGCCGTGCTCGACCTTGGGGGCACTCAGGACACGCATTTTCTGCACCCCGAGGTCGGCAAGAATCTGGGCGCCGATACCGTGTGTGCGCAATTCGTGCTGCTCTTCATGCTTCAGTGTTTCACCGGTCTTCTGGTGCACGTTGTAGTTCTGGATACGCTGCACCAGGTCACGTGGCGTTTCATGCTGACCCAGCACCACGATTACACCCTGGCCGGTATCGTTGATACGGCGCATGGCGTCGCGCAACGGCCAGCCGGTATCCTGCATCTGCGCACCGAACAGGTCACCCAGCGCATTCTGCACATGCACGCGGACCAGTATGGGTTCATCTGCGCTGATCTCACCCTTCACCAGCGCAAGGTGCAGGCCCTCGTTGACGATGTCCTGGTAGGCATAGAGACGGAACTCGCCGTATTCGGTTGGCAGGCTGCAGTCCGCCACCCGCTCCACACTTTTTTCGTTGGCGATGCGGTAGTGGATCAGATCGGCAATGGTGCCGACTTTCAGCCCGTGCGTCTCGGCAAATTTCTCCAGGTCAGGACGTCGCGCCATGGTGCCGTCTTCGTTGAGTATCTCGACAATCACCGCCGCCGGCTCCTGTCCGGCCAGGCGCGCCAGGTCACAACCGGCTTCCGTATGCCCGGCACGGGTCAGCACGCCACCCGGCTGAGCCATCAGGGGGAAGATATGGCCCGGCTGCACGATATCCTGCGGTTTGGCGTCCGGCTTGACCGCGGCTTCCACAGTTCGCGCCCGGTCATAGGCCGAGATCCCGGTGGTGACACCCTCGGCCGCCTCAATGGACAGGGTGAAGTTGGTCGCCAGCTGCGCCTGGTTGTCGGCCACCATCAACGGCAATGACAATTGCCGGCAACGCTCGCGACTCAGGGTCAGACAAATCAGGCCG
>Ga0256829_1003085_pt1 | contig 11832 bp, 15 predicted proteins | sample 131447metaG_FD_185979 | JGI IMG/M metagenome (GOLD analysis project Ga0256829, IMG submission 185979) | Hydrothermal vent microbial communities from Lau Basin, Pacific Ocean - 131-447 | ecosystem: Environmental > Aquatic > Marine > Hydrothermal vents | place: Pacific Ocean: Lau Basin | collected... | reverse complement strand
ACTGCCAACTTTCACCTTACCGCGAATATAGACATTTATATCATTGGCACTTAAGGCACGGTTTATAAGAAGTTCTATTTTTCCGCCACTAGGTTTTTTCCCAAAGAGTCTTGCTTTGATGACTTTGGTATCATTAAAAATGAGTGCACACTCCTTTGGAATGTACTTTTCAAATTCATAAAAATAAGTGTGGGTAATTGTGTCTGTCTTTCTGTCATAGACAAGAAGTTTTGCATGATCACGTGGGCTTGCAGGGTGAGTCGCTATAAGCGACTCTGGCAGAGTAAAGTCATAACTTGCGGTTAGTAACTCTCTGTTTTGTGTCATTTTTTATTTTGACTCTTCAAGTCTGTCTTGAGCATCTACAGCATCTATCTGCTCATCTTTCTTGTCATTCTCGGAGTTCACTTCTTCATCCTCATCATCCTCTTCTTCAGCAGGGTTTACCATCTTCACTATGAGAATAGAGAGACCATAAAGTATGATTAATGGTCCAGCCATAAGAAGCTGTGTTAAAACATCTGGTGGTGTGAGAAGGGCTGCCACTATAAAGATAATTACGATAGCATACTTGAAAAAGGCCATCATCTGTTTATCGTTGACAAGTCCTAGTAGTGCTAAAAAGTATGCGAATACTGGAAGTTGAAAGGCAAGACCAAACCCAAACATAATTTTCGTAAAAAATCCAACATAATCTTCAATGTTTATAAGTGGAGTAAATTTAAAACTACCAAAAGTAATGAGAAAATCAAATCCGAATGGCGTTACAATATAATAAGCAAAGAGAACACCACTAATAAACATAGTTGTTCCTCCAAGAACAAAAGGAATAACCATCTTCTTTTCATTTGCATAAAGACCAGGTGCTATAAACATCCAGATTTGCGAAAGTATGATAGGAAGTGCACCTACAATGGCTGCAAAAAATGCAACTTTTAAAGCTACAAAAAATGCACCACCTACCTGAGAAGTAGTTATCATTCCATTTGCTGCATGAACTGAAACTTTACCGACTTCTATAAGAGCTGTGTTGAGTGGTTCTACCATCCAGCTGAGTAATGGCTCATGAAAGAAGAACATGACAAAAAACATGACAATAAGACTAGCAGCGGAGATAGCTAGTCTTTTTCGTAATTCTACAAGGTGGGGGCGGAGTTCATCAAACATCTACATTCTCTTCTTTTTTCTTTTTTTTCTTCTTAAAAGTTACTTCTTGAGTCTCTTTTGGTTCTGGCTGTATAGGTTCTTTAACACTCTCTTCATCATCAACTATTGCATTAACTTGTGCTTTTATATCAGTAACTTGTGTGAGTTTAGAACTTGCACTATCGAGTTGTGCTTTGTATGCAAGTGCCTCTTTTTTGATGTCACTTACATTCATCTCTTCTTCTAGTGTCTCTTTGACACTTCCAATCGCATTTTTTGCAGTTCTAAAAAATTTAGCTATATCTACCATTGCACTAGGAAGTTTATCAGGACCAAGAAATAAAATGGCAATTACAGCTATTATAAGTATTTCGGTGAAACCCATACCAAACATATGAAACCTTTTAATTTAATTACGGAATTTTAGCAAAAGAATGATTAAAGAGTGATTATGAGCTTAAATATAGAGTGATTTCATCGGCTAAAAGATAGTCTGGATTATAAAATACACCCTCTTTAAAGGTAAGTTTTTTTTCATCTAAAAGGATCTTTGCCTGTGCTTTTTCTTTTTTTGTAAAGAGGTTTTCTGCTATACCGACACAAGAGCGCATTCCTAAAAAGAACTGCTCTATTTTTTTATCTTCTTCGCTTAAAAACTCTTCTCTTACACTGCAAGGATTCTTAATATACTCTTCAATCACAGAACTTGGATAGTACCGTGTTAGACCTAGTTTACCAACAGCACCAGCCCCGACACCCATATAGTCTTTGTATCTCCAGTAGCCTAAGTTATGTGAAGATTTGTAAGCCCCGAAGTTACTTATTTCATACTGTGTTAGACCTTTTTTCTCTATAGTCTCAAAGAGCCAAGAAGTAAGTTCTAACTGCTCACTACTCATCTGCGGTTTAGACTCAAAAGCAGTTCCCTCTTCAATAGTGAGGGCATAAGCACTTATGTGATTTATAGGGAGTGCTAATGCGGTCTCAATATCGTTTTGTAGAAGTTCTTTTGTATCACCAAGAGTTGCATAAATCAGATCTAGGGAGAGATTTGTAAAGCCTATTTTTTTTGCATTGATCAGAGCATCTTCTGCCATCTGTGGTGTGTGTGCACGGTTGAGAAGTTTGAGCTTTTGTACATCAAAACTTTGTACACCAAAGCTTATACGATTTACTCCAAGTTTGTACATTCCCTCAAGCCACTCATAAGTAGCACTATTGGGGTTGGCTTCACTTGTAATCTCAATGCCATCTGCAAGATAAGGTGCTAAATACTCAAATATCTCTTTATAAAGCTCAGGACTAACAGTCGAGGGAGTCCCTCCTCCTATAAATAGTGTCTCTATGGAGTTTTTTTCTGCTTGAAATCTTCTAAGTTCATGCTTGAGTTGTATAAATAGAGCAGACATATACTCTTGTTTGAGGTGAAATTTATCAACATAAGAGTTAAAAGCACAGTAAGAGCACTTAGAATCGCAAAATGGTATATGGATGTATAATAACATTTGCGAAGTATAACAAAATTATCTTCTTTTAATTACTTCTCTTGTATAATCGCGTTACTTAAACATAGGTATATATATGAATATAAAAAATGAATATCGTCCAAATGTGGCGATGATTATTGTTTCAGAGAATTATCCAGCACAAAAAGAGATTTTTATTGCACAACGCAATGATTTACTTGATATTTGGCAGTTTCCTCAAGGTGGTATAGATAAGGGTGAAGAGGTTCAAGAGGCTCTTTTTCGTGAAATGGAAGAGGAGATAGGCACAAAAGATGCACAAATTATTGCTGAATTTCCTGAATGGATTTCTTATGATTTTCCAACTAAAATAGCTGAGAAGATGAAGCCTTATAAAGGGCAAACGCAGCGTTACTTCCTCTTAAAGTTAGGCAAAGATGCAAAGATAAACCTTGCTACACAACATCCTGAGTTTATAGAGCATAAGTTTGTCAGTGTAGCGGATGTTTTAAATCATACAGCACATTTTAAAAAACCTGTCTATGAAACTGTGTTAAATTATTTTAAAAATGAGGGATTATTGTAGATGTTAATTGTTCAAAAGTTTGGTGGTACAAGTGTTGGTGATTTAGAGCGAATTGGCAACGTAGCAAAACGTGTAAGTGCTACACAAAAAGAGGGTAATGATGTTGTTGTAGTTGTTTCAGCCATGAGTGGAGAGACAAACAAACTCGTAGGGTATGCAGAACATTTTTCTAAAAATCCTGCTGCTGCTGAGATGGATATGCTTCTAAGTGCAGGAGAGAGAGTAACTGCTTCACTCCTCTCTATCGCACTTCAAGAGATGGGACATGATGCAACAGCAATGACTGGCCGTAAGGCGGGGATAGTAACAGATGTTCACCATACTAAAGCTCGTATAGAACGCATAAACCCAAAGGTGATGCAAAATGCACTAAAAGAGGGTAAAATAGTTGTAGTTGCTGGATTTCAAGGAGTGAATGCATCAGGTGATATTACTACTCTTGGTCGTGGTGGAAGTGATCTCTCCGCAGTAGCTATTGCAGGTGCACTTAGAGCTGATTTATGCGAGATATATACGGATGTAAGTGGTATTTATACAACGGATCCACGCATAGAACCTAAGGCAAAAAAACTCGATAAAATCTCTTACGATGAGATGTTAGAACTTGCATCACTCGGTGCTAAAGTACTCCAAAATCGTTCAGTAGAGATGGCAAAAAAATTAAATGTAAACTTAGTAACTCGTACAAGCTTTTCAAATGAAGAGGGTACACTAATAACAAAAGAGGAAAATATCATGGAAGCACCATTAGTAAGCGGAATAGCACTAGACAGAAATCAAGCACGTATCTCACTTATGGGTGTAAAAGATAGACCCGGAATAGCCTCTGATATTTTTAACAAGTTAGCAAATGCTGAGGTGAATGTCGATATGATTATTCAAAACAAGGCAGTAGATGAAACAACAAACATTGACTTTACTGTTCCAGTGAGTGACCTTTTTGATGCAAAAAAAATTGTTGATATTTTTGTGAAAAATGGCGAAATAAAAGCCGACTCATACAATGAAGATATTTGTAAAGTTTCTGTTGTAGGTGTTGGAATGCGTAGCCATACTGGTGTCGCAGCGAAAGCCTTCTCAACAATGGCGGACAATAGTATAAATATCAATATGATTGCAACAAGTGAGATAAAAATAAGCATGGTCATAGATGAAAAGTATGCAGAACTTGCAGTTCGTGGACTTCACGATGCTTACGAGTTAGATAAGTAGTCTGATGTCTGAGTATACACCTGATTTTGCACAGTGGAGCTTAGATGCTATCCGTGAGGAGGGAGGAAGCCTCTCATGGTTAGAAGAACAACGTTTTGAGTGGTCAAAAACAACTGCGTATGCACTCGAACAAGTGCTTCAGGGAAAGACAATTATTCTTATTAGCGATGAAAAAAGAAAATGGCTTGAAACCTATATATTGGCATCCTTAAATACAATCGCGTTAGATCGTCCACTCATTCCTATTATCAGTATTGACAACCTCTGCATGCACTATAATAATGTTAGTGGTGGCGAGATGATAGATGCTGTAGATGATATGATTGCACTCTCTTATAAACAAGACTACTTTTTTTGGTATATAGGCAAAGGGGACAATAAGCGCTGTGATATCGCTAAAAGAAAAGACAACAGTTACTACTGGATATTTGATGAAGAGTTCAATAATGCTTTTAATCTTAAGTCTTATGATAGAGACCTAGATCTCAAACTCTTACAACTTTACCGTCTTTTTGATGCCTCTTTAAATGCAACAATGTTTGGAGAAGTAGATGCAAGCTCTTAATATAAAAGGACATATTGTTATCTCTGATGCTATTGAAGAAGAGGTTAGCAGACTTGAAGAAGAGTTAAAACCTTTTCGTGTTGTGAAATTTATAGTCATAGATGAAAAGTTTAAATTAGAACATGCCAAAGCAGTTCTGAGTGAGGCTTACATAAGCGAGTCACAAACAAAATATATCATTTTAGGGGCGAGTGACTTAACTGACATCGCACAAAACTCTCTTTTAAAACTCTTAGAAGAACCTCCAAGAAATATAGAGTTTATTATCATTAGTCCTACAAAATCAAATCTTTTACCTACAGTACGTTCGCGTCTTCCTATTTTAAAAATAAATAATCACCATGTGGTAAAAGAGCTAGAGTTAAACCTTGCACGACTGGACTATAAAGATGTTTTTGGTTTTTTAAAAGAGCATGCACGAGTCAAAAAAGAGCAAGCACAAGAGTTAGTCCAAGCTCTTTTTCATCGTGCAACTGTTGTTGATATGCTTATCTTAACGCCATTACAACTAGAAAATTTTGATAAAGCGTATAGACTTTTAAATCTTAACTCTAGACCACAAAGTGTTTTAGCAATGCTTCTGATGAGTTTTGCAAGAGAAAAGTGATGGTAGTAGAAAAGCTCTCAAATAGTGTCAATATTCAAAAATATCTCAAAGAAATAAATGTAGATGGTGGCGGAGTAAGTATACTGAGTGCCAAAGCTAAAACACACCTCATAAGTATAAAAGATTTACATGTTGGTGCGGCAAATATCTTAAAACAAGATGCCCTCTCAATAGGAGCTGATTTAGCAGTACCAAGAGGGACTGTTTTGGCAAAAACACCTACAGTTGACTGCCTACTCATTGCTACCACGGCACAGCTTAAAACACTCTCAAAAAAAGAGTTAGCACAGCCTTTTGGACTCAAAGAATTAGCCCAAAAACTACAAACTATGAGTAGTGTACAGTTTCCTAAAAAAGTAAAGGTGATGGGAGTCATTAATGCCAATGATGATAGCTTTTTTGCTACTAGCCGTTTTTCAAGCCAAGAAGCAATAGCAAAAATAGAGTTGATGATAGAAGAGGGCGCAAGTATCATAGATATAGGAGGTGTCTCCTCCGCTCCTAACGCGGTTAAAGTAAGTGCAGTCGAGGAACTAGAACGCATTCGTCCAATAGCAAAACTTATACAAGAGAAGAAGCTTTATGAAAAAGTGGACTTTAGTATAGATAGTTACTCCCCAGAAGTAATCGCGTTAGCTTTGCACTCAGGCTTTAAGATAGTCAATGACATAACAGGATTAGAAGATGATGCAGTGTGTCAACTCTGTGCAAAGTATGAGGCAACTGTTGTTATCATGCATATGCAAGGTATTCCTCAAACTATGCAAGATAGACCAATGTATAATAATATTTTAGATGATGTTTACCAGTTTTTACAGGAGAGAGTAGACAAAGCTAACTCCTTTGGTATTAAAGATATTATCTTAGATGTAGGTATTGGTTTTGGCAAAACTCTTGAAGATAACCTTACTCTTATAAAACATCTTGAACATTTTATGAGCCTTGAAAAGCCACTTTTAGTAGGAGCTTCAAGAAAGTCTCTGATAGGAAAAGTAGATGCAAGTGAAGTGGCACAAAGGCTTGGAGGCACTCTTGCTCTACACTTAGAATCTGTACGAAATGGAGCGAGTATACTACGAGTACATGATGTACAAGAACATGTACAGGCACTAAAGATTCAAGACGCACTCAATGGTGTCTAAACCATTATACCTCTAATCATATAAAAAAGGATTGCTGCGAGTATCGCCGCTGCTGGAACAGTAATAAGCCATGCTGCTATGATTTTTTTCATAGCATCATGTTTGACATATTCTACTTTTTTTATCTTCTTTATATGTTTTTTTGTAGATTTAATGAGCTTTTCTTCATCTGCTACAAGCTTATAAAGAGTGACAATACGTTCATACTCTCGAACATTTTTTTCCTTTTTACCCTCTAGTGTATGGAGCTCTGCTTGGTATGCATGAAGATTTGATTTCTCATCTTTTATGATAAGTTTATCTTCTTCTATTGAAGTTGTATCGCTAAGATGCAAATACTCTCGAAGAAAACCAACGCCAAACACACCACCAATGGCGATATGTGTTGAGCTTACAGGAAGTCCAAGTTGTGAAGCGATTATAACAGTAATTGATGCTGCCATTGCAACAGAAAATGCACGCATTTGGTCGAGTTCAGTAATTTCACTACCGACAGTACGAATAAGTTTAGGGCCATAAAGTCCTAGACCGAGTGCTATACCTAAGGCTCCAACACCCATTACCCAAAGGGGAATACTTGCTTTAGAAGATATTCCACCGTTGATAACCGCATCATTAATTGCAGTAAGTGGACCAATGGCGTTAGCTACATCATTAGCACCGTGAGCAAAGCTTAAAAGTGCTGCAGCAAAGATAAGAGGTATGGTAAAGAGAGTATTTACTGATGATTTTGAATTTTCAAGTGTAGTCGTCTTTGCAGAGAGTTTATTTTTGAGCATAACATAAACAACAATTGCTACAATAGCACCCATGATTAAGGCAGTGAGGAATGTTGGTTTTTTACTCATCTCAATGCTGACTAGAGGGAGATAGTTAAGTAATTCTGTTACACTTGGCCAGATTTTTTTGAGACCCTTTAGTGTGAGATATGTTACAAATGCCCAAGCCATTATGGAGACAAAAACAGGTACCCATTTTTTTGCTGCGGCTATCTTATCTTCTTTGAAAATAATGGATTTTTTTATAGCATATAGAAATCCAGCAGCGATAACACCACCAAGAACTGGGGAAATAACCCATGAAGCAGCAATTTCCCCCATTGTACCCCAGTCTACTATACCAAATCCAGCAGCAGCAATTCCTGCTCCCATAACACCACCCACTATAGAGTGTGTTGTTGAGACTGGTGCCCGCATCATAGTGGCAAAGTTGAGCCAAAGAGCAGCCGCTAAAAGAGCAGCCATCATGGCCCATATAAATGGATCAGCATTCTCACCAAAAGCAGAAATGTCTATGATGCCTTTTTTGATGGTTTTTACAACTTCTCCACCCGCGATTAATGCACCACCAGCTTCAAAAATTGCAGCAATAACAATAGCCATACCCATAGTCATAGCTTTACTTCCAACTGCGGGACCAACATTGTTAGCAACATCATTAGCACCTATATTTATCGCCATATACGCACCTATAAGTGCAGCTATGGCTAGAAACATATTGTTTGGAATGCCACCATTATTTAAAAAGGTAAAAGTGAGTACCGCTATCATGAAAAAAAGGGCAAAACCTAAGCGAGAAAAGTCGGTAGCACTTTTTTTAAGTGCCTCTTCCTCAAGCTTTTTCATAGTTTGCATTTCCATCTATTTTCCTTCACTTTTAATATAGGCTTTGTCTATTTGCACTCTAGGATTAGGTTTACTTCCTACTACTGGAGTGAGATTTAGTTTTGACAATGTATCATAAGATGCAGAGTTTACAATATGTCCAAAGATAGTATGTTTTCCATTGAGCCAAGGTGTTGGTGCAGTTGTTATGAAAAACTGGCTTCCATTGGTTGCTGGTCCACGATTAGCCATTGCTAAAACACCTATAGAATCAAAAACTTTATCTTTAAACTCATCTTTAAAATCTTTGTGCCAGATACTTTCACCCTTACGGCCACTCTCGGTAGGATCCCCACCTTGAATCATAAAATCTTTAATTATACGATGAAAAGCAATACCATTATAGTAACCATTTTTTATATGTGTCATGAAGTTTTCAACTGCTAAAGGTGCTACCTCTGGGAAAAGTTCTATCTCCAAGTCTCCCTTTGTTGTCTGTAAAACTACTATAGGATTATGTGTATTAGACGTAGTCTGTGTGAGAGCTTTTGTTGGTACATTTTTTGTTGCATTTGACTGAGAATCACAAGAAGTAAAACTAAGTGCAATGAGAAGTGAGATGAGAAGTGTAGTTATTTTAGTCATTTATTTTTCCTCTAGTGTTAAACATACTGAGTTAATGCAGTAGCGTTGTCCAGTTGGCTCTGGCCCATCAGGGAAGACATGCCCTAAGTGAGCATCACAAGTTGCACAAACAACCTCTACACGAAGCATACCGTGAGTGGAGTCTTTTATCTCTGTAACGCCATTCTCAACAGCTTCAAAGTAACTTGGCCAGCCGGTACCTGAGTCAAACTTTGTTTGAGACTCAAAAAGAGGAGCATTACAACATACACAACGGTATAGTCCTTCTTCCTTGCAATCATAAAACTTACCTGAGAAAGGTGCTTCTGTTCCATGTTTTCTACATACTGAGTAAGCTTCAGGACTTAGCTGTGCTCTCCATTCTTGATCACTCTTGAGTACTTTGTTCATACTTATTCCTTAGCTCTTTTATCTCTTGGCAATCTTCTTCGTAAAGAACATCAACAGTAGACTCTGATAAATTAAAGGCATATTCTATCTTATTTTCGCTTGTAAAACATAAATCCATTAAAATTATATGATTTGCTTTTATTGCATTAATATCTGTGTAATTACACAGCAGTAGGTCGTTAAAATCTTGATTGATTAAGTGAACAGAACTTTCAAGCGTATAAGGCTCTTTGTCTATAAAAGAAGCTAAATCATCTTTGAGCTTTTCTCTGCTGAGAGAGTTCGATACAACTACGATATCTTTAGATTTTCGAGCGACTAACTTTGCAATAATTTGTAAAGCTTTTGCATGTGGATTTGTTTGGTAGAAGTTGATTTTTTTATGTTGAGCACGATAGTTTATTTTTAATTGTAATGATTGCATTTCATTAGATGTTTGGGCAAGTACTAAAAATGCTTTTTCTTGTAAATGCTGTAAGTAAGCAATAAATTCACCACTGAGTTGATCAGCATCATCACACATTATAATGTCAGCTGCATGAAAAGTTTTTTTCATAAGAATATCACTCATTTCTAGATGAGTAATTTTTTCTTTTTTGAGTTTGAAGAGGTGTCTGTTGAGTAATTCAAGTGGAGTGATGATTTCAATAGCGGATAAATCGACCTCGATAATTGCATGTTCAATAATATTGAGAAGCTGTTTTTTTAGGATGTCACATGCTAGTAGTGTTGGTTTAATAATAACTATTTTTTTTGATTTTGAATGAAAAGTCTCTACTAAGGACTTTAAGAGTAAAAGATTGCTCTTTCCACTTCCATGCACACCATTGAGATAAGTAAGTGGCTCTAATGGTGTGTCAATAAATGCTCTTTGCTCGTTGGAGCAGAAGTGAAGAGTATTGTCATGGTCTAAAATAGCATACTGGAAAAAGAGTGTTCCCATAATGTTATCAACACTTGCTAAATCATTTCTCTCAAGAGAAGCATCTTGGAGCTTTTTGAAAATATCAGACTGCAAAGAGTCGCTAAAAATAATTTTTTCACGAGGAAGCAACTCTTGAAATGAATCATTTAAATGCTCATACTCATCAGCATTTAAATTTTCCATCAAAAGGTAATTAAAAATCGGTACCCCATCATTATGTGTAAGTTCATTAAACTTTTGTCTAATTATACTCTGTGTATTGTCAAAAGCTAAGGTGTCTGTGGAATTCTCTTGGTTGCTTGCTTTTTGAATATTTGCATTTTTTAACTCATCATAGGACCACTCTTTTGATTCAAAGAGATAAAGACCGCGTAAGCTATCAAGAACTATAAGTCCGATTTCATAAATGGAGGCATGATGATATATGTGAACATCTTTAAAGACTAGTAAATTACTCTGCATTGAGAGATTTTTCAGTTTTTTTATTAAAATTGTATCAGGAACGCTAAGTGTGTCTGTGTTTTTTTTAAAAAAAGAGGTGAGAGAAGATATATTCATCTGAAAGTCAAAGTAACACTCCACTAGAGGGGAAGTATTACTTTAAAAGTTACTATTTACCTGAAGCTACACGGTCTTTAAGACCTTTACCAGCTTTAAACTTAGGAACCATTTTATCTTGAGTAGTATAAGTTTTATCAGTACCAGGAACTTTACCACTTTTTCCTTTTTGTAGTGCAGCAGTGAACGCACCAAAACCTACTAAAGAAACATCTTCTTTCTTAACTAATGCAGTTGTAACTGCTTCTGTAAATGCTTTAATAGCAGCTTCTGCTTCTACTTTAGTCTTGTACTCGCCAGATGCTTGTACTAATTCAACGAATTGAGCTTTATTCATAAATTTACCCTTGGATTAAAATATTTCCGAACTTTCGCAGAGGACGAAATAATTCAGCTAGAGACACTTTATACTTTATTTGCTTAAATTTTTCTTCTTTTTGGTGAATTTTAGTAAAAACTGTGAGAACTTTGTTTCTTTTAGTCCATATTTAGCCACTTTAAGGAACTTGAGAATAATCATACCACTTTCAACTGTCATCATAAAAGCTAATATTTCTCTAATTTTTCTGTATTTATTAGTGTTAGTGTGTATAGAACGAAAAACTTCGTCTAGTCCGTCTCTCTCATTTTTTGTAAGTGCACTCATCTACTTACGCCCCTATTTTATTTATTTTTCTCACAGCTCGAATAATTTCATCATCTTCTAAACTTCCTAACATTTGCATAACAGTAGCAGCAGCTTGTGGCTTTGCTCGCCCAAGCTTCCAGTCTTGGTATGTTCGCATAGAGATACCAAACTTTGCGGCCATATCTTTAAGCGATATTTTTTTTCCGTTATTTTGTGATTCTAAAGAGTTATGAAGGATATTAAATAAATCATTAATTTGCATGAAGAGGATTATACGGTTTAAATACTTAAACATACATTTAATTATATATAAATGATGTTAATTTGTATAGTATATAATATATTTAATATATTATAT
>Ga0256829_1003084_pt1 | contig 11842 bp, 14 predicted proteins | sample 131447metaG_FD_185979 | JGI IMG/M metagenome (GOLD analysis project Ga0256829, IMG submission 185979) | Hydrothermal vent microbial communities from Lau Basin, Pacific Ocean - 131-447 | ecosystem: Environmental > Aquatic > Marine > Hydrothermal vents | place: Pacific Ocean: Lau Basin | collected... | reverse complement strand
AATACAGTAACACATGGTGGAGGACAAGTTATAAGTGTAAGTTCTGCAGAATACAAAACCATAAAAGCATGGGTAGATGCATCTGCTTTAAATAATTAGATACCTAAAAAGGTATCTAATAAAATAATTTTTAGTTATTTTTATCTTTTATACAACGTACGGAATATCCATTAGCTCTATTGCTAGATGCACTTGTATGTACTGCACCTGTTGTAAAGTCTATGTTCATAGCCTGTATCCCATTAATTGTAGCACTCCAATAATAACCACTAGTGGATGTATTATTTATGGTTCCGTTAGTGAAGTCACGCAAACCTGCCATTGGTAACTTAAGGATGCTATTTAAAGCACCTGCCGAATTGGAACTAGACCATTTACCAATCTCTTCTTTCCATTCTAGACTTGTCGGCAACCTATATCCTATAGGGCAAACATTATTTATGCTTGATGAACTTTCCCAAAGCGTATCAACTGGTGTAGGTCTCCAATCGTACGGAGTAATTGAAGACATAATAAATAGTGAATCACTTGGTTTATCACTTTTGATGTTTGAAGTTCCGTATTTTGCAGTTCCTGTATTTACAGTGGTCCATTTAATAATTTCATGTCCATCTGCTTTTCTACCCCATTGAAACAATGAGCCATAAGCCAATGTATCAGTACTTGTTTTTGCTTGCATTAGTAAATTAAAATTATTATTAGGATTGTTTTTGTCTGCATATTCAGCACCTAGGTTATTACTTAACCAAGTTCTTCCAGTGACTGGACTGGTTATGGGAAAATATAAAAATCTATGTTCATATATACCATTTGTTAGAACATTAAACATCCTATCTGGAGCACCAGGAATAACTTTAATTTGAAGTGTTCCTATATTGAATTTATCTCCTCCAGCAGGAAACAGTAATGAAGCAGCCGTAAATCCATTCAAATCATTTTCAATATCTAGCTTTTTAGCATCATAGGAATTATCCGAATTTCCATAACTATCATCAATCTTAATATATGCATTGAATGTACCAGAACCTACAGGTAGATCTTTACGAGACCATTCTAGCCATACTGTAATGTTTGACTCACCATTACTAGTACTATTTACATCAATCGTAAAAAGAGGACTTTTAAATGGAGGAATTGTAACAGTAGTACTATTGGTAACGGTATAAGGTACTTTCACCATTATGCCAAGAGGATTTACGGTCATATCTATTTTACCTTGTATACTTATAGGTGGGGCATATGGTGTATTATCAAAAATACTTACTATATATGAAGTAATCAACGTCCTGTCAATAGTTACTCCACCAGGAAGAGCAGCACTAACTACGTAGTTTACCGCATTTATCATAGCTTGTATTTCTGCTTGAGTTGGAGGATTACTAAAGGAGTGTGCTTTACAATTTGCAATATACGCATTATACGCTTTTAAATTATTTGCATTTATACCTGTAATCGCTGGAATAATTAGGTTTAATTCTGCAAGTGTAATATTTGAATTACAGTGTAAATTGTTTTGTCCTATTTTTGTAAGAACTGAATCTGATTTTGTTTGTGCTGATACAGTAGGCGCACCACCAGCAGTAGGCGCACCACCAGTACTCCCAGTAGTTGTACCTTTACATGTGGCACCATTATTTGTCATTTTCTGCACTTCATTTATCATTTTCTGCACTTCTGATTGCTTTGCTATAGTTGGACTAAAACTATTGTTCGCATCTGCTATATAAGCTTGATATTCTATTTCACATTTTGAATTTACAGAACTAAGGGTCGGAAGAATTAATCCTAATTGTGGGACTGTAATCTTTGAACCACCTAATGTGTGGTCTTTTGCAATTTGAGTTAAAACCGCATTTGACTTAGCGGTTGGACTTTGATCTATTTGAGCAGTGCTATTACATCCTAAAAATATAACAGAACTTACAACTGCCACAAATATGTATTTAATACTAGAATGCATATTTAACTCCCAACATAAGATTTTGCATATCTGAATGCTGTATACCTGCTTTGTTTATTTGAATATCTATTTTTTGATTAACATACATATATTGATATTTAGCAGTAATGAAGAAATTGTCAGTAAGCTTTATGTCACTACCTAATTGACCACCAAACATAGGACTTGAAGAAGTTAAATTACTTGAAACAAATATAGGGTGTGGTTTACGGCTCCAAGTTAGGCTACTAAAACCTGCTACAATTCCTATGTATGGACTTATAGTTCCTCCAGATGTAAAATATCTATTGAAAGCTACATTAAGATTGTTAATATTTGCAATAGTAAGATTCATGCGTTGGTACGCAGTTTCTATAGAATAGTCAGGATTTATACTGTACCCCATACCGATTTCGCCAGTAGTTGATTTATCTTTTAAGGCATCAGGATCAAATGACCCACCTGTATTGTTCAAATAAGATTGTACCTTAAATGCAGAAGCCCCTACACCTCCATATATATAAAATCTACCTTCATCTCCCGATACAGATTGTGCTAAATCGTAAATTGGCTCTAAAATTCCATGATCATAATTTACTGACCCTATATCTCCACCACCATAGGCACACGATAACCCCAAGATTAAAGCTGATGCTATTTTTTGTTTGTACATAATTGTCCTTTTTATTGCTGATTTATTATGTAATAACCAAGTATGACCATAACTATTACATTTACGATGGTTAGAATATCATAAAAACACTTAATAAACTATCAACAAATATATATAAAATTATTTTTTGATATACAACTATTTCATCAAAAATACTCTATTAACGCATAACTAACACTTTCTTTGTTATAGTTTCAAACTAGGAGAATTTAAATGAAAAAAATACTAATATTGTGCATGCTTTTGAATATTACGAGTCATGCTGCAAAAAGCAAAACTGAACTTGCAGGGGATATACTTGCTACACTTATACCAGTTATTGGTCTAGGCGCTACTGTTTACAATGAGGATTATGATGGCTCTATAGAGTTTTTAAAAGCTTATGGAGGAACTGGTGCAGTTACGCAGATACTAAAATATACAGTTAGAGAACAAAGACCAAATAATTCCACTTCGTACACTTCTTTTCCATCTGGTCACACTTCAAGTGCATTTTCTGGTGCAAGCTTCATACATAAACGATATGGGATAAAGTATGCCATACCTGCATACATAGGTGCTGTATATACTGCATATAGTCGTGTAAAAGCAGAAAAACACTACACGCAAGATGTAATAGCAGGAGCATTGCTTGGCATAGGTTTTTCATGGTACTTTGTAACACCATATAAAAATCTTCAAGTAACACCTACGGTAAATAACGATGCTTATGGTGTTAATTTTAAATATAAATGGTAATTAAATAGTATGAAGTTACTACTCCTTGAAGACGACCAGATACTTTCAGAGACGCTAGAACACTTTTTAATGCGTGCTGGTTACGACATAGATGTTGCACAGACTATGGAGGAGGCAGAAGACCTTAGCTTTAAAAACAAGTATGATTTGTATCTTTTTGATATTAATTTACCAGAGGGTAGTGGACTTGAACTGCTTAAAGCTTTACGTCATGCTGAAGATAATACTCCAACCATTTTTATTACCGCTATGATAGATATGGACTCCATCTCTAAAGGGTTTGAATTGGGTGCTATAGATTATATAAAAAAACCTTTTGACCCCAAAGAGTTACTTATTCGTCTTAAGTCAAAATTTAAAAATGATATACTTCATGTAGATGATATAGAATTTGATCAAGAAGCAAGAGTTTTAAGAAAAAATGGTGAAGTTATCGATATTGGAAATGTTCAATACAAAATTTTTACCACATTACTAAAAAATAAAGGAAACGTGGTAAGTAAAGATAAGCTTTATGAGTGTCTTGACCATGATTCTGATACGGCATTAAGAGTAGCTATTACTAAAATAAAACAACGTCTTGAAGTAAATATAATAAACATAAGGGCAAAAGGATACATGATTGAAAAGGTATGAGAAAGAATCTTTACTAAAAAACTTTTTAGTATTTTTTTCTTTACTTGAAATACTGCTTATTATGCTCTTTATGGAACTGTACCACATTAAAAAAAGAGAATATAAACAGAATATTTTTAAAACTATGCATATATGTAATTACACTATGAAGTGTAAACAGTTTACTTATGATTTTGCAAAAAAAGACAAAAGTAAATTAAATGATATATTTGATAGTAATGGTCTATATGCTTATTTCACAATCCCCGATTCTGAAAAATATTATATGAAAATTTCATATCCTAAAAACAAATACCGAGAAGATGTTCAGAAAATTAAAAATACTTTATGGATTAAATTTACATTGGCTACATTTTTATTGTTTGGGATAGCTATTTTTTTTACATTTTATAGTCTTAGACCCATACGAAAAGCTTTGCAATTAAATGATGAGTTTATCAAAGATATATTGCACGATTTTAATACCCCTATCACTTCTATGATACTAAACATAAAGATGCTAGAAGAGGAAAGGAAAGAAGATATATTTATCAAACGTATTTCTCAAGGCATAAACAATATTATGCTTCTTCAAAACAATTTAAAATCTTTTTTACAACACTCTCCTTCTCAAAATAGTATGGTTGACATTGGCAAACTAGCACATGAACGATTAATAATGATGCAAGACGGCTACCCAAAACTTACATTTATTTACGAAAAGAAACAAGAACTAGTTAGAATAAGTAATAAAGAGATACTGATACGTATTTTTGATAATCTTTTGTCTAATGCATCAAAATACAACAAGCAAAGAGGAGAAGTTAGGGTTATAATTAAGGATACATCTGTAATATTTGAAGATACAGGTAAAGGCATAAAAAATGTAGATAAAGTAATGCAAAGATATTACAAAGAACAAGAACGTGGTTTAGGGCTTGGGTTGCACATAGTCAAGAAGCTCATAGATGAATTAAATATTGAGATGCATATCGCATCAGAAGTAGGTGTAGGCTCTACATTTACTTTGGATTTTAAACATTTACCAAAGGCATAATGTGAAAAATATATGGTTTTGTATTATCATTGTATTTATTTGTATGACAAACATTATATATGCAAATATTGATGCCCAAATATATGCCATAAAACACGCTTCCGCAAAAGAACGTTTTAAGCTTATGAATAAATTTAAAAGAGATATAGTTAAAATGAAAAAAGAAGAGCGTATTAAAGCCATGATACAGCTATCGAAAAAATCGAACAATAAAGATGCAAAAAAAGTATTAGTTGAATTTAAACGAAATTACATCAGGAGACAAATCGAACACAATCGTATAGATGACGATTCTATTATTGGTCAAGAAACATCTCAAGAAGGAGAAGAAGCAAATGATTAAACAAATATTTTTACTAGGGGTTTTACTTACAAACTATATATTAGCGGAGCCAATAAGTGACAAAGATTTTGATGGTGTTCCTGATGCAGTAGACTTGTGTCCAAATACACCATTTCTATGCGAAGTAAATAGTAAAGGTTGCACCACATCTACTCTTCTTTTGCCTTTTGAGACAGAAAAGGAGAGTCTAAATACATCACTATCTTATGGTTTTAGCCATAATGATGATATTAAAAATCGTGAACTTCAATATAATAGTAGAATAAATATTAACTATTATCTAAAAGATTGGGCATACACTTTTCAAGCAGGATATTACACTCACAACTTGGACAGTGGCTCATTGGATACCATCGTTCGTATTAAGAAACGTATAAAACTAAACCCAGAACTAATACTAAATGTCGGAACTGGACTACGTTTACCTACCTATAATTTTACTGGAAACAAAACAGATGAACTCATATACGCCTCTATACACTACTACTCAACTTCTTCACTTTCATTTTTTATAGGATACAATTTTTCAATTATAGGTGATATTAGAACATCAAAAGAGGAAGAGGAAGAGGAGAATGAAAAATTACAAAATACCGATAAGTTCTATTTTAGTGTAGGATACTTCTTTTCTGACACTTTCTATATGAATATTACATATAATGACGAAAGCCTTAAATTTACATCAGAACATCGTGTTCAATCTATTAATAGTTCAGCTTATTATAGGATAAGTGAAAAATGGTTTACTACAATTTACTATAAACACGACTTATATGATGCAGATAATCATGATAACCTAATGTTTTCATTAGGGTATATATTTTGGTAGTACTATAAACGTTGTAACTTTTTTAACCCAATTTTAACTAATGTGCTTGTGTCTCCACTGGCACCTTGAAGAGCTTTTTTAATGGCATCTTTTTTAAATCCTAAACTTTCTAATGCCATAGTGGCATCATTTAGCGACGCATCATCTATACTTTCTTCATTTGTATCTACTATAAAATCTGCAAGCTCTACAAGTATCCTGCTTGCGGCTTTGGGTCCTATGCCTGGAACGCGTTTAAGCATATTTACATCTTTTGATGACACTACCTTTTTAAAAGTGATAGGAGTAAAAGTAGAACATATAGCAAGTCCTACCTTTGGCCCTACACCATTTATCTTAATGACTGTGTCAAACATCTTTTTTTCATTTGGGTTTATGAAACCAAAAAGAAGATTTGCATCTTCACGAATTACTTGCGTAATAAAAAGTTTTATTTTTTCTTCACAAATACCACTTGAAGTATTTAGGGATATATGCACTTCATGTATGAGTCCGTTAACGTTTATATGCACAAAAGTAGGGTCTTTGCGTACGACTGTCCCCTCTATTCCTACTATCATTGTTACTCCATTATTAATTTTTAAATAAGTATATCATGCTTTTAAAGAAATATATATAAATATGTCAAATTGACATATTTTAACCTAGCTAAAAAAGAAACACTTAGCTAACAATTAAAGTACTATACTTTCAATACAAATAAACTAAAGAAAAGGATTTAACATGATTAGGTTTAAAAATGCATATTTCATAAGCATAATTGTAGCAGCACTGCTTTCTGGATGTAACAGCACTACTACTACTGACGGAGCTAATGGTACGGAAGGCTCATCAACTTCAACAGGTTCGAATGACTCAACTGGATCAACAGGCTCAACAGGCTCAACTGGAACAACAGGCTCAACTGGAACAACAGGCTCAACAGGCTCAACTGGAACAACAGGTTCAACTGGAACAACAGGCTCAACTGGAACAACAGGTTCAACTGGAACAACAGGTTCAACTGGATCAAGTGCTACAACTAAAACATTTTCAAAAGATGTTATGCCTGTCTTAACGGCAAAATGTAAATCTTGCCATGGGACAAATGGTCGCTTCACTATAACTACTACTACTTCAACATACAATAATATACAAACACTAACAGGTACACCTGCTGGTGCTCAACGTGTATTGCAAAAAGGAAGCGGTATGAGTCATGGCGGTGGTACGGTTATCGCGACATCATCTACGGAGTATATTACTGTTAAGGCATGGGTTGATGCTGGGGCATTAAATAATTAAAAATCACATAGATTACTATTTTCACAATAGTAATCTTAAATATATACAAATCTATCTAGGAGATAAATTATGAAAGCATTATTAGTATTATTGGCATTAGGGTTAAATCTATATGGAGGTATCTCAGTAGGAGATAAAGCACCAAACTTTAAACTTAAAACATTAGACGGCACAAAGAGCTATAGTTTAAATAGACTAAGAGGAAAAGTTGTCCTAGTTAATCTTTGGGCTTCATGGTGCAAAGGGTGTCAAAAAGAGATGCCAGAGTTTGTAAAACTTCAAAAGAGTTACAAAAAAGGCTTTAAACTTGTTACTATAAATGTAGATGACGACCCTAAAAAGGGTGAGAAATTCTTAAAAAGCGTAGCACAAAAAACTGCTCAAAAAATACCATTTATAACTCTAGCAAATCCTACAAAGTCTATAGCAAAGGCATACAAATGTGTGGCTATGCCATCTTCTTATCTTATAGATAAAAATGGTATAATTAGAGACATTATCGTAGGTAGTCTAAATGCAAACGACATGAAAGCTCTTAAAAAAGAGATAAATCAAATAAAGTAGGATACAATGAAAGTCACTTTTTCTATACAACTATTGTTTCTGTCACTCATTTTTTTATTTAATGGGTGTTCAGATAAACTTACACGTGTAATGCCTTATGAAAAAGAGCATTTTGCGGATGTTAAAATGTCTCTTAGTCCTTTGGCTGAACGTGCTGAACATGAAGGACATATCTTTCTCATTCGCGAAGCTAGTGCTGGCGGAGATAGTGCATATCAAGGAGGTTGCGGATGCAGATAATAAAATCACTCTTTATAGGTCTCATGCTAATGGTACCTTTTTTGAAAACTTACGCCTCTGGTCTTAAAGACTCGGCTTCTTTTGGTCTTGATACTTATTCAGATAACAATGATGTGCAGGTATACTCTCCAACTTTTGAGCTTATGAAAACAGTATCTAAAAACTGGTTAGTGGGCGTAAAACTGCGTGTAGATGCTATAGCGGCAGCTAGTATAAGATTTGGATACTCTCCTAAAGTTGGAAATTCTATAAATGCACAAGCAACTGCCTCTAAAAAATCTACCTTTCAAGATATGCGTTATGCACCGACATTCTTTGTAACTTATGATGATGGTGAAAATGCAGCAACAGTAGGTGGATACTATTCAACTGAACTTGACTATGTGGGTAAAGCTTTATTTGCTAGTTACACAAAACAGTTAAATCAGGGAAACACTGTTTTAGGGATTGGATTATCGCAATCAGCAGACAAGTGGTCACCAAATAATGGTCGTGTACTTCCTAGAGACAACAGAGACGAGAGAAAAGTAGATTTATCAGTAAATCAGCTAATATCTACAACGCTATCATTGCAGTTTGTGTATTCTTATATGAACTCTCAAGGATTCTTGTCGTCACCATATATAAACAATATAACCGAAAACTATCCTTCCACTAGAACAGGTCATGCATTTGCTGTTAAAGGTCTAAAATTTATAGATGATGATAATAGTATGAATTTCTCTTACCGTTACTATACAGATGACTGGGGCATCAAATCTCATACATTTGGTACAGAATGGCTACATGATGTAAACAATAATCTAATGATAGGTTTAAGAGGACGTTACTATACGCAAACTGCTGCGAATTTTACTAAGCCTATAGCATCATATACTGCCACAGATACATACAAAGCATCAGAATACAGAATGAGTGCATTTAACTCTTATGATATAGGTATCCCAATTACCTATAAGCCATCTGAATATAGTCCATATAAGTTTTCGTTTAGCGTAGACTACTACCGTACTAGTGACAACGCTTTTATAGAAAATTGGTTTGGAAACAAACATATTCAAGCAGTTTACACTACTTTCCGTGTAGATTATGATTTTTAAAAATAGAAAAGTATAATGGCACTTTTTGAGAAGGTACTCGAAGCAAATGTTATGAGTACGCACCTTCTCATACGTGCAAATGTCTCTAAAACTACTCTTTACAAGGCATACAAAATAGCGACCGACTTTGAGAGTCGCTATAGTGCCTATAAAGAGAATTCATTTTTAAATACTATCAACAACAATTCAGGCATAAAACCCACAATATGTACAAAAGAAGATATGGAACTTTTTCGTACTTCTATTGAGGCATCAAAACAGACAAATGGACTTTTTGATGTCACCATAGGAGCACTTAGCCATGGTGCATACCATTTTGGTTTTTCAAATGAAAGCAAAGCTTCAAAAAAATCCATTGAGAGACAAACAAAACTTGTAGATTATAAAAATATTATCTTAGCAGACAAAGATATATATCTTAAAAATAGAGGCATGAGGCTAGATTTGGGTGGTATAGGCAAAGGGTATGTGGCAAAGCTAATAGCAAATTTTCTTTCTAAAAATGGTGCAAGCAAAATACTAGTAGATGTGGGCGGAGAGATTATCACTCGTGGCAAAGCATATACCATAGCACTTAGTGACCCATTTAACGATGGAAACATAGCCTACATAAAAACCTCTAAAGCCGATATGTCCATCTCTACTAGTGGCACTTACGAACGCTTTATAGATGAGGAAAACCATCATATACTTAGTGCCAATAAAGGTACGTCTCCACAATATTATACCTCTATGACCATAATGCAAAATGGTTGGAATATAGATTACCTAGATGCTTATGCAACGGCTCTTTTTAACCAGTCTCCTGAACATATTTCAGATATGACAAATACTTTAAATATATCTGCTATAACCATAGACAATAACGCTGTAACATCACTATACAAAACACAAAAACTTGATTTACTATCTGTAGAGTTTAGCCCATAACTATAGGTCTATCTACAGATAAACTGTTTCCAAAATACACAATATTTACTTTATTTTTATGGTTTATATAACCTAAACAAAACTTGAAACTACTTAGTGCTAAAATGACAAGAACTAAACTAAAGGAGAACTCAATGGCTCAAAAGGCGATTAGAGAATATGACGCAAAGTCAATCTTGGCGAAGCACTGGGATAAATATTTCCCAGACTTTACATATGCATACGAAACAGTAATGGTTCAAAATGGATCGGAACTATCAGAGTCTGCAAAAACAAAAACATGGTTAAATGAAAAGGCATTGGTTGCAAAACCAGATATGCTTTTTGGTAAAAGAGGCAAGAATGATTTAGTACTTTTTAGAGATGCTAAGCCAGGTGATGTTTCTTTAACAAAAGCCATTAGCTGGATTGACGAAAAGTCAAGTACTGAGCAAAAAGTTTATTTCTCTTTTGATGGAGATACACCAACTGGTGAACCATCTATAGATAAGCTTACTCATTTTGTTGTTGAACCATTTACGCCACATACACAAGAAGAAGAGTATTATATCTCTGCTACTTGTGTGGGAGATGAGGATATGCTATATATGTCCGCAGAAGGTGGAATGGAAGTGGAAGAGGGTTGGGATGAAAAAGTAACTGAAGTTTCTTTTAAAATCACCGATACAGAAGATAAAATTGCATCTAAAATAAAAGCAAATATCCCTGCAGATGTTGCAAATAAAGACAAAGATGCATTTGCAAACTTTGCGATTGGATTCTTTAAAGCCTATAGAGAACTTAACTTTGCATACTTAGAAATCAATCCATTTGTACTTCAAGGTAATAAAGTTGAACTTCTTGATATGGTTGCAAAACTTGACGATACAGCTGGATTTATGATGGTAAGTGAGTGGGGCGATATTGAATATCCAACTGCATTTGGAATGGAAGCAAAATCTCCAGAGGTTGAAGCTATTGAAGAAGCTGACTCTAAAACGGGTGCTTCGCTTAAACTTACACTTCTTAAGCCAGAAGCACGTATTTGGACGATGGTTGCTGGTGGTGGTGCTTCAGTAGTTTATGCAGATACTATCGCTGATTTTGCAGGTATTGAAGACCTTGCAAACTATGGTGAGTACTCAGGAGGACCAACAACAGGTGAAACTAAATTTTATGCAGAAACACTTCTTGATCTTATGACAAGAGAGAAAGATGCACAAGGACGTGATAAAATTCTTATCATTGGCGGTGCAATTGCAAACTTTACAGATGTTGCGAAAACATTTACAGGTATTATCCAAGCATTTGAAAACTATGCAGACAAAATGAAAGAAATCGGTATTAAAATCTACGTAAGACGTGGAGGGCCAAACTATGAAAAAGGTCTTAAAGACATAAAAGAAGCGGCAGATAGATTAGGTCTTTACATAGAAGTATATGGGCCAGAGACACACGTAACAGACATCGTGCGTATGGCACTAGAGAAGTAGGGAGAAGAAATGTCAAAATTATTTACTAGAGATACGCAAGCTATTTTTTGGAACAACA
>Ga0256829_1003083_pt1 | contig 11856 bp, 10 predicted proteins | sample 131447metaG_FD_185979 | JGI IMG/M metagenome (GOLD analysis project Ga0256829, IMG submission 185979) | Hydrothermal vent microbial communities from Lau Basin, Pacific Ocean - 131-447 | ecosystem: Environmental > Aquatic > Marine > Hydrothermal vents | place: Pacific Ocean: Lau Basin | collected... | reverse complement strand
AATAAATTTTGTATTTGCTACACATCTTCATAAATTAATGGATTTAGATGAGATAAAAAAGCTTTCTAATGTAGTGGCAAAACATCTTGAAGTTCATTTTGACGGGGAAAAGCTGGTATATGACAGAAAACTTAAAAATGGCAGCGGAAGCAGCATATACGGTCTTGAATTTGCAAAGTCAATTTATATAGATGAAGATTTTTTGAAAACGGCTGAAAACATCAGAAAAAAATTATCAAATGAATATAATGATATAGAGCTTCTTATAAAGAAAAAACGCTCCCGTTATAATAAAAATTTATTTGTTTCAACTTGTGCCATATGCGGGGCTGTGGTTGAAGATGTTCATCATATAAGAGAAAAAGAAAAGGCAAAAGAGGGATTTATAGGTCATATTCCTGTAAATCATAAATATAATTTGATTCCTCTTTGTAAAAAACATCATAAAATGGTTCACGAAGGGAAAATTTTTATTAAAGGTTTTGTTACTACAAGCAGTGGAATTGAACTTCATTATGAGGAAATTAAAAAATAATTTGGTAAAATGTGGCAAAAAAATTAAGGATTTTGATGATTGAAATAAGACATCTAAAAAAAGTTTTTGGGACTAAGGAAGTTTTAAAAGATGTCAATTTAAATATTGAAGATGAAAAAATTACATATATTTTGGGACTTTCCGGACAGGGAAAATCCACTATTATCAAACATATCGTAGGCTTGCTTAAACCAACTAGCGGAGAAATTCTGGTTGATGGATTGGATGTTGCAAAGGCTGATTTGAAAACACTTTATGAAATAAGAAAAAAAGTGGGATTTACCTTTCAAGAAGGTGCACTGTTTGATAGTATGAATATTTTGGATAATGTGGCTTTTCCACTTAGAGAGCATACTAAAATGAAAGAAAAGGATATTAAAGAAAAAGTTTTTAAAACTCTTGAAATGGTAGGGCTTGACAGCAAAAGAGTGGCATATCTTTACCCGCACGAGTTAAGCGGTGGAATGAGAAAAAGAGCCGCAACCGCCAGGGCTATAATTTTGACTCCAAAATATATTTTATATGATGAACCTACAAGCGGACTTGACCCGATTATAAGCGACAGAATTACAAAAATGATAGAAAATCTTACAAGAGAATATAAAATGACAAGCATTGTTATTTCCCATGATTTGAAAGAGACTTTTAAAAGTGCAGATTTTGTAGCTATGCTTTATAATGGTTATATCATTGAATACGGAAGTGTTGAAGAGTTTAAAAATTCAAAAAACCCTGTTGTAAAGGCATTTATCCAAGGCGATTCGGGAGAGTTTGAAAAACTTTCACAAGAAAACATATAAGGAATAATATGAAAAGATTAATACTGTTTTTAGCTGTTTTTTTATTCGGATATGAGGCAAAAGTTCAGCCTTTTGAAACTTTTGTTATAAAAGCAGCTGTCAGCGGGGAAGTGCTTCAAACTTATAAAAATTTAGAAGCTAAAAGCTTAAAAAACGCTTTGATTGTGAAGCTTGATGATAAAGTAGAAAAAGCAAATTTAAAAAATATTAAGAATCAAATAGATTTTTTAAAAGAGGAAATTAAAAATCAAGAAGAAATTGTGAAAAGAAAAAAATCTATTTATCTAAGATATCAAAAGCTTTCATCAAAATCCGTAGAACAAAAAGATATGAAATTTTATGATTATATAGCTTCGTTTAACCAGCTTTTAAATCTAAAAAAGAGTCTCAGTAATTTAAACGACCAGACAGTAAAAATAAAAGATTTAATAGATAAAAAAAATATAAAATTCAGCGGTTATCTTTATAAAATAACCGTCTCAAAAGACGATTATGTCGCTCCTGGTATGCAAGTAGGGCTTGGATATGATATCTCAAAAGAAAAAATTGATATTTTTGTGCCTGTAGGAGAAAAAAATTATATAAAAAATAAAATAGTTTATATTAACGGTAAAAAAAGTGATTTTAAAATTTATAAAATATGGAATATGACAGATACCAAATATATTACAAGTTATAAAGTGGAACTTGTAGGAAAAGGTTTGAAATTAGGAAATATTGTAAAAGTTGAATTTAAAACAAACTAGGGTGATTGGCAATTTCATATGAAGTGTTTGAGCTGTCCATAATTTCTCCTATTTCATCTACACTGAAAAAATCGGGAAATTGATATTCAATTCCCCATTCGTTATAAAAAATGGCTTTTTCGCCTCTTATCTCTTCAAATGTAATAATCTCTTCATTATGAATAATTTTATCACCTTTTCTTAGCTCATATACTTTCAATTCCATTCCTTTATGACTTCTTCGAAAACTTTTGAAAGTTTAATAACCTCATCTTTGCCTGTTCTTTCGTTTGGTGCGTGAATTGTGTCGTTTTTAACACCGAATTCTATAGTTTTAACACCATACTCTGCAAAAAACCTTGCATCACTTGTTCCTCCTGCGGTGGAGTGTTTTGGTGTTATGTCTGTGATTTTTTGAATGGCTTTATCAAGTGTTTTAACTACTTTTGTATTAGGATTTGTGATAAAAGGTTTTGCGCTTTGATTTAATTCAAGTGTATAATTCATATCTTTAAAGTATTTATGAATAAAATTTTTTATTTTTTCTTTATCCGTGTGGGTGTTGTTACGGACATTAAACATCATTTTAAGTTCCCCGGGAGTGACATTTGTAACTTCCATACCGGCTCTGATATCCGTTACTACAAATTTACTAGGAGCAAAAAATTCATCTCCCGCATCTAAATCAACCCCTGCAATTTTATGTAAAACTTCGGCAACTTTATGAATAGGATTTATAGATTTTTCAGGATAGGCGGCGTGACCTTGTTTGCCGATTTTTTTTAAAACACCGTTTATTGAGCCTCTTCTTCCGATTTTAACGGCATCTCCGAACTCTTTTTCACAGGTAGGCTCCGCCACTATTGCAAAATCCGGGATTAAATTTTTTTCTTTTAAAATTTCAAGCATATATTTTGTGCCGTAAACAGCGTCACCTTCTTCATCACTTGTTATAAGAGTGCTTAAGGTGCCTTTAAAATTTTTGGCGTGTTTTAGGGCATATAAAAATGCCGCAACTCCGCTTTTCATATCCTGAGCGCCTCTGGCGTATATAAAACCATCTTTTTCCACAGGCTCAAACGGCTCTGTATTCCATCCGATTCCGGGAGGCACCACATCAATATGTCCTGCGAAACACAAATGCTCTCCTTCGGAAAATTTTTTATATAAAAATAGATTTTTAACCCCTTCTTTTTCATTTTCTATTATTTCAAAATCACTTAAATAATTTTTTATAAATTCCATTGCGCCATCGTCTGATGGAGTAACGGATTTAAAACTTAAAAGTTTTTTAAAAAGTTCTATTACATCCATTTTTTTCCTTTTTTCTTAATCATATCAAAAAAAATTTATTTTTGAAAAGTGTTTTGTGCTATAATAAATAAAAGCCTAAAGGATTAGCAATGAAACTTACAAAAGAGATAGATAATTTAAAAAATTTAATTATAGAAGTAAGAAGACATTTGCATATGTTCCCGGAACTAAGCGGTGAAGAAAAAGAGACAAGAAATTATATAAAATCCGTTTTAGAAGAAGAGGGTATTGAAAATATAAAAACATTCAAAAATCATTACGGGCTTCAGGTTGATATTATTACAGACGAAAAAAAGCCTACTGTTGCATTCAGAGCCGATATGGATGCACTGCCTATTGAAGAAAAAGGTGATAAGCCTTATAAATCAAGGAAAAAAGGTATTATGCACGGATGCGGACATGACGGTCACTGTGCGGTATTAACAGGCTTTTTGATAGCTTGCAGCAGACAAAAAAATAAACTTCCCTTTAATGTAAGAGGTATTTTTCAGCCAAAAGAAGAAGTCGTGGACGGAGGCAGTGACGAGCTTATAAAAGACGGTGTTTTAGATGGAGTTGATGCGATTTTCGGTCTTCATATGTATCCTTATTTAAAAACAGGCGAAATCGGTTATAAATACGGGGAAATGATGGCAAGTGCGGATATGTTTGAGATTGAAATTTTCGGTAAAAGTGCGCACGGTGCAAGACCTCATGAAGGGGTTGATGCTATTTTGACGGCATCTTTAGTGGTAAATTCCCTAAATCATATAGTAAGCAGAAAAATAGACCCTCTTCATCCGGCGGTTATTTCAATGGGGACTGTTAAAGGAGGCAAAGCTCCAAATATCATTTGTGATTATGTAACTCTTACAGGAACAGTCAGAACTCTTAATGACAGAGTAAGACAAAATATAAAAGAGATGATGGAAGATGTAATAAGTGAGATTTGTTCAAGTATGGGGGCTAGATATAAATTTAAATATGATTTTGGAAATCCGGAGCTTATAAACGATGATAAAATGGTTGATATTTTGATTAAAGCCGCTAAAAAATATGCAAATCCTATTGATTTAAAAGTTCCTGTTATGGGGGGTGAAGATTTTGCTAACTATTTAAAAGCCGTTAAAGGGGCGTTTTTCAGGCTTGGATGCTGTAATGAAGAAAAAAATACATGCTATCCTCAACACCATCCGCTTTTTGATATTGATGAGGATTCTTTGATTATAGGGGCTAAAATATTTGCCGGAATTTTGAAAGGATATAAATGAGTGTCGTATCAAATATAAAATCCCCTCTTTTTTATAAAAAAAAAGATGATTTAAATATAATAATAAGAGATATCAAAAAAGGTGACGGGGAAGATATAGTAAAACTTTTTGAAGCTAATTACGGATTTACCTATTACAAAAAAAATTTTTATAATCAAAAAACATGGGAAGATATGATAAACAGTGATTTTTATTATTCTGTTGTGGCGGAATTTAACGGTAAAATCGTGGGAGAGTTTTTACTTCATTTAAATGATAAATATAACGGAGAAATATTGGCGGTTGTTGTCCATCCTGAATTTAAGGGAAGAGGGATAATGAATAAAATGTTTGATTATCTGATACAAAAAGCTAAAGACCTGGGGCTTTATGCAATATACGGAGAGGCTATTATGTTTCATTCTTTTTCACAAAAAGCAAATTTAAAACACGGTATGACAGAAACGGCACTGCAGCTTGGAGAGGTGGCTTCTTTTATAGCACAAAAAGAGATTAAATTTGAAAAAAGAACGGGAACTTTGGTCTCTTATTTTATTTTTAAAAAAGATACTAAACAGATTTTTTTACCTAAAATTTATAAAAAAATTATAAAAGGCGTGTATAAAAAAGCAGGTATAAAAATAGTTAAATCTAAAAAAAACAATCTAAAACCTGTAATAAAACTATGGAAAAACAGACTTTTAAAAATAGGCGGTGTTATAATAGAAGGTAAAGTTCAAAATTTTGAAAAAAGGTTTGCTTTGCTCTTTTCTAAATTGAAATCATCTTCCGATATGATTTATGCCGATATTAATCTTCAGACAAAAGAAATTGATAATATTGTTGAATTTTTGAATAAAAACAGATTTTTTTACAGCGGAGTTTTATTTTACAGGTATAAAAAAAACGATTATTTGAGACTTCAGTTTGAAAACAGACATAAAATAGAAGAAAAATATAATGTATGCTACAGTGAATATTGTAAATTTTTGAGTAAGTTTGTATTGAAAGATAAAAAAAGGGTTAATCATTTATAAACTTTAGTTTGTTTCACTAAAGTTTATTGAACTTTTTATAAAATTTTGATATAATTTATTCAATTTAAAAAACGGAGTGGAAATGATAAATAGTTATGAAGATTATAAAAAAGCTGTTGATACGCTTAAAAAATGGGCTTATTATTATTATGTTTTAGATAATCCGTTAGTAACGGACGAAGAATATGACAGGCTTTACAGAGAAGTTGAAAAGTGGGAACAATCCCATCCCGATAAGATAGATAAAACTTCTCCTACTAGAAGAGTGGGCGATGTGGTTTTGGATGAATTTAAAAAATCTAAACATATTACAAAAATGTGGTCTATGGAAGATGTCTTTAGTAAAGAGGAATTTAACGACTGGGTAAACAGGGTTAAAAAATTAACCGATAAAAAATTCAGTTTTTATATAGAACCGAAATTCGACGGGGCAAGTTTAAATCTTATTTATAACAATGGAACATTATTAAGGGCTGAAACAAGAGGAGATGGAAGCATAGGCGAAGATGTAACGCTTAATGCCAAGACTATAAATTCCATTCCTTTGGAAATAGATTATAAAGAATTTATAGAAATAAGAGGAGAAGTTTTAATAGGCAAAAAAGATTTTGAAAAACTTAATGAAGAGAGGATAAAAAAAGGAGAACCGCCTTTTGCTAATCCAAGAAATGCGGCTGCCGGGAGTCTAAGACAGCTTGACCCGAAAATTACGGCAAAAAGACCTCTTTTGTTTTATCCATGGGGAGTGGGGTATCCTGTTGAGGTTTTAAATTCGGATGAAATAAGTGCTGAAAAATATAATGAAGATAAACAAAAGTTTATAAATAAATTCAAAACATATAAAAATATGATGGATTTTGTATATTCATTAGGATTTAAAATGCCTCCTAAAAGAGGGGAATGTGATAGTGAAAATTTGGATTATGTATATAAAAAGTATGAAGAATTTATTGAAATGAGAGATGAAATTCCCGTAATGCTTGATGGAATGGTTGTAAAAATAGACGAGCTTAATTTGCTTGAAGAATTTGGTTATACAACAAAATATCCTAAATGGATGGTGGCTTTTAAATTTCCGGCGGTTGAAAAAGAGACAATTATAGAAGATGTAATAATTCAGGTCGGAAGAACAGGTGTTTTAACTCCTGTTGCCGTTTTAAAGCCTGTTGAAATAGGCGGGGTTATTGTAGAAAGGGCGACACTGCATAATTTTGATGAAATAAAAAGGCTTGATGTAAGAATAGGCGACCATATTATCGTTATAAGAAGCGGGGATGTTATTCCTAAAATTACAAAAGTTTTGTATCAAAAAAGAAGCGGAAATGAAAAACTTATTCCTCGTCCTACACACTGCCCTGTATGCGGGGAAGAAGTTTTGGATGAGGGTGCGTTGATTAAGTGTCAAAACCTCTCTTGTCCGGCTAGGATAGTAAATACGATTATATATTTTGCCGGTAAAAACTGTCTTGATATAGACGGACTTGGAGAAAGTGTTGCAAAACTTTTATATGACAAAGGTTTAGTTAAAGATGTAACGGATTTATTTAAGTTAAAAGTGCAAGATTTGGAAAATCTGCCGGGATTTGCCAAAAAAAAGGCTGAGAATTTAATAAATGCAATTAAAAAAACAAAAGGAATTGAATGTTGGAGATTTGTAAATGCTCTAGGGATTGAGCATATAGGAGAGGTTGCCAGTAAAAAAATATGTGAAAATTTCGGAATTGAATTTTATAAAGTTGACCCTGTGGAGTTTTATAAAATAGAAGGGTTCGGTCCTGAAATGGTAAAATCCATTGAAGAGTTTATCAGGGTAAATAAAAATAGAATTGAAACTCTTATAAAATATATCGAACCTAAAAATCCTGAAAAAAAAGAGATTAAAAACTCTCCTTTTCTTGGTAAAAAAGTAGTCTTAACAGGAGCTATGAGTAAACCAAGAGAAGAGATAAAAGAAATTCTTGAAAATCTAGGTGCACATGTAAGCAGTTCCGTGTCTAAAAAGACAGATTTTGTAATTGTAGGTAAAGACGCCGGAAGCAAACTTGAAAAAGCTGAAAAACTCGGCGTTAAAATTTTGAAAGAAGAAGAAATGTGGGAAATGATAGGAGAAAACAATGGCGACTAAGGCTGCTTTTAAGAATGATATAAAAGCCGTTACACCAAAACTTTATAAAGTTGTTTTATTGAATGATGATTATACGACTTTTGATTTTGTTATAGAAATTTTAAAAACGATATTTTATAAAAACGAAGAAGAAGCTATAAATATTACGCTCAAAGTGGATAAAAACGGCAGTGCCGAAGTAGGGGTGTATCCTTATGAAATTGCACAGATGAAAGTGGAAAAAACACACACTCTTGCCCGTTCGGCCGGTTTTCCGCTAAGAGCTACAATAGAGGAGGTATAGATGAATATAACTGAAAATTTAAGAAAGATATTAGCTGATATTATAAATGAAACAAAATTCAGAAAAAACGAATATATTACAATAGACCATGCATTTTATATTTTATTGAAAAACAAAGATATCAGGGAAATTTTAGAAGATGTCGGAGTGGATGTTGATTATTTAAGACGGGGGCTTGATTATTATCTTGACAGATATATAGAAAAAGTTCCCGTAGAAGTAAATCCGAGTGAAACTATGTCGTTTCACAGGGCGACTGAAAGAATGATAAATCATTTAGAAGGAATTAAAAAACCGGTGGCTGATGAGATTGATTTTTTTATCTCTTTACTTGAAGATGAAACAAGTTATACATCTCAGCTTTTAAAAGAGTTTGGAATAGAAAAGATTGAAATAGTGGAATATGTTACGGAAATCAAAGATATAGAAAAAGAGATAGAAGGGCTTAAGGATAAAGAATCAACTCTTGAAGAATTTACAACCGAGCTTACAAAAGAGGCTTTGAGTTTTGATGATGTTATAGGCAGAGAAAAAGAAATAGACAGAGTAATTCAGATTTTGGCAAGACGAAAAAAGAATAATCCCGTATTAATAGGCGAAGCGGGAGTAGGTAAAACGGCAATAGTAGAAGGACTTGCCAAAAAAATAGCTACAAAAAAAGTGCCTCAGATTTTGAAAGACAAAAAGATATATTCACTTGATATGGGAAGTCTTATTGCAGGGACAAAATACAGAGGTGAATTTGAAAAAAGAATAAAGAATGTTTTAAAAGAGCTTAAAAAAGAAAACGAGCCTATTTTATTTATAGATGAAATTCATATGATTGTTGGGGCAGGAGCTGCGGGGGACAGTAAAATGGATGTGGCAAATATCCTAAAACCGGCTTTGGCAAAAGGCGAAATCAGATGTATCGGTGCTACGACATATGAAGAGTATAAAAATCATTTTGAAAAAGACAGGGCGCTTAACAGAAGATTTCAAAAAATAGATATAAAAGAGCCCGGGATTGAAGACACAATAAAAATTCTAAAAGGTCTTAAACCTAAATATGAAGAGTTCCATAAAGTCAGATATTCGGAAGAAGCAATTAAAAATGCGGTAATTTTGGCTAAAAAATATTTAAGAGAAAAGTTTTTGCCAGACAGTGCCATTGATTTGATTGATGAAGCGGGGGCTAAATATAAAATTAGAGGCAAAAAACTTATAACAAAAAGCGATATAGAAGGGATTGTGGCTCATATTGCCAATATTCCAAAAGAAAATGCAACTGGCAATGAAATTGAAAAACTTAGAAATCTTGAAGAAAATCTGAATAAAAAAGTATTTGGTCAAGAAAAAGCCATAAAAGAGCTTGTAAAAGTTATAAAAAGGAAAAAAGCAGGACTAACCCGTGAAGATAAACCGATAGGGAGCTTTTTATTCGTAGGACCGACGGGAGTTGGGAAAACGGAAATTGCAAAACAATTAGCTTCAATTTTTGGAATAAACTTTTTGAGATTTGATATGAGTGAATATCAGGAAAAACACTCAGTTGCAAAACTTATAGGCTCACCTCCCGGCTATGTAGGATATGAAAAAGGAGGGATTTTAACAGAAGCTATTAGAAAACAGCCTCATACGGTTTTATTACTTGATGAAATAGAAAAAGCCCATCCTGATATTGTGCAAGTTTTACTTCAGGTTATGGATAATGCGACATTGACTGATAATGACGGCAGAAAGGCCGATTTTAGAAATGTTGTTTTAATAATGACAAGTAACCTTGGAGTTGGAGAAGGTAATACGCCAGGATTTATGCAAGAGATGAGTGAATTTAAAGAAGAGGCGATTCACAGGTTTTTTGCACCGGAATTTTTAAATAGGCTTGATGCTGTAGTGAGATTTAAACCTCTAAGTAAAGAATCTGTCTTGATGGTGGTTGATAAATTTATTGATGAGCTTCAAGAAAGATTAAATAACAAAAAAGTAAAAATATCTCTTACAAAAAGAGCAAAAGAAGCACTTGCAAAAAAAGGATATTCTCCTTCATTCGGGGCAAGACCTCTTGCAAGAATTATAGAAGAGAATATAGTAGAGCCTTTAAGCGATGAAATTTTGTTTGGAGAACTTAAAAACGGAGGAGATGTAAAAATAGATTATGTAAAAGGTGAATTTAATTTAAAGAAAAAAAATGATAAAAGTAAATGAAAATCCCCCTTTATATCTTTTGGATGATTACTCTTTTCCTTCCCCTTATGAAGAATTTGAAGACGGATTTATAGGGGCTAGTTATGATTTGCATCCAAAAAGACTTCTTGAAGGATATTCAAACGGATTTTTTCCATGGTATCAGGATGATGAAGGGCTTTTTCACTGGTTTATTTTGGATAAAAGAATGCTTTTAAAAACTAATGAAGTTAAAACAACAAAAAAACTGCTTAAAAAACTTAGAAGCAAAAAATGGGAATTTAAAATAAATGAAAATTTTGATGAGGTTATAAAAAACTGTTCAAAAGTCAAAAGAAAGCAAGAAGACGGGACATGGATAAATAATGAATTTATAAATTCTTACACCCAATTACATAAATTAGGGTTTGCTCTTTCAGTTGAAAGTTATTATGAAGGGGAGCTTGTCGGAGGATTTTACGGGGTTGCCATTAATAAATATTTCAGCGGAGAGAGTATGTTTTATTTAAAATCAGATGCTTCAAAACTGGCTTTGATTTATTTTTGTGATGTTTTAAGACAAAACGGGGTTGAATATATTGACTGTCAGGTTCCAAGCGAGCATTTAGGCAGTATGGGCGGAAAAGTTTATAAAAAAGAGGAATTTGTTCCTGTTATTCAAAAAGCGAGTGGGAAAATTATGATATAATAACTTAAAAAAAGAGCAATAATGGAAAAAAAATATAATTTTTATCGGAAATTAATGCTTTATTTTCCTATTTTTATTATTTTGGTATCTATGATTTTTACATTTGCAATTATTGAAGTTACTTTTCAAAATTATTACAAACAAGAAAAAAAGACTGTCAAAAACGAATTTTATAAAAATTTAAAACTTACTACCAAACAAAGAGTTGAATCAGCTTTAAAACTTCTTAATAATTTATATGTTCTTGATATAAAAAAAGAAAAAGAAAGATTAGAGGATATTTTAAATCTGTTACTTACAAGTCAAAACAGACCTATTGATGTAGACAGATATATCAGATTGAAAATCTCATCACATTCTTTTGTTTTTAATAAAAATTATATCGTTGTTTCTAAAAAAATAGGGAATAAATATTATTATGTCTTTGAAAATACAAAATATATTAAAAAAGAGATAAAAAAAGACATTTCCGTTTTATTTGACAGTTTTAGATGGGGAAAAAAGGGATATCTGTTTGTTCATGACAGCAAAGGGATTTGTTATTATCATATAAATAAAAATTTTATCGGTAAAAACAGATGGAATTTAAAAAGACACGGTGTTTTTGTTATAAGAAAATTAATAAACGCTGCCATATTACATCCAAATGGAACTTATGTTGAATATTTAGCATATAATCCTTTGGGTAAACCAACTAAAAAAATCTCTTTTATGGCTTATGATAAAAATTTAGATTTAACTATAGGAAGCGGTATTTATATAGGAGATTTAGATAAACAACTTCAACAAATGGAACTAAAAAAACGATATTTACTTTCAATGTTATTGAAAAAACTGATATTATTTTTGATAATTTTATTTTTGATTATATCCTTTGTAGCTTATTTCGTATCTAAAAAAATTATAGAAGGATTCAAAAAATATGATAAAAAAATATCGGCTTTACAAAAAGAA
>Ga0256829_1003082_pt1 | contig 11857 bp, 8 predicted proteins | sample 131447metaG_FD_185979 | JGI IMG/M metagenome (GOLD analysis project Ga0256829, IMG submission 185979) | Hydrothermal vent microbial communities from Lau Basin, Pacific Ocean - 131-447 | ecosystem: Environmental > Aquatic > Marine > Hydrothermal vents | place: Pacific Ocean: Lau Basin | collected... | reverse complement strand
GTGTACCAATAGTCATAATCCACAAAGTAACCTCTGAATGAATATGATACTCAACCGCACCAAGTGCCTCCTCTACCATGGTAAAGAAAGTAGTTCTAAAAGAACCCGCAATGATAGCCAGTATAAGAAGAGGACTCATTCCAACAAGCATAAATTTATATGCTTCATGTGGATGAATACCAAAAAGTTTGTATCTCTCCTCACCATGAAAAATAAGTGTTGTAAGTCTAAATGAATAAAATGCAGTTAAACCAGCAGTAAAAAGTAACACTGCATAGATTAGAAAGTGATGTTCAGCAAATGCTGCTTCAAGGATAACATCTTTAGAGAAGAAACCAGCTAGTGGAAATATTCCTGCAAGAGCTACTGAAGCTAAAGTCATCATAATCCAAGTCCATTTCATAACTTTTTTAAGTCCACCCATCTTAAATGGATCAAGCTCATCGTGCATGGCGTGCATAACATTACCAGCACCAAGAAACAGAAGTGCTTTGAAGAAAGCATGAGCCATTAGGTGAAAAAGTGCCACCCAATATGCTCCCAAACCAGCTGCTGCAAACATATAACCAAGCTGTGAAAGTGTAGAGTAAGCGATAACTCTTTTCATATCACGATTTACAAGAGCCATACTAGCTGCAAAGATTGCAACAAAAGCACCGAGACTCGCGATAAATAAACCTACATGAGGAATTAAGCTATAAAGATCATGTGAACGTACAACAAGATAAACACCTGCTGTTACCATCGTTGCAGCATGAATAAGTGCCGATACTGGAGTTGGACCCTCCATCGCATCTGCAAGCCAAGTATGTAGTGGAAACTGAGCTGATTTGCCCATTGCACCGATAAAAAGAAAAATTCCTATCCAAGTAAGAGTAGCTGTATCTAAGTGAGTAAAAGCTTCAAAAGCACCTGCATACTGAAGGGTACCTGTATTCCAATAGATTAAGAAAAGACCAATTAACATTCCAAGGTCAGCAATACGGTTCATAATAAAAGCTTCATTTGCTGCCCAAGTAGCACTCTCTTTGTGAAACCAAAAACCGATAAGTAACCAAGAACAAAGACCAACACCTTCCCAACCGATAAACAAACCTGCAAAGTTATCACTCATAACAAGAATCATCATTGAAAAAACAAACGCCGAAAGGTAGGCAAAAAATCTATTGAAACCTTTATCGTGATCCATATAACCGATAGAGTAGATATGAACAATAGTAGAAACAAGTGTTACAACCATCATCATAGTTACAGAAATTTGATCAACTACAAATCCAAATGGAATATACAGATTTCCAGTAGCCATCCATGTCATCATCTCAACATGAATAGGCTCTCCACCATTAAGTATATGTGTTAAAAGAATTGTACTACTAATAAATGCTATAAAAATCAATGAACTAGCAATAATACCTGTGAATTTTTTCTTTGGAGTTGCTGTAAAAAGAGCAGAAAACAAAGAACCAACAAGAGGTGCAAAAAGTGCGATATATAAATATTTTTCCATTTTTAGCCTCTCATACTTGACATTGAATCTAGGTCAATTGTACCATGGCGTTTATGCCATACAATCAGTAAACCAAGACCGACAGCTAACTCTGATGCAGCGATCGCAATCACAAAAAATGCAAACATCTGACCTGTTAAATCGCCATAATAGTGTGAAATTGCAGCAAAAGATATATTTACTGAATTTAGTAAAATCTCCGTTGCAAAAAACAGTAGTAGTAGGTTCTTTCTGCGCATTATACCTACTAAACCAATAGCAAATAAAATTGTAGATAGAACAAGATAGTGATTTAAACCTATTTCCATCATGAAAGCACCTTTTTATTTATTTCTTCATCCATTAGTTTTATCTCTTCTGCATTCATAAGAGTAAGAGATAAGTCCATTTTTTTACCAGCTAGAACAATACCCGCAACCATGGCTACTAAGAGCATAATAGCTGCAACTTCAAATGGTACAAGATACTTAGTAAAAAGAACTATACCTACACTTTGAGTATTTCCAGCACCTTCAAGCATAGGATACAATGCTGTTATATTGTGAGATACAAGAGGAGCAGCAAAAATAGCAACTACCATAACAGCAGCTAAAGTTGATAAGCCAATAATTATAAACTTATTTCCTTTTTTCTCTTTTACTTCTCGAGTTGTATCAAAAAACATCATACCAAAGGCATAAAGTGCCATCACTGCACCAGTATAAACTATAATCTGTACAGCACCTAAAAAATCAGCACCTAAAATAAAAAAGAATGCTGATATAAAAATCATTCCTGCAGCTAATGCACTTAAAGCATAGAGTGCTTGAGAAGTAGTTACAGTTATAAAAAACATCGCAATTGTTAAAAATGCAAACAGATAAAAAGCTATCGCTTCAAACATAATAGAGCCTCCTTAGTATGAGAGAGGCGTTTTTTTAACGCACTCATCTTCATGTGGTGTAATAGAACCAAAACCTTCAAACTCTAACTGAGTTCCAGCTTTCATTTTATCTAGTGGTGTTAACATATCTTCATACATAACAAAATGCTCACGTTGTTCTGAACCATTTTCGTACTCTCCACCATGTGTGATAGCAAGTTCTGGACACACTTCTGCACAATAACCGCAAAAAATACAACGACCAAGATTAATTGTATATTGTGAAACTTCTTTACGTGAGTTTTCATCTATTTTAGTATCCATACGAATACAGTCGCTAATACAGATTTTTTCACAAAGTCCACAACCTATACATCTCTCTGTATCAGATTCCCAAAGACGTTTCATCTCATGCACAGCACGATAACGTGGTCCTATTGGCATTTTTTCTTGTGGGTATTGGATAGTATGAACATCAAATCTTATCATTTCACGCATAACTACCCATAAACCTACAAAAAGTTCTCCTCTAAAAGTTCTCTGTACAACTCTTTTGAATTTACCCCAACCATCAGTAGGATAATCTTCAATGTCAACCATAAAGTAACCGTTATCGGATACATTTCTATTGTTAAATTCTTCCATTTTCATTCATATTCCCCTAAAACATCATCACAAAACCAGTGATAACAACATTTATCACTGCTAATGGCATAAGCACTTTCCAACATAACCACATAAGTTGGTCTGGTCTAACATCTGGCCATGCCGCTCTTGTCCATAAAAAGAAGAAAAAGAAAAATGCCATTTTACCTAAAAGTGCAAAAGCACCAAGCACACTTCCATCTCCAAAACCACCTAAGAAAAGAATAGGTATAACAAAAGAGATAAAGAACATATTTGCATACTCTCCGATGAAGAAAAGACCCCATCTCATACCAGAATATTCCGTACCAAAACCATCAACAATTTCGTGATCATTAGCAATCAAGTGAAATGGTGTACGTCCTGTTTCAGCGAATGCAGCTATCCAAAAAAGAACAAAGGCAAGAGGTTGAGACCAAATTATCCAAGAGCTAATGCCACCTGCTTGATAGTTGTTAAAATCAATTAATGATAATGAACCAACCATCATAATAGGTGCTAAAATCGCCAAACCACTTACAACTTCATAAGATATAAATACAGCCGCCGCACGAGCAGCTGAAAGTAATGAAAATTTATTTGCAGATGCCATACCACCAAGGAGTGGACCAAAAAGACCAACTGCCATAACCCCAAGAATAAATAAAATACCTATATTTATATCAGAAACTATAGGATGAACTGTATAACCAAAGATACTAAACTGCGGTAAAAATGGTATAGCAGCAGATGCTATAAAGGCAGTAGCTGCTGTAATTACAGGTGCAATCTTAAATATCTTAGATACGACATTTGTAGGAACTATATCCTCTTTCGTAAAAAGTTTAATAGCATCAGCACCAAACTGAAGTAAACCATACGGTCCAACATTCATTGGTCCTAAACGCCGTTGCATAAATGCTAAAACCTTACGTTCAAAATATGTACCGATTCCTGCTAATGCAGAAAATACTAGTAAAATAACAACGACCTTTATAATCGTTTCAATTAAATATGCTGTGTCCATATATTACACCTTTTGTATAGAAACTGAAGTAAAACGATAATCGCCAACTAAAGCCTCTGAGTTTAATTTAGAATCAAAAGTAGGAAGCATTGCAATATCCCCTGCAATTTTATTATAACTTACTATATTTGTCGTAAGTTCCCCATTTTTAGTTTTCACTTTTACCATATCTCCCTCATTTAATTCAGATTTAGATAAGCTCTCTTCACTCATATAAACACCACTGACCTCATCAAGGTTAGTAGTTTTATATGTAAAATCTGTAAATTGTCTTACAGGATTAGCTAAATAAATGATATTGCCCTCTAAACTAAGTGATTCATCTATCTTATCAACATGCTCATCATTTAAGATATTTACCTTATTTGACTCCAACACATAGCCACGCATCTCTTCTCCTGAGTTTGTATAGTGATTAGCAAGAGCATCAAATTCAATATTTTTAAAGGCAGATTTTTCAGATAATTTAGCAGTATAATCAATAGTATATTTTGCATCTAAACCAAGTGCATTTGCTATATCATTGAGTGTATATCCATCATATTTTATAGCCATATTTGTAGGATTTACCTGTTTATTAATACTTGTCATGGTACCTTCTTGCTGATTGATTGCTGGCATATCAAGGTCTCCATTACCAAGTGCAGATAGAGTAAAGTCTGCTTTAGTATTGTATCCTATTGCATATTCGCCAAGTTCACTTGAAAGTTCATTAATCAAAGCAACTCCAAGAGTATTTGTAAGAGACGGAATCATAACAAGCTTAAACGCCGAATATTTTTCAACCAATGCTACTAAACGAGCTAAGTTTTTAGAGTTTGGATGATTATATAAGTCTGCCCCAACAATCAAGGAAAAAGAATCTTTTTTCTTCATCAATTTTTCAAAAGTATCTGCAAAATCATCGCCCATCTCAAGCATATTGACAAGTCTGTTATCATCAACTTCCACTTCTTTGCTTACTTTTTTAGGAACCATTTTAGATTTTTCTACTTCAATCTCTTCTTCTTCGCCTGTCTCTTCATTAACTTTCATCTCTTTAACAATTTCTATAACTTTTTCTCTTATAGTTTCAGTAACCGTAATAGTTTTTATAGAGTGAAAAGAAGTTAAATATTCCACTATATCTGAAGGAAGTTTGTCTTTGTCGGCGAACAAATCAAGTACAAGATATAAGACTGTCTCTTCTTGAAGAGGTTTATGATTTACACAAACAAGATTTTTACCCATATCAGCAACAACAGGATCTGCAACTGGATGAAAATACAATCCTGCACCTTTGTTTACCGTTAAAGAGTTATTTAGTGCATATCTAGCATTTGGATTGTCTGTTTTAATAGCAGTTCCAACACTTACTATAAAGTTTGAGTTCATAGCCTCTTTTAGATTACTACCATAAAGAGTAGTTCCACTAATCTCTGAATAATTTTTTAGGAATGTTTGAAAAGATGCAGCTTCCTCATTTACAAGTTTATAACCATACTTCTCTTTTAACTTCTCTAAGATAAGTGCTTCTTCATTTGTAATAGTTGAAGTAAATTTAATAGTATCGGCTTTTTTAAAGGCTTCAACCGCACTATTAAATGCCACTTTATCTTTAACTGCATCTGCATTTTGATAATCAAAACCGTAACGACCAGCACCACAAAGAGATACATAATTCCACTCATTCATAACACGGTAAATTTTGTCTTCTGGATTATCAACACTTGTATGTTTAACATCATAAGATATTTGACATCCTGCAGAACAGTGTCCACAAGTAGCAGGAACCTGTTTTAATTCCCAAGCATTTGATTTGTACATAAATTGAGTATCCACTAAAGCTCCAACAGGACAAACAGCAGCACATTCCCCACAAGAGGTACAATCAAGCACATCAGTACCATTTGTTAAACCTATAACAGATTTATTAAGCTTGTTCCACATTGCATAAGCATCTTTTGGCATACTCTCTTTAAAACTAGCATCTAGTGCATCCCCACCACGAGGAATTGTTTTTAAAGAGTTATCGCCTATCATATCTTTACAAGCAGTTATACAACGCTCACAAACTATACAAAGACCTGGATCATAGTGCAAATGTCCCCAATCATGTGAACTTCTATCTACATCTTTTACTGTATAAGTTTGTATATCTACCGCCATCTCTAAAGTATAATTTTGTAATTCACACTCTCCTGATTGGTCACAAACTCCACATTGAAGAGGATGGTTTACATCATATACTTCCATAATGGCACGGCGTTCTTTTTCAATATTTTGGGTTGTTGTTATTACATTCATTCCATCTTTAGCCTTAGCATTACAAGCATAAACTTGTTTGCCATCAGCCTCGACTAAACATAAACGACAGGCTAGTGTTGGGCTACACCTTGTCAAATAACATATAGCTGGAATGAAGATGTCATTTGCACGAGCGGCATTTAGTACAAACTCGCCTTCTTGTGTAACAATCTCCTTTCCATCAATATTTATACTTATTTTACTCATTACTTTACTCTCATTATTTTGGATTTAAGAAATTTATATTGACTATCATCTGTTTTCATATCAAACATAGGATTTAGCGCTATTGTACCTTTTAACTCACTATCAATTTTAAAAATTCTTCTAATTATTTTTGTAGATAAACTAATTTCTATTTCATCACCGTCACTGATTTTAGCAGCAGAAGCAAATTGTGCAGAACCTCTTAGACTAACATCATTTTCTAGCTGTCTTGTTACATTTGTGTATGCGTTAAATTGCAAAATCGGATTTGAGTTATAAATAACTGTGCCATTAAACTCTGGAAGTTCATCTATATCTTCTAAACTTCCATTAGCCTCACATTCGACCTCATCTAAGAGATAACCTCTATCGTCATTTCCATAAGAGTCTAAAAAATTCTCTAAAGAGTCAAAATTTACAGCTTTAAAACCAGAACTTTTTCTTAACTCTTTAGTATAATCAACTGTATTATCTTTTAATACACCAAATTCATTTGCTATATCATTTAATGTGTAACCATCAAAAGGAAGTGCTACATTCAAAGGTAAGACACGGTTATCTATACTTACAACACTACCTTCCTGCTGATTTAAAGCTGGTACTGCTAAATTTGCATCATCTAAAGATGATATTATATACTCTCCATCTGCATTATATGCAACTACACTGCCTATATCTTCATCAGTGTCTAAATTACACACTAAAGATACACCCGCAGTATTGACATCTTTTGGAACAATTACAAGAGAGAAATTTGTATATTTTTCTATTGTTGCAGCTAATTTTGCTATGTTTGAAGCTCGTGAATGTGCAAAAACATCACTACCTACGATAAGTACACACTTCTCTGCTCTTGAAAATGATTTTTTCATAAACAAAAGCTCATCATCGCCTACATTGCTCTCAGCTTCGAGATAGCCTAAGTCTAAATTATTAAAAAATGCTCTATCTTCATCGCTTATATCTAAACCTTCAATCAGTTTATTTGCAATTAGAGCAATAACACCCTCTTCTGAACCAGCTTCATACTTCATAAATTGTGTAATCGTATTTTGCATTAAAGTGTCTTCAATAGGATGAGCATAAACTATTTTTGCACCATTATGACGTGAAGCTGTTGTTAGTGCATATCTTACACCAGGGTTATCAGTAGCAATACGACTTCCAATAATTATGACACACTCAGCCTGTTTTATAGCATCTAAAGAACCGCTATGATGAAGTTTTCCACTTACACTAGAATAAGACTTCATAAACTCTCCATAAAGCCTTGCATCTTCATTAAACAATTTTATATCTAGCTTATTTTTTAAAAGCTCTAAAATATGTGCCTCTTCATTTGTTATCATTGAAGAAAAACGTATAGCCTTTGCACTTTTTAGTGCTTTTATAGCATTTGTAAATGCTTTATCATCTTTTGTAGATCTATTATCAAAGTCAAAACCAAAACGTCCAGCTCCACAAAGTGAAGTAAATTCAAAGTTGTTTTTTACTCTATAAATAGATGGTTTTTTCTCACTTATACCTACATGTCTTGTTTCATATTCTAGGGAACATCCAGCAGAACAGTGTGCACAAGTTGATGGAATGCGAGAGAGTTCCCAAGCATTTGCACTATATTTAAAATCACTACTTATAAGTGCTCCAACAGGGCAAACAGCTATACACTCTCCACAAAATGTACAATCAAGAGTATCACTATTTTTAGGAATGATAGTAGAGCTGTAACCACCAAACTTAACATCGATAGCATCATCACCTATAACTTCATTACAAACATGAACACATTTTTCACACAAAATACAAAGAGATGGGTCATAGTTTATAAGTCCCCAATCTTCTATCTTACGAGATTGCTCACGAGCTGAAAATGTTTGCTGACTTACACCAAATTCTAGAGTTTTATTTTGTAAGTCACACTCTCCAGATTTATCACAAACGCCACATTCTAAAGGATGATTTACATCATAAAGCTTCATAATATTTGTGCGTTCAAGTTCTAACTCAGCAGAGTTCGTTCTAATCTCAATACCTTCAGTAGGAGGGGTATTACAACTAAGTACAAAACCATCCAAACCATCAGCTTCAACTGAACACAAACGACATGAAGCACAAGGAGTTGTTTTAGAGATATAACACATAGTTGGAATATAAATTTCATTTTTACGAGCCACTTGTAAAATAGTTTCACCCTTTTTAGCCTCTACATTAACACCATCAATCTTAAAATTTATAATTTTATTCATCAATGCCTCCCTATGCCTGAACCATAGCGATGTAGTAACAACGCATACAACGATCAGCTTCACTCAAAGCTTCATCTTGTGTAAAACCTAAGTTAACTTCTGCATTGTTCGTTTTTCTAAATGTCGTATCTAAAATAGAACTATGCTGACGAGGAACACCTGGTAGCCAACCACTTACTTTCTCTTTTTTATCATAAACTTTTAATTTTCTCATATGGTCTTGCATAATCTCTTCATCTGTAAGAGTAATATCTCCAGTTTGAATATAACGAGATATGACAGAAGCACCACGTTTCGCCTGACCAACTGCATTTACAATAGTCATAGGACCATATTCGCAATCCCCACTAGCAAAAATACCCTTACGTGAGGTCATATAATCTTTACCATTGGTTTTAATAGTAGCCCAAGATGTCTTCTCAATTTCCCACTCTGATGGTAAAAAATCCAAATCAGCAGATTGAGAAACAGCAGGAATGAGATAATCAAATTTTATAGTTTCACTAGCACCTTCTATCTTAATGAGTTGTGCTCGTCCACCATTTGGATCTGGAACTAATTCAAATTTATCTATAACAAGAGCTTTTAAAATGTCATTTTCATCTATGATTTCACTAACAGCAGAGTGAAAGATAAACTCAACACCCTCTTCTACTGCTTCATGGTACTCTTCATAAGTAGTATTACGAATGATTGTTTTTTCATCACGTCTGTAAAACATAACAACTCTTGAAGCACCTGCACGAATGGCACAACGAACCACATCCATAGATGTAAATCCGCCACCAACACAAGCAACAGTTTTACCAGTCAAATCAACAAATTCATTATCTATGTCATATTCTGTTTTTTGTTCTTGTGTCAATTTAATGTCAAACTTAACATAAAGATTTACACGGTCAAGAAAATCTATCGCACCCCAATATCCAGTGATTTCAGGTCTCTCATTTGCACAACGAACAGCCTTTGATATACGAGTACCAGATGCAATCATAGTAGCATCGTACTCTTTTTCAAATCTGTGCATATCATCAACTGAAACTTTATGGTTTACTATAAAATTAACACCCATATCCTTGATACATTCTATATCTTTTAAATACTTATCCCACGGCATACGATACTCTGGAACACCAACAGTTACCTCTCCACCAAGAACAGGTAACTCTTCATAGACATCAACATCAATCCCATCAGCTGCTAAATAATAAGCAGTAGTAAGTCCAGCAGGACCAGCACCAACAACTGCTACTTTTTTACCAATGGATTCTTTTTTTTGCATTGGATGAAAAAAGCTATCGTAATGTTCACTCTCCCAATCAGCGCCGAGGCGTTTAAGTGCCATGATAGAGATAGGTTCATCAAGATTAGTTCTACGACAAGCATCTTCACATGGATGAGGACAAACTCTACCACACACATGAGCTAAAGGCATAGTTTGACGAGTAGCCATAAGAGAATCATCAAAACGCAAATCTCTTACTCCCTCTATATATCCGGGAATATCAACTTCAGCAGGACAAGCATCACTACAAGGTGCTGTAATTTTAGCGATATAGCCAATCTTTTCATCATAATGTTTTGATTTTTTTTGCTCGTTTATACACTCTAAAAAAGTGTCTTCAAAGTGTATCATCAAGTCAAGTATAGGATTTGGAACTGTTTTTCCAATCTCACACTTAGATGTAACTTGCATACTCTTACCAATCTCTTTTAAATGGTTCAAATCAGCTATTGCACCCTCTCCACGAGCAATTTTATCGAGTTGGTCATAAAGTATGCGACCACCCCAACGTCCAGGTGCACAACGTCCACATGCCTCTGAATACTCTTGATATTGTGCAGCATACTCCATAGCAAGACGAATTACATCTACATTCTCATCAAATAGAGCAACACCATCCCAACCTATAAAAGCTTTTGAATCACGATGCTCATCATACTGCGCAGGTAGGTTATATGCTGATTCTTCCCACTCTTTTTCTGGTTTGCCTATGTTATTTATAGACTCTCCTCTCCAAGTAGAAAAATAGACTTTATTCAAAATATAGTCCTAATCTTTTTTTGCCACGATAGTCCAATCGACTTCGTTAAACTTTAAAGAGTTTTGCAACTCATAACCACACTCTTTGACTAAATCAGCACTTCTTTGAACGGAAGTAAAATCGCCTATTTCAAAAAGAAAGATTGCGACTTCTTTTGCTTTATGAGTATCAAGAATATCTTTCATACGAGGTTCAAACCCATCCTTTAAATGTCTTAAATCATATCTTTTCATATTTGTCTCCTTTTACAAAGAAGTGAATTCTTTGTAAAATTCCCCTCACGAAAGCTACATCTTGCGATGAGAAAAAAATCATTATTAATCATCGGTCAACTTCTCCAAAAACTATATTTGTAGTACCAATAATAGATACAACATCTGGAATATAATGACCTGGTAAAAGGTCTGTTAAAATACCTGTGTGCCAAAAAGATGGTGCACGTAATTTTAATCTATATGGATATGGTCCACCCTGAGAGTTTATAAAGAAACCAAGTTCGCCTTTTGGTGATTCAGTTGCAACATAAACCTCTCCTACTGGAGGTCTCATACCCTGAGTTACAAGCACAAAGTGTTGCATTAAAGAGTAATTTTGAGTCATAATATCAAGCTTAGGTGCTGAGATATACTTAGGAGCATGAGCCATTAATTTTGTTTGATTATTTTTAACTGTCTCTTCATACATATCGATAGTTTGATAAAGAATTTTTGCACTCTCTCTCATCTCTTGCATATAAACACGATAACGAGCAAAGTTATCGCCCTTATCAGAAAAAGGAACATTAAATTCCACTTCATCATAGAGTTCATACGGTTCCTCTTTACGAATATCCCATGCAACTCCACTTGCTCTAAGCATAGGACCACTACAACCCCATGATAGTGCCATCTCTTTAGATATAGTTCCAACATCTTCCATTCTCATAAGCCAAATACGATTTGTATCAAGTAAGTCCTCATAGTCTTTAATGTTTTGAGGAAGCTTGTCTAAAAATGTTTTTAGTTGAGATATAAAAGTATCTTGAATATCTAAGGGAACACCACCAATACGAAT
>Ga0256829_1003080_pt1 | contig 11869 bp, 7 predicted proteins | sample 131447metaG_FD_185979 | JGI IMG/M metagenome (GOLD analysis project Ga0256829, IMG submission 185979) | Hydrothermal vent microbial communities from Lau Basin, Pacific Ocean - 131-447 | ecosystem: Environmental > Aquatic > Marine > Hydrothermal vents | place: Pacific Ocean: Lau Basin | collected... | reverse complement strand
GATTTATATAAAAAAGAAACAGGTTTAGAAGCTATTATAGAATTTATTACAAAAAAAATAAAATATAAAAATTTTGAAAATTTTGAAGAAACAATCAACTCAACTCCTTCTGTTTTAATTCCTGAATATACATTTGAAAGTTTTATAACAGGCCCTTCAAACCAGTTTGCCTATTCTGCTGCAAAAAGTGTAGCTGAAAACCCAGGTAAAAGCTACAATCCATTATTTATATATGGGGGAGTTGGACTTGGAAAAACACATTTAATCCAGGCTATTGGAAATTATTTAAAAAACAGATTAAAAGTTATTTATATAACAAGCGAACAATTTATGAATGAATTTAGAGAAAATGTCAGAAACCATACAATGGACAGATTTCATGAAAAATATAGAAACTGTGACTGTTTACTTATAGATGATGTTCAGTTTTTTGCTCAAAAAGAACAGACCCAAGAGGAATTTTTCCATACATTCAACGAACTTTATAATCAAAAAAAACAGATATGTTTAACAGCGGACAGACCTCCTAAAAAATTACACGATTTAGTAGATAGACTAAGAAACAGATTTGAAGCTGGACTTATTGCTGATATTCAGCCCCCAGAACTTGAAACAAAAATAGAAATAATAAGAAAAAAATGTGAAATAAACGGAATTTATCTACCTGAAGACATTATTGAATTTATTGCAACAAAACTTGATAGCAATATAAGAGAAATAGAAGGTATGATTGTAAAACTTCATGCTTTAGCTAAATTGCTTGGAGTTAATGAAATAACAATCGACTTTGCAAAACAGGCTCTAAAAGAGCATATAAAAGACAAAAATGAACATATTACATTAGAAAACATAATAGAACTTATTGCAAAAGAGTTTAATATCAAACCTAGCGAAATAACTTCAAAAAGCAGAAATAAAAATATCGTGGCTGCAAGAAGAACCGCAATATATTTAGCAAGGGAATTTACTAAAGAATCCACTCCTGTAATAGCCAAATATTTTGGACTAAAAGATCATAGTGCAGTTTCACATGCAATTAAGTCATTTAACAAAAAATTAAAAGAAGATAATGATTTCAGAATAAAAATTGAAGAATTAAAAAATAAAATAATATTGAAAAAAGGTGAATGATGTGAAAAAAAAAGTTATTCACTTTCACGCACTTTTTTCACAAATATCGGACTTTAAAGCCAATATTCACCTATTCAACATAATCTACTATTACTACTATAAGAATTTAAATAAAAGGAGAACAAAATGCATATAAAAATTCAAAAACCTGTATTTGAAAGTATTGTGAATCAAATAGTTCCATTTACAGAAAAAAAAGATAATACTCAAATAACATCACATGTTCTAATAATAGCTAATGAAAATTTAATACTAAAAGCTACAGATAAAGAAATAGGTCTAAAAATAAAAACAGATGCCGAAATTTTAAAAAAAGGTAAAATAACAATAAATGCCAAAAAACTAAGTGACATAATAAAAGCCTTACAAAATAAAGAAATAGAAATAAAAAAAGAAAAAGATACAATTATAATAACACAAGAAAATTCAATTTATAAACTTTCAACATTTAATACAGAAGAATTCCCGGATTTTCCAAATCCTAATGATTTAAATAAATTTAACATAAATCAGGATATTTTTTCTGATGCAATAAAAAAAATATTTCCTGTAATTGATACAAACAATCCAAAATATGAATTAAACGGAGCTCTTTTAAATATAAAAGAAAAAACAGATTTTGTAGCAACAGATACTAGAAGACTTGCATTATATAAAACAAAAGCAACAGGTAAAGAAATAAAAATAATAGTTCCCAAAAGAAGTATAAGTGAAATAAAAAGAATACTTCAAAATGATATGGAAATATTTTATGATGAAGTATATTTAATACTAAAAAACAAAAACACCCTATTTTTTACAAAACTGATTAACGGAAAATATCCTGCATATGAAAAAATAATTCCCAATAAATTTAAATATTCATTAAATTTACCTAAAAATGAATTTTTATCACATTTAAAACAGATAAGTATTATTTCCAATGAAGTTAAAATAACTATTCAAAAAGATGAAATAATATTTGAAAGTTTTACTGATGAAAATATAAAAGCAAAAACCAGTTTTAAAACAAAAACAGAAATTGAAAATTTTGTATTTGCTGTTAACAGTAAATATATTACAGATTTTTTAAATGTCATTTCTTCAGAAACATTTAATCTTAATTTAAATGAACCCAATATTCCTTTTGAACTTAAAGATGAAAATTTTATTACAATCGTAATGCCTCTTAATATTTGATATAATATTGAAATAATTACGTAATAAAGGAATTTAATGGCAAATTACGGTGCTAGTAATATTAAAGTTTTAAAAGGTCTTGAAGCAGTTAGAAAAAGACCTGGAATGTATATCGGGGACACATCAGTTAAAGGTCTTCATCATTTAATTTATGAAGTTGTAGATAATTCAATAGATGAGGCAATGGCAGGGTATGCCAATGAAATAAAAGTAAAAATAAATAAAGATGGAAGTGCAATAATAAGTGATAATGGAAGAGGAATACCCGTTGATATTCATCCTCAGGAAAAAATTCCTGCAGCAACTGTAGTTTTAACAGTTTTACACGCAGGTGGTAAATTTGATAATAAAACATATAAAGTTTCAGGCGGACTTCACGGCGTTGGTGTATCTGTTGTAAATGCATTAAGTAAAAAACTTATTATGACAATTAAAAGAAATGGAAAAATTTACAAACAGGAATTTGAAAGAGGAAAACCAATAACAGAATTAGAAGTTATAGGAAATACAAACAGAACCGGAACTTCTATACAATTTTGGCCCGATGATGAAATTTTTGAAACAACAGAATTTAAAAGTGATATTTTAATAAAAAGATTAAAAGAGCTTGCATATTTAAATCCAAATATTACTATTTATTTTGAAAATGAATTAAACGGGATTAAAGAAAAATTTCATTTTGAAGGCGGAATAAAAGATTTTGTCAAAACACTTACAAAAAAAGATTGTATTACAGAAATTATTTATTATAATGAACATTACAGCGATGAAGAAAAATCATTAGATGTTGAGGTGGCTTTGTGTTATGATAGCGGATATGATGAAAAAACATTAAGCTTTGTAAACAATATAAAAACACCTGAAGGCGGAACACACGAAAGCGGATTTAAAGCAGGATTTAGTAAAGCCGTTATTAATTATATTAATAAAAATATAAAAATGAAAGAAAATCTTAAAATTACAGGAGATGATGTAAAAGAAGGTATTGATGCAATAGTCAGTGTAAAAATGAGTGAACCTCAGTTTGAAGGACAGACAAAAGGAAAACTTGGAAGTAGTTATGTAAAATCAATAGTTCAAAAAGTAACATATGATTACATAACAAGATATTTTGAAGAAAATCCAAATACTGCAAAACTTATTTCAGAAAAAGCGATATCTGCGGCAAGAAGCAGGGTTGCTGCTAAAAGAGCCAGAGATTTAACAAGAAAACAAGCAAAAGTGGGAGTTGGTACACTTCCTGGAAAACTTGCTGATTGTCAGAGTAAAAGTGCTGAAGAAAGTGAAATTTATCTAGTTGAAGGTGACAGTGCTGGAGGAAGTGCAAAACAAGGTAGGGATAGATATTTTCAGGCCATACTTCCGCTTAGAGGTAAAATACTTAATACCCAAAAATCAAGCGATGCCAAAGCTTTAAGCAGCGAAGAAATTAAAAACATAATAACAGCCCTTGGAACAGGCATAGGAGCTGATTTTGATATAGAAAAAATAAGATACAATAAAATTATAATAATGACAGATGCGGATGTTGATGGAAGCCATATTCAAACGCTTATTATGACATTTTTCTTTAATCATCTTCAAGAAGTTATCCAAAAAGGATATTTATATATAGCCCAGCCTCCCCTATATAGATACAAAAAAGGAAAAATTGAAAAATATCTAAAAGACGATAAAGCCTTAAATGAATTTTTAATAGAACAGGGAATTAACTCTATTGAAATAGAAGGTGTTGGAAAACCTGAACTCAAAGAACTTTTAAAAAATACAGCACTTTATAAACTTTTGCTTGAAAAACTTACAAAAAGATTTAATATTCCTGAAGTTATAAGATATTTAATTGAAGACGGAGATATTGAAAAACTTCCTGAATATCTAGAAAAATTTGGATTTAATATTATCTCAAAACACGATAATCATTACTATATTCAAACAAACAGAGGTCTTGAAGAAATTACAATTGACGATAAACTATTAAATCATCATTTGTTTATTGAAGCAAAAAAAGTGTATGAAAAACTGAAAGAATATAATGATTTAGTAAAGGGTGATTATTTAGAATTATTAAATGAAGTGATTAATAAAGCCAGAAAAGGTGCCCATATCCAAAGATATAAAGGTTTAGGAGAAATGAATCCGGAGCAGCTTTGGGATACAACAATGGACCCTGAAAACAGAACACTTATTCAAGTAACTCTTGATGATGCCGAGGAAGCCGCTAAAAAATTTGAGCTGTTTATGGGAAGTGAAGTAGCTCCAAGAAGAGAATTTATACAAGCAAACGCAAAAGAAGTTGAAAATCTGGATGTTTAAGGAAAATAAATGAGTGAATTAAGATACGGTGAAAAAGAGATATTAGAATTTGATGCAAAAAATATGGAAATCTGGCCAAATAAGCATAAAAAAGATTATTTAATAAAAATTACACTTCCTGAGTTTATGGCAAAATGTCCAAGGTCCGGTTATCCTGACTTTGCCACAGTCTATTTAGAATATATTCCAGATGAATGGGTGGTTGAACTTAAAGCCCTTAAGCTTTTTATAAATTCTTTTATGAACAGATATATCTCCCACGAAGATAGTGCAAATGAAATTTTTGATACTTTATACAATAAACTTAAACCAAAAAAAATGAAAATAATAATGGATTTTAATCCAAGAGGGAATGTTCACACTGTTATAGAAATAAACAGCGAAATTCTTCAAAAATCTTCTTAACTCTTTTTTTTTAATAAAGTTTAATTGTATTAATCAATTTTTTTATGCTATAATAAATAATAAAATTATTTATAGGAGTATAAAAATGAATAAACAGTTGTTAATTAATAAATTGCCAAAAGAAATTCAAGGGTTAGTAGATATTTCATATAATTTATGGTGGAGTTGGAATATAGAAGCTAAAAGACTTTTTGAAAAAATAAATCCTTATCTTTGGCTTGAAACTTCAGAAAATCCTATCAAATTTTTAAAACTTATTTCTTCTGATGAGCTTAAAGCTTTGGTTGAAAATAAAGAATTTTTAAAAGATTATAAGTATGTTTATGCTATGTTTAATGAATATATGAATAAAAAAATAAAATTTTTAGAAAATGAGCCTTTACCTATTGCTTATTTTTGCGCGGAATTCGGACTTCATCATTCACTTCCTATATATTCAGGAGGACTTGGATTTTTAGCCGGAGATATTTTAAAAGAATCAAGCGATATGAATATTCCTATGGTGGGGGTTGGATTTATGTATCCGGGTGGATATGTAAGACAGGTAATCGGAAGTGACGGCTGGCAAAACGGAACGGAGCAAAAAGTAATAAAAGATGAAGCTCCTATTGAAAGGGTTTTAGATGAAAACGGAAATCATTTAATCATTCAAGTACCTTATATTGACCCTGCTGTTTATGTTTCTGTATGGAGAGTAAATGTTGGAAGAGTTCCTTTGTATCTTTTAGATACTGAAATTGACAAAAACGACCCTTGGGATAGACAGATAAATTATAGACTTTATACTTCTGATATGAATCAGCGCTTAAGACAACAGATAGTTTTAGGAGTTGGAGGATATGCCGTTTTGGAAAAACTTGGGATTAAATATAATATTTTGCATTTAAATGAAGGGCATCCTGCTTTTGCTTTGTTTGAGAGAATAAGAGCTTTTATGGAAAATGAAAATCTTTCTTTTGATGAAGCTGTAAAAAAAGTAAAAGAGACATCTGTTTTTACAACACATACACCTCTTGCTGCGGCTACTGATGTTTATAATTTTGATGCGGTTTTAAATTATTTTAAAGATTATATAACAAAACTTGGAATTGATAAAAATAAATTTCTCTCTTTTGGAGTTAATCCGGATAATCCAAATGCTGGATTTAATATGACGGTTTTTGCTTTTAAGGCTTGTAAATATAAAAATGCTGTTAGTAAAAAACATTTTGGCGTTGTAAAAGAGATGTGGAAAAATATTATTGACGGAAATGATAAGTTGGATTTTGTAACAAATGGAGTTCATGTTTCTTTTTGGATTGATTCTGATTTAGAAGAGAATATAAATAAACTTTTAGGAAGCAGTTGGAAAGCTTTAGAGGAAGATGTTGATATTTGGGAAAAATTTGATGAAGTTGATGATAAGGAGCTTTGGAACATACATTACCAAAGAAAAATAAAATTAGTCAATTTTATTAAAGAAAGGGTTAGAGATAAATGGAAAAATGAAGGGATTGACCCTTCTGTTGCACTCGCTGAAGGTATTTTACTTGACCCTGATATTTTAACAATAGGATTTGCAAGAAGAATGACAGAATATAAAAGACCTTATTTGATTTTAAAAGATTTAAATAGATTAGATAAATTAGTAAATAATCAAGAAAGGCCAATTCAAATTATTTTTGCCGGAAAAGCGCATCCTGCTGATATGCCCGGTAAAAAAATAATTCAACAGATTTTCAGTGTGGCAAAAGACCCAAGATTTGCCGGAAGAATTGCTTTTGTTGAAGATTACAACGAAGAAGTTGCAAAATATTTAGTTAGAGGTTGTGATGTTTGGCTAAATACTCCAAAACTTCCTTTAGAAGCTAGTGGAACTAGCGGGATGAAAGCTTCAATTAACGGAGTATTGCACTGCTCTACAAAAGACGGCTGGTGGCCTGAAGGTTTTAACGGCAAAAACGGATGGGCTTTTGGAGGAGATGTTAGCGACGATGAAAAAGATGCAAATGAGCTTTATAATTTACTTGAGAATGAAATAGTGCCTAAATTTTATAATAATGATGACATAGGATATTCTAAAGAGTGGGTGGCCATGATGAAAGAATCTATAAAAACTATAACTCCAAAATTTGGAGCAAGAAGAATGATGTATGATTATTTAAATAAATTTTATCTTAACATAAAGGAAAAAAATGAATAGAGTTAATATTCCAAAACTTATATCTTTTTATTATGAATTAAAACCAAATCCAAAAGAGAGTTTAGAAAAAGTAAAATTTGGAACTTCTGGACACAGGGGAAGCGCTTTTAAAAAGAGTTTTAACGAATCTCATGTTTTAGCCATTTCAAAAGCTATTGCACAATATAAAAAAGAAAATAATATCAAGGGACCTATTTTTTTAGGAATAGATTCCCACGCTCTTTCAACTCCTGCTAAAATGGATGCTGTTAGGGTCTTTGCCAGTGAAAAAATGGAAGTTTTCGTAACAGATGAATATACCCCGACTCCTTTAGTTTCATTTGCAATACTTGAACACAACAAAAAAAATAAAAACGCTGATGGTATTGTAATTACACCTTCTCATAATCCTCCAGAAGACGGGGGATATAAATACAATCCGCCAAACGGAGGACCGGCTGATACAGATGTTACGAAAGAGATTGAAAATAAAGCCAATGAAATTTTAAGTGAATTTGATGTAAATATCTCTTATGAAGAAGCTAAAAAAAGCGAATATATTAAAAATTATGATTTTATAACTCCTTATGTAAATTCTTTAAAAGAGATAGTTGATATGGATGCTATTAAAAATTCAAATTTGCGTTTAGCAGCCGACCCTCTTGGAGGTTCAACTCTTCCTGTTTATAAAAAAATAAAAGAAGTTTATGATTTAAATTTAGAAATTAAAAACCCTTTTATTGATTTTACATTCTCTTTTATGCCGCCTGATAGAGATGGAAAAATCAGAATGGACTGTTCAAGTCCTTATGCAATGAAAAATTTAATTAAATTAAAAGATGATTATGATTTAGCCTTTGGAAATGATACTGACGGAGATAGACACGGAATTGTAACGCCTGTAGGGGGACTTATGAATCCAAATCATTTTTTAAGTGTTGCCATTTGGTATCTTTTTAAACATAGAAATTGGAAAAAAGGGCTAAAAATTGGAAAAACTCTTGTATCAAGCTCAATGATTGATAGAGTTGCATCTTCACTTGGAGTTGAAGTTTATGAAACACCTGTCGGGTTTAAATATTTTAGTAAAGGTCTTTATGAAGGCTGGCTTGGATTTGGCGGAGAAGAGAGTGCCGGGGCTAGTTTTTTAAGGTTTGACGGAAGTGTTTGGACAACGGATAAAGACGGAATGATTATGACTTTACTTGCAGCTGAGATTAAAGCAAAAATAAAAGACCCGGCACTTATTTATGAAGATTTAGAAAAAGAGTTTGGAAAAAGCTATTATGAAAGAATAGATACCCCAACAACTCCTTTAGTTAAAGAAAAAATCAAAAATATTGATGTTAATAAACTAGATATAAAAGAGCTTGCAAGTGAAAAAATAGAAAAAATATTTACAAAAGCCCCTGGAAATAATGAGCCGATAGGCGGAGTTAAAATTGTAACCAAAAACGGGTGGATTGCAATTAGACCATCAGGGACAGAAGATGTATATAAAATTTATAGTGAAAGTTTTATTTCAAACGCTCATCTAAAAAAATTACAACAAGAAGCAAAAAAAATAGTTGAAGAAATTATTTAAGGAGGAAAAAATGGTTAAGAAAACCGGAAAAATGTATGTTTTTAAAATTAAGGCAGATGCTAAAAAAGTAAAACTAAAAGGCAGTTGGAATGAATGGAAGGAAGAAGATATGAAACTTTCTAAAGATGGATATTTTAGTAAAAGAAAAAAAATAATGCCGGGAATTTATGAGTTTGGATATTTGGCTGACGGAGAGTGGGTTATCGATGAAAGTTGTAATAGTGTTAATTCTCCTTTTGGGGGTAAAAATTCTGTTTTGGAGGTGAAATAATGAAAAAAATAAAAGCTGTTTTAATGGCGGGCGGTTTTGGGACAAGAATTCAACCACTAACTCATTCAACTCCAAAACCTATGCTGCCGGTTATGAATGTGCCTATGATGGAAAATGTTTTAAAACAATTAAGGGAAGTTGGAATTGATGAGGTTGTTATTTTGCTTTATTACAAACCCGAAGTTATAAAAAACCATTTTAAAGACGGAAGCAAATGGGGAGTTAAACTTCATTATGTTTTGCCTGATGCCGATTATGGAACTGCCGGAGCTGTTGGATTTGCAAGAGATTTTTTGGATACTACTTTTATGATAGTAAGCGGGGATTTGGTAACGGATTTTGATTTTAAAAAGATAATAAATCATCACGAAAAAAGAAATTCTAAACTTACAATTACATTAACTTCTGTTGAAAATCCTTTGCAATTTGGAGTTGTAATTGTAAATGAAGATGGAAAAATAGAAAAATTTCTTGAAAAACCAAGCTGGGGTGAAGTATTTAGTGATACTATTAATACGGGAATCTATGTAATAGAACCTGAAATACTTGATTTTATTCCAAAAGGCGAACAATTCGATTTTGCAAAGGATTTGTTTCCGTTGTTAATGGAAAAAGGTATTGATTTAATAGGTTATACTGCAAATGGATACTGGAGAGATGTCGGAAATCCAGATTCTTATAGAGATGTTCATTTGGATGTTTTTAAAGGCAAAGTAAAATTTAATATTCCAGGTAAAAAAATAGAGTATCCAGAAGGCATTTTATATCTTTTAGGAGATAGTGAAATTGATGCAAGCGTAGAAATTATTGATACTGTCGTAATTGGAAAAAATGTGAAAATAGGAAAAAATACAAGACTGCATAATGTAACTATTGGTGATAATGTTGAAATAGGTGATGATTGCAGAATTAGAAACTCTATTCTTTGGAATAACATAAAAATTGGAAAACAATGTGTGTTTGATTATTCTGTTATTTGTAATAATAATATAATTGAAGATATGGTAAGTGCTAAATACGGTCTTGTATTGGCTGAAAGATGTAAGGTTGGAAAACTTGCTGTATTTGAACAAGATATTACCGTGTGGCTGGAAAAGGAAATTGAACCAGCTTCCATTGTAACAAAAAATGTTATCTGGGGAAGTAAATATAAAAATGCAATTTTTAATAACGGCATTATAAAAGGAAAAGCAAATATTGAAATAAGCTGTAATCTGGGTTGTAAAATAGCAGAAGCCTTTGCTTCAACTTTGCCAAAAGGCGGTATGATAGCTATTGCCAGGGATTTTGAACTTCAACCAAGAATGGTAAAACGCTCGTTTGACGGGGGGATTTTATCAACAGGAGTTGATATTTTGGATTTACATGAAACACCTCCTTCAATACTCCGCTCTTGTATTCAAAATAATAAAGATTTAATAGGAGGGGCTTATTTTAGAAAATCCCTAAACGACCCGAGTGCGGTTGAAATTATTTTTTATAATGAAGAGGGGCTTAGAATTAATAATAATACAGCTAAATCTATTGAAAAAAATTATTTTAAAGAATCTTTTAGAAAAGTTGATTATAAAGAAATAGGTGCTTTAAAAGACAATGAAATATATAAAAAGAGAGCCTTTAAGGAATATAAAGAAAAAATTTTAAAACTGGTGGATCATAAACTTATTAAAGGAAATAAATTTAAAGTTGTAATTGATTTATTATTTGGAATTACAAAAGATATGATTCCTCCTATTTTTTCTGAAATACAAATAGAAAATATTTTGCTTAATGCCTATTACGATAGACTTAAAGTTGAAAATATAGGCCATTATGTAAAAAATTCTAAAAAAGAAATTTCTGAGATTGTACAAGCCCTAAAGTTTAATATGGGAGCTATTATTTATCCTCATGGTCAAAAACTTATTTTAGTAGGAGATAATGGAGAAATTTTTGACAGAGTTGGAGCTTTAATTATTGTTTTAACTCTTATGAATATGGATGGAAAAGCAAATAATAAAAAATACAGGGTTTTTCTTCCTACATGGGCGCCTGATATGATGGATAAAAATTTTGAAAATTTAATTATAAAAAGAGGAAAATATCAAAATTTTACTATTAATGAATTTAGGGAATTTGATTTAATTGCCACAGTTGACGGGAATTTTGCGTTTACGGAATTTGCATATCACAGAGATGCTTTTTATGCACTTTTGAAAATAATGGAATATTTGTCTAAATTTAATATAAATCTCTCAGATATAGACAAATCTCTTAAAGATTTTTATTATAAAAGATGTAAAATTTCCTGTCCTCAAAATAAAAAAGGCTTTATTATGAGAAAATTTATTGAATATGCAAAAGGTAAAAAACACTCTACTTTTGATGGTGTTAAAATATGGGAAGGAGAAAATGACTGGGTATTAATGATACCAGACCAGTATTTAGACCAGTTAAATCTGTTTATTCAAGCAGAAGATGAAGAAGCAGGTCAAAAAATACACGATAAATATAAAGAGTTTATAGACCAATGTCTAATTTAATTCTTTATTTTCATATGCACCAGCCCGATTACCGCAAAAAAGGTATATTTTTTATGCCTTGGGTTTTTTTGCATTCAATAAAAGATTATTATGATATGCCTTATATTGCAAGTAAATATAATGTAAAAGTTAATTTTAATCTTACAGCTATTTTAATAGAACAAATTAATGAATATATAAAAAACGGAATAAATGCTGATAAATTCTTGTCTTTGTTTATAAAACATCCAAATGAATTAAATAAGAGTGATAAAAATTATCTTTTAAAAATATTAAAATCCCTAACTCCTAAAATGATTAAT
>Ga0256829_1003079_pt1 | contig 11871 bp, 13 predicted proteins | sample 131447metaG_FD_185979 | JGI IMG/M metagenome (GOLD analysis project Ga0256829, IMG submission 185979) | Hydrothermal vent microbial communities from Lau Basin, Pacific Ocean - 131-447 | ecosystem: Environmental > Aquatic > Marine > Hydrothermal vents | place: Pacific Ocean: Lau Basin | collected... | reverse complement strand
CAGCCGAAGCCCCCAACGGGTTATATCGTTAATCGGTTTTGTCTGTTGTTCATGCTGCCAATTTATGCCACATTTCATCTCTTTTGAAAAGTGTAGCAGAACATGTGTCTAATGTGACATTGTCAAACTATTCAGCGCTGGCAAGGAAAAACCACAGATTCCGTAATTACCTACGTGGTGGCAAAACGCCTCTGGCGGCAGTTTTTCTTTGGCGTGCGGCGACGAGTCGCCGCTTTCCAAAGCGGTGCCCAGGCACCGCACTCCAAAAAGCGCTTGCAAAAGGAAATATTCTCCGTGTGAGCATTTACAGGCACAGTGCTTCGGGGTAGGTAATTACCAGATTCCGCAGTTGAAAACCACAGAAAACACAGAAATGGCACCGAAAACGTAACTGCTCAGCCCCGGCAGGGAATCCACAGATTTCACAGATTGGCACAGAAAACACAGAATTGCTCTTGGCGCCATTTGCCTTCCTTTGCGTCTTTGCGTTAACCTCTTTTTAGGCTTCTGGGTGCGCATCGCGGGCAGGCTGAACAGTTACCCGAAAACGCAGAAACGCGCTTTGTGTCTTTGCGTTAATTTCCTGGCGTGCCGAGACCATTTTCATAAGGCTGAACAGTTACGGTTAAAAAAAGCCGGCGGGGGCTTTGAAAAACCCCCGCCGGCCGGGTGTTGGCTACCCGATTTCCGGCTCAATCAGGCCGTAAGTGCCGTCGCGCCGGCGGTAAAGCACGTTCACGGCATCGGCATCGGCATTGTAAAACACAAAGAAGCTGTGGCCCAGCAGTTCCATTTGCTCAATGGCTTCGCGCGCGTCCATCGGGATAAGCGCGAAGCGTTTGCGGCGGGCAATGACGGGCTCTTCGGCCTCGGTTTCTTCGGGTTCCCATGCGGCGGCTGCACCTTCGCCGCGGTCGCGGTAATGTCGCCCTTTGTAGCGCCGGATGCGCCTTTGCATGTTTTCCAGCGCCGCATTGAGCGCTGTGAGGATGTCGTCGGCCCGCTCTTCAGCCCGCAAAATGAAGCGCTTGCCGCGCACGGTGATTTGCGCTACATAGCGGTCTTGGGCGTTCCTTGCCGACGGCTCGTGCTTCAAATCCACCCGCATGGACTGGATGCTCTGGATGTAGCGGGCCAGTTTGGGCACTTTTTTCTCCACCTGTTCCCGCAGCCGGTCGGTCAGTTCCAGGTTCTTGGTGTAGATTTGCAGTTCGGCGCTCATAGAACCTCCTTGTCCTCTGCCGAAAACGCGGGGTTGCTTGTTTTGTAACTGTTCAGCCCACCTGTGATGAAAACGCCAAGGCACACAGGAGACCCAAAGGTTACAACGGCAGAACGCCAAAAGCGCAAAGGGAACAAAGACGCAAAGTCAACTTCTGGGTTTTCTGCGACGCTTCTGTGCTTTCTGGGGTTGCAATCGGTGCGAATCTGCGTAATCTGTGGTTTCTCCTTACCGAGGCTGAGCAGTTACCTTGTTTTTATATTAGCACAACTTGGTTAAAGCGGCGTAAGCAAAGCCCCGAAGGTTTTCCCTTCGGGGCCGGGGGAGATCATGCTTCTTCGCTGCGAAGATATTCGCCTTCCCTGACCAGTTTGGGGCCGGTGGGCGTATCTTCGTAGATGAAATATTTCAACCGAATGGGCACCACTTTTGCCAACATGCCCTGCGCCGGGCAATAACGGATGGCCGAAAGTTCAATGGAACGCACCACCGCTTTTTCATCCACATTTTTGCCGGTAACATGATACTCAATGGTAATGTGGGTAAAGACTTTGGGGTGCCTGTCGGCGCGTTCGGCGTGGCCTTTGACCTCAAAACCGGTGACTTCCTGGCGTTTTTTGCGCAAAATGGAAATCACATCCATCGCCGTGCAGCCCAGCAGCGAAACCAGCATCAATTCCATCGGCTGAAAGCCCTGTTCGTCGCCGCCGACTTCCGGCACGGTATCCAGGGGCACATGCCAGTTGGAATAACTGGCCGTGGCATCAAAGTTCATTCGCTTCAGCAGAGTAACTTTGGCATCCATTGTAAGTTCTTTCATGGGTTTTTCTCCAGAAGAGGGGTGACGTCGCGCTCTAACATTTTACCGCTAATCGCGCCCACCCACATCAGGCGCACCGTACCGTCACGGTCAACGACATAAGAAGCCGGCAGGTGCGTCTGGTGGAAGGCGGTCATGGCCTGCTCTTGGGGGTCAGGGGCGATGAGGAAAGAAAGGTGCAGATGCCGGTTTTTCAGAAAAGCCCGAATTTCAGCGGGGGATTCGTGCGCCGCAACAGCCAGCAGCACCAGCCCTTCACCGGCATGGGCGCGGTAATAGGCTTCCAGCGTGGGCATTTCATCGCGGCAGGGCGGGCACCAGGTCGCCCAGTTGTTGACCAGCACCACCTGTCCGCGGAAGTCGCGCAGGGCGATGTTGCGGCCGTTCAAGGTGGTCAGGCGCAGGTCAGGGGCGGGGAAATCCACCGCGATGGGGACGGCCGAGCCTTCGGAGGGGGCAACCCCGCGGGGTAAAAGCACGGCCGCCGCGATACCGCCCCCCACCAGCAAAAGACCTGCCACCACCCCCAGCAGGGCCTTTCCGCGCGCGCTCACCGGCCCCTCTCAGTGGCGATGGCCGCCTCCGCCGCGGTGAATGCGGCGCATATCGGCCTGCAGGGTGCCCGCGAGGTACGCGCGCACGGCTTCTTCTACCGTGCCGCCGGCGGGGAAGACTTCCAGCCCGGCTTCCTGCGCCCGCGCATAAGCCGGCCGCCCCATCCCCCCCACAATCAAAACCCGGCAGTCGCGAATCGGCCCGAAAAACTGCCCGCCGCCGCACCCTTCGCCGGGGGTGTGGTGTTCATGCTGACCGTGGCTGTGATGCGGCTTGGCGCGGCGTTCGCGGGCCACAATTTGCCCTTCTTCCACGGTAAAAACTTCGTACCACGGCGTTTCGCCAAAGTGAGCGCTGAGGTGTTCGCCATCGGGGGTAGCCACTGCAATTTTGAAGCCTGCCATAGGGTCCTCCGGTTAAAAAAACACCTCCTCCCGCCGTGGCGAGGGGAGGTGCAAAGGGTTTAGCGCAGCCCTAAAAGGCGGTCAATTTTGGCGCGGTTGAAGCCCACCACAATCTTGCCGCCGATATCCAGCACGGGCACCCCGCTTTGGCCGCTGCGGCGCACCATATCGCGGGCCGCCGCGCGGTCGCGGGAAACATCCACATCTTTGAACGGCACCCCGCGAGCACGCAGGTAGCGCTTGGCCGCGCGGCAGTGCGGGCACGTCGGCGTTGTGAAGATAATCACCCGCGGGTATTTTTTCTTTTCCGCAGCCATGGCACCTCCTCGCAAGAAGCCGCCGTGCGGGGAGCGCCCATTCAGGCTACATCCCCACCACGCGGCGAATTTCCGCCACAAAGTGCTCTTCCGGCACGGCACCCACCACGGTGCCTTTGTGGTAGTTGATGTCGGTGTGCGGCACGCCGCTGACGCCGTATTCGTTGGAAAGTTCGTTGAATTCCATCGCCTCAATCATGTCGGCCACCACCTTGTCGCTTTCCAGCGCCATGCGGTGGGTGAGCGTCACGGCACGCGGGCAGTAGGGGCAGGTCGGCGTTACGAAAACCTGCAAATGCACCGGCTCGGTCAGGCTTTTGAGGAATTCCCGCGTCTCGGGCTTCAAGCCAGAGTCGCGCTCGGAGACGGTCAGGATATCCTGAATCAGCGAACTGAACTCGTGCCCGGAGGGGATGCCGAAGTAGCGGATGCCGAAATCCTTGATTGCGCCGTTTTCGTAGGCTGCCACCACCGTGGCCGGGGCTTTATCCACGTGATAGGCCTTCGCTTTTTCAGCATCGGCTTCAATGTCATAAATTTCCAGGTGCAGTTTATCGGCAAGGGGAGCAATTTCTTTCAGCAACTGCCTGGTTTCTTCACAGTACATGCAATCGCTGCGAGCGGTGGTGAAATGCACCAGCGCCACATCTTGCTTCATAGAAGAAAACACATCGCGGACCTGTTCCACGATTTGGTCGTCCAACAGACGTTCAGCCATCTTTCAAAGCCTCCAGAGAAAATTAGGGTCAACAGAAAACGACCTTTTGCCTTCAGGCAAAAAGCGGCTTCATTTTACCACAGGGCAGTAAAAAAGCAGCCTTCGGTCATAAAAATTCGGGCAGGCTCTGCCTTGCCCGCCAGCAGTATACCCCAAAGCGGCTCCGGCGCCCGAAGCACAGGCGCGTTTTTAGAAAACTCTAACAAACGGGGCTGACGCCGTTGGCGTTTGGCGTGTCGGCGCGCGGCACAACCCTTTTTCCGCGGCAACTGCTCATCCCCGGCAAGGCGAAACCGCAGATGGCGCAGATTCCGCAGAAAAAACATCCACCGATTTCACAGATTAGCGGTAATTACCTGCCCAGATAGCGCCACGGATAGCCTTGTGCCTGTGAATGCTCACACAGAGGACACCCACACGCTTTCATTTTTTGCAGGCGCTTTTTGGCGTTGCGGTGCCTTGGCACCGCTTTGGAAAGCGGCGACGAGTCGCCGCACGCCAAAGAAAAACTGCCGACAGAGGCGTTTTGCCACCACGTAGGTAATTACGATTAGCGCCGATTGGAAACACAGAAGGCACAAAAGAACCACGGAAAACACAGAAATTGACTTTGCGTCTCTGTGCCCCTCTTGCGCCTCGGCGTTTCCATTGCAGGGGGGCTGAACAGTTACAAATAGCCACACATTTTGTAACTACCTACGCTGTTGTGCTCTCCCTACCTTTTATGCGCTGTGCCTTTGCCGTACCCCTCCCCTGGCTCCCCTCCCCGCAAGCGGGGAGGGGGCGGGGGTGGGGTTCACGCGGCAAGGCCCTCCGCCTGCTTCCGTGGCCTGGCGGTCCTGGCACCTCAAAAATCCGCGGGCATCCGTGATGATCCGCCCTCGCCGCCGCGCTCAGGCGGTCTTCAGCACCACTTCATCAGCCTGGAAATCATTTTTGCGGTGAGAGCCGTCGCAAAACGGTTTGTTGGCCGAGTGGCCGCAGCGGCAGAGCGCCACCACTTTGCCTTCGGCTACGGTGTGCTCGTGGCCCTCGGCATCGGTGTAAGTCACCGGGCCGGGAATCACAATCGGGCCATTTTTCTTGACATGGATCTCCATCACAACCTCCTTGTGAAATTGTGTATTTTCAAGATAAATATCATTATAACACAGTTCTGTAATTGCGCATCATGCCCATGTCTTCGTGTTCCAGGTTGTGGCAGTGATAGAGAAAAAGGCCTTCAAAATCCCGAAACTTGAGAAGGATATCCACCTGCTCGCCGGGCATCACCAGCACGGTATCATGCCAGCCTTCATCCACAAAGCCGCCGCCGAGGGTATCCCACAAGGCCTGCCAGCGGGGGGCCACTTTACGGCGCAAAATCTGGAACTGCAGGTCGTGAATGTGCATCGGGTGGGGTATGCTCATCCCGCCGCCCATCATGCCGCCCCCGGCAGGCTGGTTGATGAACGACCAGACTTCCAGGTCGCCCAGCCGCACGGTTTCATCATCGGCCACTGCGGTCATCTGGAAAGTGCGCCCGTTGATTGCCCAGCCGCGCCCCATGCTCATGGCAAGGGTGAAAGTGCGAGGGGAAGCCGCGTTGGCGGCGTTTTGCTCGCGATAGGGGGTGATGGTGCTCAGGCGGTCGGGCAGCCGAAGGTCGGATTTTCCCTCGCGGGCGACTTCAACGGTAAACACCGGAAAGGCGCTTTCCCCGCCGGGCACACCGTGGGTCAGGCTCAACATCCGCAGGCGGGTGCCCACCGGCACTTGCGAGAAGTCTACCCACAATTCCAGGCGTTGCGCCGGGGCCAGCGTCACAAAGGCTTTCCGGAGCGGTTTTTCCAGCAGGCCGCCATCGGTGCCGATCACGGTGAGCGGTGTGCCGTCTTCCCACGCCAGTTTGTAGATGCGGGCGTTGGAGCCGTTGAGCAGCCGCAAGCGGTAGGGGCGGGTCGCCACGGGCAACACAAAATTGGGCTGCCCATTCACCAGCATGGTATCGCCCAGGAAGCCGGTCATCTGTTCCATGCGGTTTTCCAGATACACCAGCTGGTTGTTTTCATCAAAACGGCGGTCTTGCAGCACCAGCGGGATGTCGTATTCGCCGGAAGGCAGCCCCAGTGCCTGCTCTTCTTCATCGGAAACGATGAACAGCCCCGCCATGCCGCGATACACTTCGGGGCCGGTGCGCCCGTGAGGGTGAGGATGATACCAATACGTGCCGGCGCGGTCGCGTACGGTGAAATCGTAGGTGTAGGTTGTTCCTTTGGGAATCACAAGGCGGGGGTGGCCGTCGTCTTTTTCGGGGACGTGCAGGCCGTGCCAGTGCACGATAGAGGTTTCGGGAAGGTCGTGGCTGAAGCGCACCCGCACCCGCTGGCCGCGTTTCAGGCGGAAAACCGGGCCGAGGTAAGTTTTGGGAAGGGTTTGCAGGGCTTCTTTCGGGCCGCCGAGCACCTGCCCCTGAAAGCGCCATACCTGCGTGGGTTTGCCGGAGAAAACAGGAACCTCGTCGGGCAAGGCGCGCAGGGCCACTTCTACATCGGGGGTGCCGGCGAGGGCAGGCGCAGCCGTGGGGGCAGCCTGCGTGCTGCCGGGGGCTGCCGGGCGTTCGCTCAGCCGGGCGAACAGCGCACCGCCCGCGGCTGCCGTGACCGTACCCACGCCTAAAAGTTTGAGAAAATCGCGCCGGGAAAGGGAAGACATTGACGTACTCCTGAAAAGAGAGGCTGTTCAGCCCCGGCAAGGGAAAACCCCAGATTCCGCAGAAAAATATCCACCGATTTCACCAATGAGCACAGATTAGGCCAAAGACATGGGGAGGCATAGCCTCACCTTGTTTTCCTGGCTGCCTTGACGTCGTCTTGGCGACGCTGGCGTTCCAAAAATCCGTGTCATCCGGGATCTGTTGCCTGGCGGCTGAACGGTTACGAAAAAGGACAAGAAGCGGAGAATTTTCCGGAGGGAGGAGGCTGCCCACAAAGCTGTTGGCCTCATCGCAGCCCCCTTCAGCGCAAAGAGAGGTGGGGGGCTAAAGGGCAAGCGCTTCCCGCCGCAGCAGTTGAGCGTTGACGGCCACCACCACCGTGCTGAGCGACATCAGCAAGGCGCCCACCGCCGGAGAAAGGCTGAAGCCGAAGGGCGCCAGCACGCCCGCGGCCAGCGGCAGCGCCACAATGTTATAGCCCGCCGCCCACCACAGGTTTTGCACCATTTTGCGGTAACTGGCCCGGCTGAGGGCGATGATTTTCACCACGTCCAGTGGGTTGCTGCGCACAAGAATGATGCCCGCCGATTCAATGGCCACATCGGTGCCGCCGCCAATGGCAATGCCCACGTCGGCGCGGGTCAGGGCGGGGGCATCGTTCACGCCGTCGCCCACCATCGCCACGCGTTTGCCCTGCGCCTGTAGTTCAGCCACTTTCTGGTCTTTGTGCTCGGGCAGCACTTCGGCAAACACCATGTCAATGCCGAGTTCTTCGGCCACGGCCTGAGCCACGTCGCGGCTGTCGCCGGTCAGCATGGCAACCTGCACCCCCATGGCGTGCAGGCGTTCCACGGCAGTGCGGCTTTCCGGACGAATGACATCGGCCACCGCAAAAGCTGCCTGCACCCGGCCGCTGCCCACAAGGTACACCACCGACCGGGCATGCTGCCCCGCCTGGGCGGCAAAATCGGCTAAAGCGTCGGTGGGCGTCACACCCAGCATCTCCAGCAGGCGGGGGCCCCCCACATAGACCGTCTGGCCGTCAACCACGGCCCGCACGCCGCGGCCTTTCAGCGCCTCAAAATGCGAAACTTTCGGCAGCGCCAGGCCGCGTGCCTCGGCCGCCCGCCGCACCGCCTGGGCAATCAGGTGCTCAGAGTCGCCTTCCACCGCAGCAGCCAGCGCCAGGGCGGCGTTTTCATCACGCAGGCTTTCATCCAGCGCGATGCCGACCACGCCGAATTTGCCTTCGGTCAGGGTGCCCGTTTTGTCGAAAATCACGATATCAATGTCGCGGGCGGCTTCCAGCGCCAGGCGGTCGCGGATGAGGATACCGTTTTGCGCGCCCAGCGCGGTGGTAATGGCGACCACCAGGGGCACGGCCAGCCCCAGGGCATGCGGGCAGGCAATGACCAGCACGGTAACGACCCGCTTGAGTACATCCACATTGAAACCCACCGCCAGCGACCACACCCCCGCGGTGATGATGGCCGTGCCGAGGGCAATGTAAAACAGCCACCCCGCGGCGCGGTCGGCCAGCACCTGCGTGTGCGATTTGGACTGCTGAGCCTGCTCCACCAGCCGCATGATGCCTGCCAGCGCCGTCTGATCGCCTACGGCGGTCACGCGCACCCGCAGGCTGCCATCGCCGTTGATGGTGCCCGCAATGACCGTGTCGCCGGTTTCTTTCTTCACCGGCCGCGACTCGCCGGTAATCATGGCTTCGCTGACCTGGGAGCGGCCTGCCACCACTTCGCCATCGGCAGGAATGCTGGCGCCCGGCCGCACGAGCACAAGGTCGCCGGTCTGCAGCGTGCTGACAGGCACGGTTTCGGTGCTGCCGTCGGGCAAAAGGCGTTCGGCGGTGTCGGGCATCAACTGCGCCAGGGCATCCAGCGCGCCTGAAGCCTGACGGATGCTGCGCATTTCCATCCAGTGCCCCAGGAGCATGACGTCAATCAGCGTCACCAGTTCCCAGAAAAAGCCTTCCCCAATGCCCGTGACCTGGGCCAGCAGGCTGTATACCAGCGCCACGGTGATGGCGAGGGAAATCAGGCTCATCATCCCCGGCTTGCGGCTGCGCACTTCGGGCACGGCCATCTTGAGGAAGGGAATGCCGCCGTATGCGAAGACAATCAGGGCAAAGAAGAAGGAAACCCATTCGCTGCCGGGGAAGGGCGGCGCAGTGAAACCGAAAATGCGCTGGACGAAGGGGCTGTAAGCAAGCACCGGCACGCTGAGGAGCAAACTGCCCCAGAAGCGCGTCCGAAACATGGCTTCGTGACCGGTGTGGTCGGTGCCGTGCCCCTGATGACCGCCGTGGCCGCGAGCGGCGCCTTCCTGCGGCGTGCGCGCGGGGGCGTGCGACATCGGGTGGTGGTTCATGGAAACATCCTTTCAGGAAAAGCGAAACGGAAAAGCGCGGCAGTGGAACACCGCGCTTTCAGCATACCCCGGCAAGATGAACTTTTAACCCGCAAACGGTAAAGGTTTGGTGAAGACCGGCCTCAACTGCTCACCGGCAGCGTGTAGCTGTTCAGCCCACCTGCGATGAGAACGCCAAGGCACACAGGAAACCCAAAGGCTACAACGGCGTAACGCAAAGAGCGCAAAGGGAACAAAGACGCAAAGTCAACTTCTGTGCTTTCTGCGACGTTTCGTAATTACCTACCCCGAAGCACTGCGCCCGTAAATGCTCACCCAGAGGACACGGAGAATATTCCCTTTTGCAAGCGCTTTTTGGAGTGCGGTGCCTGGGCACCGCTTTGGAAAGCGGCGACTCGTCCGTCGCCGCACTCCAAAGAAAAACTGCCGCCAGAGGCGTTTTGCCACCACGTAGGTAATTACGACGTTTCTGTGTTTTCTGGGGTTGCAATCGGTGCGAATCTGTGGAATCTGTGGAATCTGTGGTTTCTCCTTGCCTGGGCTGAACAGATACGGTGAAGACCGGCCTCAACTGCTCACAGGCAGCGTAAAGGTAAAGGTGCTGCCCTGCCCCTTGCCGGGGCTTTCAGCCCAAATGCGCCCGCCGTGGGCTTCAACGAGGTGTTTGGCAATGGTCAGGCCAATGCCCGTACCGCCGCCGGTGCGCGAGCGCGATTTGTCGACCCGGTAGAAACGCTGAAAAATGTGGGGGAGGTGTTCGGCGGGAATGCCCTCGCCCGTATCGCGGACGGCAATGGCAATTTCGCTGCCCCGGCGGTAAGCCTTCACCATCACCGAGCCGCCGGAGGGCGTGTAGTGAAGGGCGTTCCCCAGCAGGTTGGTCAGCACCTGAAGCATCCGATCGCGGTCTACCTGCACTTGCGGCAGGCGTTCCGGCAGGTCGGCCCGCACGGCCACACCCTTTTCGCGGAACTGGGGTTCCAGGCGGCGGATGGCGGTTTCTACCAGCGCCTGCACCGACAAGGGGCGGGGGTGCAATTCATAAGCGCCGGCTTCCACCCGCGAAAGTTCCTGCAGGTCGTCGATCAGGCGGCTCATGCGGTTGGTTTCCTGACAAATGAGGAGGTAGGTTTCCCGTTCGGGGGGAAGCACGCCGTCCACCAGCCCTTCAATGTAACCCTTGATGGTGGTGAGCGGCGTGCGGAGTTCGTGAGCCACATCGCCGATCAACTCGCGGCGGCGTTCCTCGCTGTGCGCCAGGTGGCCGGCCATCCTGTTGAAATGCACTGCCAGTTCGGTCAGTTCGTCGGGGTGTTCCGGAGAACCGAACACGGGCACCCGTTCTTCGTAATGGCCTTCGGCAATATACTCGGTGGCGCGCACCATGGCGCGCAGCGGGCGGGAGATTTTGAAAGTCACAAAAAGGCTCACGGCCACGGCCGCCAGCACGGCGCCGCCGAGGGCCAGCAGCAAGGCGGTATCCACCGCATGGCGGTAGCCGGCGTAAAGGTTGGCCTGTAAATCCACAGAAATCTGGCCGCCGGTCATGGCCTGGTGTACGGCTTCTTGCATGGCGCGGATGTGCTGGGCAAATGCGTGGGGGGCCAGCCAGAGCGCCCCAAAGTGCACCACGGAAGCCCCAACCACCACGACCACCATGTAGGAAAGGAACAGTTTGGGCCCCAGCCTCACCCACCATGAGCCTTCTTTGTCCACCTGGGGCACAGATGCATTTCCGGCAGCGTTCATGCGGTTTCATCCTCCAGTCGGTAGCCCACGCCGCGCACGGTGACGATCAACCCTTCGCCGCCCTGGGCTTCCATTTTTTGGCGAATATGGCCGATATGCACATCCACGACCCGCTGGTCGCCGTAGAAATCGGCGCCCCACACCCGGGTAATCAACTGCTCGCGCGTCAGCACCATGCCCGGGTAACGGGCCAGCGCCATCAGCATATCAAACTCGGTGGGGGTGAGGTACAACGGGCGGTCGTCCAGGAAGGCTTCCCGCCGCCCCTGGTCCAGCCGCAAGCGGCGCAGCACCAGCACACTGCCGGGCAGCGGGCCGGCTTCGCGCTGCAAACGGCGCAGCGCCGCCTTGATGCGCGCCACCAGTTCTCGGGGGCTGAACGGCTTGGGGACGTAATCGTCGGCCCCCAGCGTCAGCCCCACAATGCGGTCGGTCTCTTCGGTTCTGGCGGTGAGCAGAATCACATAAACGTCGGATTCCCGCCGCAATTGGGTCAGCACTTCCAGCCCGTCCATGCCCGGCAGCATGATATCCAGCACAATGACGTCGGGGCGGTAAGTTCGGGCGGCTTTCAGCGCCGAAACCCCGTCCAGTGCGGTGTAAACCTTGTAGCCTTCCTGAACCAGATAAGCCTTTACCAGGCGCACGATATTGGCTTCATCATCCACAACCAGAACTTTTGCGGGGCTCATCGGCTTGCTCCTGAAAAAGTGGCTTTCGGGGGGCAGCCGCGGCGCCTGCGCTGCTTCGGCGGCGGCCTGTTTACATTGTACTATGTCTGGCCACAACGCCTCCGCGTTCTGTCATCTAAAATGTTACCGGGGTAAGATGAACCTCCAAAAGAAAATGTTACTGGAGGCACCCATGAACCCCGAGGACCCCATGAGCATTGACGAACGCCGCAAATACCTGCACAAAATGCAAACCCGCTACTGGCAGGCCTCTCGCACCGAAAGAAGCCGGCTACTGGACGAAATGTGTGCCGTCACCGGCCTGCATCGCAAAA
>Ga0256829_1003078_pt1 | contig 11872 bp, 8 predicted proteins | sample 131447metaG_FD_185979 | JGI IMG/M metagenome (GOLD analysis project Ga0256829, IMG submission 185979) | Hydrothermal vent microbial communities from Lau Basin, Pacific Ocean - 131-447 | ecosystem: Environmental > Aquatic > Marine > Hydrothermal vents | place: Pacific Ocean: Lau Basin | collected... | reverse complement strand
ATGCCAGCCCCATTTAGGTTTAACCAGTAAGCCTGCCCGATATAAAAATGGTAGTTGGAACAATAGCTGCACAAAACCGCCAATGAACACCCCCCACGCTAGTGCATAAGCAGGTTGTTCGAAGGTATTAGCCATGGCAATAGCGCAAGAGATAATACAAACGTTGAGCAACACAGGGGTAAATGCAGCAACAGCAAACTGATTCAGTGTGTTGAGTATTGCTCCGGACAATCCGACCAAAGAAATGAACGCCAAGTAGGGAAAGGTGATCTTCAGCATGGTAGAAGCTAAAAGGTACTTGTCGCCCTCTGGACTGCCTTGCAGCCACTCGATGAACCAGCCAGCACCAAAAAGTGCACTTAAAATAGGCGATGCAATAACACCAACCAGCGAGGTTACAAAAACTAGGGCCCCTAAGGTGCCGGAAACTTTGGCTATAAAACCTTTCAGTTCAGCTTCATTACCATTTTGATGCACTTCGGTAAGTACTGGAATAAATGCTTGAGCAAAAGCACCTTCGGCAAATAGACGTCTTAAAAAGTTGGGAATTTTATTCGCGAAGAAAAACACATCGGCAGCTGCACCGTCGCCCATCAACCTTGCTACTACAACATCTCTAACTAAGCCAAGAACACGAGAAAGGAGTGTCATCACACTTACGATCATGCCTGATTTTATTAACTTCCGTGACACTCAATAATTCCCAAACAAGTTCAAATAAACAGTGTTTCGCATCATATCGAATGGCAGGAATACAAGAAATGGTTAATGCGAAATAAACAAAATAAATTCAAGTTTATTTCTCTTAAAAGAGCATGCACTCCCTTATATTCCCTGATATAATCCGCCGCCAGTGCAGAGTTGGTGAGTTTATTGACTCACATCGCTAATCAATATTTAGGGTTTATGGGCATATCGTATTTGTGTTTAACGCATAAATCGTTTGACATTTGGGCGCTAGATAGGCAAAATCCGCACCCTCTTTTTGACATGAATATATTTTGGGAGTTACACCTTGGCTAACATTAAGTCTGCTAAGAAACGTGCAATTCAAGCCGAAAAGCGTCGTCAGCATAACGCTAGCCGTCGCTCCATGACTCGTACAAGCATCAAAAAAGTTGTAGCAGCTATCGCTTCTGGCGACAAAGAAGGCGCGCAAGCAGCATTCGCAGCAGCTACTCCGATTCTTGACAGAATGGCAACCAAAGGTTTGATTCACAAGAACAAAGCTGCTCGCCATAAGAGCCGCCTAGCTGCTCAAATCAAAGCTCTTTAATTTGATTTGCAGTTAAAAAAGCGCCCAAGGGCGCTTTTTTTGTGTCTGTTGGGCAATAATAATCCTAACTCATTCCTCTTAGCTGACTAGCTGGGAGCATTCTCAGAATCCAATGAAGCACCGCCCACGGGTAAGAAGGCACAAAGGCATTAGCTTTTTCTTTTTCAATCGCATTTACAATGGCACGACAACCAACCTCGGTATCCACAATAAACGGTACTTTCTCTACCTTTTCGTTAATTTCGCTGCGAATAAAACCCGGATGAATACAGCTAACCTTAATAGGCGTATTCATAACGTCGATTCGAATTCCCTCTGACATAGAGGTTAAACCTGCTTTTGTCGCGGCATACACGGTAAGCGCTCGCCTAAAACCTCTTACTGCGCTAATCGATGATATAGTGACCAAATGCCCTGAATTTTGTGCTCTAAATATACTCATGGCGGCTTCGCATTGCGCCAGTGCTGCTACAAAATTAGTCTCAGCAGTTTGCTTGTTAGCGGCAAAATGTCCAGTACCCACTGACGCGCCCTTACCCATACCAGCATTAACAATGACTCTGTCCAAGCTACCTAATTCACTCTTAAAGTAGTCAAAGACTTTGAAGACTTCATCGTGATCATTCACATCTAAACTGTGAACACACACGTGAATGGATGGGTTTATCGCTAAAAGCTCCTCTCTTAACGCGTCCAAGCGATCAATTCGTCTAGCACACAAGGCCAAGTTTCTTCCTTTCTGTGCAAACTGAATTGCCATTTCACGACCCAAGCCTGAACTTGCACCTGTAATGAGGATATTTTTACGTTTCATGACGTTATCTATTAAGACTATTAATTACATAAGAGTAATGTGAACCAGCACAAATGAAAATAATCCTTATTTATATCAATTGATAATTTTTGAAAATAAACACTTACTCCATCATTAATATTTCTTGAACAAATATGTCATACGAACGTCAAGGCTTCGTCACCCAACTGTCAATTTAACAACCTATAGTGGCGTTCCAAGGCAAAAGCTTTGGATACTGGCTATGAAAAAAACACACTATCGCGCGCTATGGTTATCTGACATTCACCTTGGTAATAAAGATTGTAAAGCTGATTACCTTTTATCATTTCTAGAAAACGTATCGGTGGATACCCTTTACTTGGTTGGCGACATTGTTGATATGTGGCAAATGACCAAACAGTTCCGCTGGCCCGAAACGCATAACAGAGTCATGCATAAAATCATGCAAATGAGCCAAAGCGGTACCAAAGTGATTTACTTACCGGGAAATCATGACGAACCGCTGCAATCCTATAGTGGTATGGCATTTGGCGATGTGGATATTAAGCGAGAACTCGTACATACCACTCTTCAAGGTAAGCGCTACTTAGTACTTCATGGTGATCAGTTCGATGGTGAAGTTACATTGGGTAAGTTTGAAGCTTGGTTGGGCGATAAAGGCTACGACTTACTGTTGTTTTTGAATCGCTGGTATAACCGGTTTCGCGCGTGGCGCAACCATGAGTACTGGTCTCTCGCTGGATACATTAAAAAGCACATTAAAGGTGCAAACGAAGCTATTGCTCGCTACCGCGTAGCTTGCTGTAAACGCGCTGCGGAAATGGGTTTAGACGGCGTAATCTGCGGGCATATCCATCACCCTGAAATCACATTGGAAAACGGTATCGAGTACATTAATGACGGTGACTGGATGGAAAACTGTAGTGCACTTGGTGAAGACGAACAAGGCAACTTAGCACTAATTCACTGGCTTGATGTGTGTAGTAAGAACCTAAACGTTACCGCTATACCATCAACCTCCCCTGCATCAAAAGCTGCGTAGCACAGGTACGACTTAGCTCATTGCGCTTGTAACGAGCTCGCAACAGATTTGTAAAAGAAGTGACATCAAAATACGCCAATACCGTCATATTCACCTGCTATTGTTCGCCAAAAACCGAGATACACTATGTTCACTGTTGACGATGTATTAAATAAACATTATCCCCAGGTAGCGAACAATCCATGGCTATTTAAGTCATTGTCTTTCGTGCTTCGCCACCTACTACATGAACGTGAAATTACTGAGTTTGGTGAGACTTACCCTCATTACGAAGACATAGACTTTGTAGAGCAAGTTCTTGAATATTTTAACATTAGCTACTCTACTCGGGATGTGGAAAAAGAACGTATTCCCTCTGAAGGCAGAGTGGTTATTATTGCAAACCATCCAATTGGATCACTAGATGCACTCGCGCTAATAAAGCTGGTGAGTGAAGTCAGGCACGACCTCAAGGTCGTTGCCAATCAGATGCTAATGGCTATTGAACCATTGCACGATATGTTACTTCCCGTAAACAACATGCAAGGCGGCACGCCAAAGCAACATTTAGACGCTATTCAATCGCATCTGACAGGCGATGGCGCCCTATTGATATTTCCTGCCGGTGAAGTATCTCGCTTAAGACCCCAAGGTGTAAGAGATACTCGTTGGCACTCGGGCTTTTTGCGCATTGCTCGTATGGCAAAGGCACCTATTCTTCCTGTGTACATTGACGCCAAAAACAGTCCGCTATTTTACGGGGTATCCATGGTTTATAAGCCACTAGCCACAGCGTTATTGGTAAAAGAAATGTTCAAGCAACGCAAAAAGCACCTACCAATGAGAATAGGTGAGCTAATTCCCCACGGCTCTTATCACACCACGTCGATACCACTGAAAGATCAGGTTAAGTTATTTAAACGTCACTTATATCGCATTGGGGGCAATAAGAAGGGAATTTTTGAAACCCAAGCTGCTGTTGCCCCGCCTGAAGATAAAAAAGAGCTCTCACGGGCGATTAAGCAGTGTGAGCACTTAGGTCAGACATCTGACGGAAAGTCTATTTTCTTGTATCAGCACAGTGGTTGCTCGCCCATCATGAGAGAAATAGGTCGTTTGCGAGAAATAGCATTTCGAGCGGTTGGAGAAGGCACAAATAAGCGTAGAGATATCGACCAATACGATTCTCACTACTACCACCTAGTATTGTGGGATGACAACGACCTTGAAATTGTTGGCGCTTACCGGTTTGGTGATGCCGCATTGTTAAGTGATCCAGAGCACCCGACGGGACTTTATTCATCGACTTTATTCGACTACTCGTCAAACAACGACAAGCTTTTTGCAAGCGGCTTAGAATTAGGCAGAAGTTTTGTGCAACCACGCTATTGGGGCAAACGCAGCCTCGACTATTTATGGTTTGGTATTGGCGCTTTCTTGAACCGATACCCTAAGTACCAATATTTGTTCGGGCCAGTATCTTTAAGCAATGCCTACCCTATGCCTGCTAAGGATCTTATCGTGCAATTCTATTCTACGTACTTTCCCAAGCAGTTCGGAAATGCCGCCTCAAAACGCCCCTACACGGTGTCGCAGGATGTGTTGCATACCTTCCACGGAAATGATTACAAAAAGGAATTTACTCTTCTAAAACATTTACTCGCCAATATGGGGGTGAATGTTCCAACCCTTTATAAGCAATACTCAGAAGTATGTAAGTCTGGTGGGGTCGCATTTTTAGACTTTAATATCGACCCAGATTTTAGTGATTGTATTGATGGGTTGGTCGTTGTAGATCTCAACCTGCTTACCGACAAAAAAAGAAAGCGCTACTTGGCTGAAACCGCATTAAAAGCCACGGCGTAATACCAGTAAAGTGGTGGGAATTGCCTCACCACTTTACGGTTACTAATGACATCGCGTTCAACAGTGACTAGCGAGCCCCATCAACATTTCGGTATATATGTCTTCAAGCGTCAGCAAATCAGATAGGTGAATGTATTCATTCACTTGATGGATGCTAGTATTTGGTACCCCAACTTCCACAACCTGAGTTGCAGGAGAAGCGTAGAATCGTCCGTCGGATGTGCCACCCGACGTACTAATGACTGGATAGCGACCTGTAGTGTTCACAATTGCTGTTTCTATCAGTTGAATTAAGCACAAGCCTTTGCCCGTGGGCTTGGTCAAATAAGATTCGCAAGGCCGTGACCAACTTAATTCTGCATTCGGTGATACACCTCGAATTATTGAACTCAACAATTCAATTAAACTCGCTTGGTCATACTGCCAAGAATACCTAACGTTGAACTCGATGAGTGCTTGCCCAGGTACTAAATTGTCTACAAAGTTGCCTGTATCCACATGTGTCACTTGTAAACTTGTGCCTGGAAAGTCTGGGCTGCCCTGCTCCCATTGATGTTGAGTTAACGCGCGTATAACTTCACTTGCCGAGTGTATTGCGTTGTCACAACTATGTGGATAGGCAACATGGCCTTGCTTGCCTTTAACCAATACAGTTCCAGACAATGATCCTCGTCGTCCAACTTTTATGGTGTCACCGGTTTGCTTTGAAGCTGTGGGCTCGCCAACTAAGCACATAGACAGCTTTACTCCTTGTGCGTCTAAATAGGACTTTATCCATTTAGAACCATGCTCAGCCTCTCCTTCTTCGTCGCTGGTAATTAGCCACCAGAAGGTTATTTCCTCTGAGTTCAGGTAATCCACTGCACGTTCAAAGGCAGCTAGCATGGCTGCAATACCGGTTTTCATATCCGCAGCTCCCCGTCCGTACAGTTTATTTTGACTAATTACTGGGGTAAAAGGATCCGAGTTCCATTTATCTAAAGGACCAGGCGGAACAACATCGGTGTGTCCCGAAAAGGCAATATGTGTTTTTCCCTTTCCCCAACGTGCAATAAGGTTACTTACGCCTTCAACCCTATGGATGGTACAGTCAAAACCCAACTTTTCTAAACAATACGCTAGATAGGGCTGACAACCCGCATCAACTGGAGTAATGGAAGGACGGGCCATCAAAATTTCTGAAAAATAAAGGCTTTTAGCTAGAGCGCTAGTAGCTTGAGTTGAATTTTTCATTGTAAATCCACAGATATAAATACGTGATTATTACAACGATAATTCATGACAATGACGTAACAGAAATACGACACGCAAATGACAAGCTAAACCATAAAGGTATTTTTGTCGTATGTTTGAACAGCGGGCACTGCTATATTGATATAGAGTTAAGTTTTGTAACGCATTTATGTTGAGGATAACACTTTGCTAAAAATCATGGTTTTAGTTCCTGTCTTACTTTGCTTATTGTGGTTCGCTTATCTGAAAGCAAACCAGTATTCACTAGCGCAGGGAAAACAGGGGTTTACGTATATACTCGTACTGTCTACCGTTATCGCTCTGTTTTATAGCTTAATGCTGTTTCTCACTCATTAAATTTTCAGCGAAGCACAAAAAAGCCCGCGACTGAAGCGGGCTTTCTCAATAGGGTAGTCAATTAAAGACTGGTTAGTATCTCAACATCAGACTGCGCACGTAACGCGTCAATATACTGTTGGTACACACGTTGCCCCTGTAAACTAGCCAACTGTAAAGACAGTGATGCCTGCGTTGCTTCGTCTAGCTCGGCGGATTCAGACACCCCAGTCAAGCCAACAAGAGCGACACCACCGGTAGACGTACTTGTTACTTCGTAGGCTTTTTCGCCTTCAAGTGCCAACGTAAACAATGTATCTACAATATTACGGTTAACTGTACTTCCTGTACGGCCAATCGCCTCTGCGCTTTCCCAAACTAGCCCTTTTTCTTCTAGTTGAGCATCTACACTCTCGCCAGCTACCAAAGCAGGGATTAAATCTTCAGTCCACAAGCGTGCCAACTCTTGAGATTTTTCAACCAGCAGTACTGCTGTAATTTCGTCACGAACTTCGTCAAGCGCTTTAGTACGTTGTGGCGTGTGTTCAATAACGCGAGCAACCAAAACAGTTTCCTCATCAACGTCAATCAGGTCACTGTTTACGCCTTCGTCGATAAGCGCGCTAGAAAACGCTGCATCTGCAACCGCTGGCACATTAATTTCAAACGGTAGCGAAGTACGGGTGAAAGAAGCTGTCTCAACAACGGGAAGTTCAACGGCATTAGCAAGATCTTCCAGTGTATCTGGAACTTCAAATGCCAACTCAGACATTAGTTGTTGCTGCGCATAGAATTCTTCTAATGCTGCGTCTCGAAGCAACATATCTGTGATTTCGCGTTCAACATCAGCAAAAGGAGTCACGTCTTGGGGCTTAATGTCGGTAAGTTGGATAATATGTAAACCGAAGTCAGTCTCAACAATATCGGTATACTCACCTACACTAGCAATAGCAAAAGCGGCGTCTTCAAACGCAGTACCTTCTTGCTTAATAAATGATAGGTCTCCACCAGACTCAGCAGAAAACGTATCATCTGAATCGGTTTTCGCTACCTCTGCAAAATCCTCACCGGCATTCAACTTCGCCAAAATACCTTCAGCTCGCACTCTTGCAGCGTCAGCATCATCACCTAGCTCAACAAGAACATGAGAAATACGTCTCTCTTCTTCAGTGCTGTAGCTAGTAATATTATTTTCGTAGTAAGCAAGCGCATCGCCATCTTGAACCGTTGCGCGACCTACCAAGTCATTCACCGATAACATGACATACGCAAGCTTAACTTCTTCTTGAGTATCAAATGTTGCTATGTTTTCGTCATAATAAGCCGAGATTTCTTCTTCTGTAACGTCTACGTCACCGTTAAACAAAGAAGCGTCTACTAGCAAATACTTACCATCGCGGGTTTGCTGTTGAAGTGCATTAGCCAACTCAGTTTCACTTGGTAACGAAAATGAAGAGTTATTCACTGCCGCTGCCAATTGGTTTTGCGTCATCTGAGTTCTAAGGTAACCTTTAAAATCAGCAACAGAAAAACCATTCTGACGAAGGATGGCTTGGAAACGGTCGTTATCAAACTGGCCAGCGTATTGAAACTCTGGCATGGCTAAAATGGTTTCTCGAATTTGGGTGTCAGAAACACGCAGCCCCATCTCATCTGCTTGTTGCTGGATGAGTTTTTCACCAATTAAGCGATCCAAAACGTTTTTCTTAAAGTCACTTAAATATTGCTCACTACTGAACAACTGACTCACCGCTTGGCCAAACTGTGCTTCCATTTGTGCACGCTGATTTTGGTATGCACGCTCTAGCTCTTGAGCGCTTATTTCTTCACCGTTAACCGATGCAACCGCACTAGAACCTGATGATGTTAAATAACTACCCACCCCAGCGAACACGAAACTCAGTACGATTAGCATGATAATGCCCATCGCCCAAGGGCCTTGAGAACCTTCTCTGATTCTTTCTAACATGATTGTTTTTCAACTCCGTTGCTTACTACAACTGCCCTGCGTTTTTGTGTTTCGCCAAAGTGGCAAATTACGTTATTTGAAGCGGGCAAAATAAGCGATGATTATAACGCAATAGCGTCGAATATAAATGCCTTTGAACTAATCCCATTAAGGTTTTTTACCCACTAGGTTTATGCATTTCACACCTTACATCAGGGAAAAGCGATATGGGAAGGGTGTGTAACTGAGGCGAACAACCAAGGGTTGGGAATACAATCGACACATATAAAAAAGGCGATGGAATTTCCATCGCCTTTTAAAAACTTATAGATTCTTAGTTACAAGCGTCTTTCAGAGCTTTACCAGCTTTGAAAGAAGGCACTTTCGCTGCTGAAATCTGAATAGTCTCACCTGTTTGCGGGTTACGACCGCTGCGAGCAGAGCGCTCACGAACAGAGAAAGTACCAAAGCCAACCAATGCTACTTGGTCGCCATCTTTTAGTGCTGAAGTCACTGCGTCAGTGAAAGAATCAAGAGCACGGCCAGCAGCCGCCTTAGAGATATCTGCACCTGCGGCGATTTGGTCGATAAGTTGAGACTTGTTCACAATAATGATCCCCTTCGATTGTTATTATACTGTTTTGTCCAAAACGATTAGTGTGGACTTTTATAGCAAGCTTGATGATTAACATCAAGCAGTCTGTCACAATTAATTAACTTTTATTGAATCGCTGCCATCCCTTTGTTGACGTGGCTTCAAGCGAATACTCAGCTAAGGTATCACAACTAAAGCGACTTGGAAGCCCTAAATTGAAAAAAATTCGTGAAACTTCACAGAGGCGTTCAATATTTAACCAATATTAGAGTGAAAATTGCTGAACACCTTATTTATCAAGGCATTCAGCAAATCAATTAGGCAGATTCTACTGAAAATGAACTAGTTGGTTCTTGCAGAGCTATGTCTAATACGTCATCAATCCATTTAACGGGATGTATCGCCAAGTCTTTTTTAACGTTATCGGGGATTTCTTCAAGGTCCCGTTCGTTATCTTTTGGAATAACGACGGTTTTAATGCCCCCTCTATGCGCCGCTAACAGCTTTTCTTTCAACCCGCCTATGGCTAAAACCTCACCGCGAAGCGTAATTTCTCCCGTCATAGCCACATCGCATTTTACCGGATTACCGGTTAACGAAGACACCAAAGCAGTACACATGGCAATACCCGCACTTGGACCATCTTTAGGCGTAGCACCTTCTGGTACGTGAACGTGAATATCACGCTTTTCATAAAAATCTTCGTTAATGCGCAATTTTTCAGCTCGGCTTCTTACTACTGTCATTGCCGCTTTGATTGACTCTTGCATCACGTCACCCAAGGAACCTGTGGAGGTCATTTTACCTTTGCCCGGTACCGACGTGGTTTCGATAGTAAGCAGATCACCACCCACTTGAGTCCATGCTAAGCCTGTGACCTGACCGATCTGATTCTCTTTGTCAGCCTTACCATAGTCAAAACGTTGTACACCCAGATAATCTTTAAGGTTTTCTTGGTCAACAACTATCTTGTCTTTGCTCTTGCTCAGTAATACATCTTTAACCGCTTTGCGGCACACTTTAGAAATTTCACGCTCAAGACTTCGAACACCCGCTTCTCGCGTGTAATAACGAATCATACCAACAATGGCAGATTCCGTGATCTCAAGCTCTTTACTCTTAAGACCATTGCGCTCCATTTGCTTGCCGATAAGGTGTCGAGTGGCAATATTAAGCTTTTCATCTTCGGTATAACCAGAAAGACGAATAACTTCCATACGGTCTAGTAGCGGGCCCGGTATGTTCATACTGTTTGACGTAGCCACAAACATAACATCTGACAGGTCATAATCTACTTCTAAGTAGTGGTCGCTGAAACTACTGTTTTGCTCTGGGTCAAGAACCTCCAACAATGCTGAAGCAGGATCACCGCGCATGTCCGACGACATTTTGTCGATTTCATCGAGCAAAAACAGCGGATTTTTTACTTCCACTTTCGCCATTTTTTGAATCAATTTACCCGGTAATGAGCCGATATAGGTTCTTCTGTGACCACGGATCTCTGCTTCATCTCGAACACCACCTAGCGCCATACGTACATATTTTCGACCAGTTGCTTTAGCTATGGATTGACCTAGTGAGGTTTTACCCACACCTGGAGGACCTACCAAACAAAGGATTGGCCCTTTAAGCTTCTTAACACGCTGTTGCACCGCGAGGTATTCCAAGATACGTTCTTTTACCTTTTCTAACCCATAGTGGTCAGAATCGAGTACCTGCTCTGCGCGAGCGAGATCTCGTTTAACAGGCGAGCGTTTGTTCCAAGGTACATTGGTCAGCCATTCGATGTAGCTACGTAACACCGTTGCCTCAGCAGACATAGGTGACATCATTTTGAGCTTTTGTAACTCAGATTTTGCCTTATCTTCCGCTTCAGAAGGCATTTTAGCATCAGCAATTTTTTTAGAGAGCACTTCAAATTCATCAGGCGCTTCATCCATCTCGCCAAGCTCTTTTTGAATAGCTTTCATTTGCTCATTCAAATAGTACTCTCGCTGACTCTTTTCCATTTGTTTTTTAACCCGAGTACGGATTTTCTTTTCAACTTGGAGTAAGTCTATCTCCCCTTCCATCAGCGCCATTAAATACTCTAAACGTTCATTAACGCCACTCATTTCGAGTACTTTTTGCTTTTCTACCAACTTAAGGGGCATATGCGCAGCCATGGTGTCGGCAAGACGGGCTGCATCTTCAATACCATTCAGCGAGGTAAGTACCTCAGGTGGAATTTTCTTATTGAGTTTAACGTAGCCTTCAAACTGAGATACCGCCGAGCGAATCAAAACTTCCTGTTCACTTTCTTCAATGGCTTCATCTTCTATGCGATTTACATTGGCGACAAAATAAGGCTCAGATTGAACATAGCTCTCCACCTCGCCACGAAGACTTCCCTCTACTAGCACTTTTACCGTGCCATCAGGCAACTTAAGTAACTGTAAAATCGTTGCTATTGTACCCACACTGTATATGTCTTCACATGCGGGTTCATCAACACTCGCGTCTTTCTGTGCGGCTAAGAAGATTTGTTTGTCGTTATCCATTGCCGCTTCTAAACACTGGATCGACTTTTCACGCCCAACAAATAAGGGTATGACCATATGCGGGTAAACAACAACATCCCTCAAGGCTAGTACGGGGATTTCAATACGATTTTCACGCTCAACTGTCATACGTGTTCTCTATTAGTTCCTAATGTGGATTTATATGGGGATACAAGCACAAAGTTCAAATAAAACTTAACAAACAAAATACTAAAGCCTAAATCTATTGTGCAGTGACGCATTCTTACAATGAATACAGAC
>Ga0256829_1003077_pt1 | contig 11875 bp, 8 predicted proteins | sample 131447metaG_FD_185979 | JGI IMG/M metagenome (GOLD analysis project Ga0256829, IMG submission 185979) | Hydrothermal vent microbial communities from Lau Basin, Pacific Ocean - 131-447 | ecosystem: Environmental > Aquatic > Marine > Hydrothermal vents | place: Pacific Ocean: Lau Basin | collected... | reverse complement strand
CTGAGTTTGCGCTTCTCGAATAAGGCGCCGGGGCTGTCGCCATACAGCCGTCGTATGACCCGGTTGAAATGAACCGGGGTTGCAAAGCCCCAACGGTCGCTGACTTGGCGCACATGTCCGCGCGTACCGGATGTGTCGGAAAGGTCGATAACAGCGCGAAGCGCGCGTCGTTCCGTTATATAATTTCGGACGCCGCCTTGCGCTTCGAACATACGATAGAGTGAAGCGCGCGAAACCCCGAATTGATCTAGGAGCATCGTCGTGGAAAGCGCTTGAGCGTGCACATTTTGCTCGATGAATCCGCAAATGGTTCGATGCAAGGCTGCGCGTGCGTGACTGCGAATATCCTCGCGCTGAGCGTCCATAGTCAGGGCGACTTTCATGCAGGCGAGCAATTGATCGAGCGCGGCTTTCTGGAGCAAATAATCACTCTCTTGCAGGCGCTGAAACAGCTCATCCATTCTTGCGTGCAGGCATTGGCCCAAAGGCGAAGCCTCTGAGACCTCTAAAAACCGCGGATGCTGATCTGGATCAAATCCAAGCGCGCATTTTGGGATATAGGCGGTCTGCAACCGACCCGCTTCGCGTATCCCTTCCCAGGGTAGTTCGGCGTCCATCAAATAGAGCGGACCTGGGCGCCGATCGACGGTTTGGTCGTTGAGAGTGCCTTTCGAGGTGCCGCCGAAATACCGACTCAGCAAAATCAGATGACCGACATTGTCGGCATGGCACTTGGTGCGATGGCACGTCGCCAGGGCATCCATGTGAGTGTCAGCGAAAAACCCATGCTCGGAGTGCCACATATTCTTGATGAATTGACCGTTCTTTCGAGCCTCAGCTGATGGTCTCATCCTTAGAGAGCTGCTGTTGCGATCTGCCAGCGCCGCCATTGAAAAGACTTCGTGATTTGGCTGCACGGAGACAAAATCGCCATCGTCGAGACTGTCATACATGTTCATTTGCGCCCCTCTGTTCAGCCGCGCATGCAGCCGGGCTTTTCTTTACATCCATCTCTAGCGGTAGCGGAGGGGCGAAAATAAGTCTTTGTCATGGTGTCTCAAACTTTGCTGATTGGCGTGTTTGCTCGCCACCGCGAACCGCCGCATAAGGCATTTATGACAACCTCTTCTCTCTCTGTTCCGAGCTCCTTTGGGGGGCGGTATTGGACGCTTCGCGAAGCCGATGAAGCGGCTGTGCGCGCTTTGACACCGCATCTGGGTGGTAGTGATTTGCTCGCGCGTCTGCTCGCGCCTAAGGGGTTAGAGGGGGCGCAGGTCGAGACCTTTCTGAATCCAACTTTGCGCGCGTTGTTTCCGGATCCTGCGAGCTTTCAGGACATGATGAAGGCAGCGGAGCTGACGCTCGACGCGATTGTGGCGGGCAAGAAGGTCACGGTCTTTGCGGACTATGATGTGGATGGCGGCACCAGTTCGGCGATCCTTGCCCGCTATTTCCGCGCCTGGGGACGTGACATTGGGCTCTATGTCCCGGACCGCCTCACCGAGGGATACGGGCCGAGCCCCGCAGCGTTTCGTCATCTCAAAGAACAGGGCGCTGATTTGGTGATCACGGTGGATTGCGGCGCGGCGGCGACAGACGCGCTCGCAGAGGCGGTGAATATTGATCTGCCGGTGATCGTGATCGATCACCATTTGATGAGCAAAGAACCACCCGCGTGCGCGGCTTTGGTCAATCCGAACCGCGCGGACGATACGAGCGGACAAGGGCATCTCGCGGCGGCGGGTGTGGTCTATGTGTTTGCGGCGGCGCTGAACAAACTGGCACGTGAGCGCGGGATCGCGCCAGACGGCGGGTTGCCTGACATTTTGCACTGGCTAGATCTTTGCGCGCTCGGAACGCTTTGTGACATGTCGCCCTTGCACGGCGCCAATCGGGCGTTTGTGAAACAAGGTCTCAAAATCTTGGAACGCGGGCAAAACCCTGGCCTCAGGGCACTCGCGGATATTGCTGGGATCGGGAAAATCGAGAGCGTCTATCACGCGACTTTTGTGCTTGGGCCGCGATTGAATGCCGGTGGCCGCGTCGGGGACCCATGGCTTGCGGCGAAACTGCTCGCGACGGATGATCGGGCCGAAGCCATTGCTTTGGCTGAGCGCCTGCATGCGCATAATGATGAGCGCAAAGCGGTTGAGAGTGCGATCCTCGAGCAGGCCACCGCCGAGGCGCAAAAACAGATCGAAGCGAACCCTGATATTGGGGTTTTAATTGCCGCTGGCGAAGGCTGGCATCCTGGCGTGATCGGCATCGTTGCCGGGCGCCTGAAAGACCGTTTTCACCTGCCCAGCATCGTCATCGGCTGGGGGCAGGGGTTGGGTCCCGTTGCCAAAGGATCAGCCCGTTCCGTGCACGGAGTGAACATTGGCGATGCGATCTCGGCCGCGGCAAAAGCGGGGGTCGTGATCTCAGGCGGCGGCCATGCGATGGCGGGTGGTCTAAGTCTCGAGCCCGATCAATTGCCAGCCCTGCGCAGCTGGATGCAAGACCACATGGCCGAGTTCAAAACCGAACGCGCTGCGGCGAAGGAACTCGTCGTTGATGCTGTTTTATCTTTGACCCAAGTGACGACAGAAACCTTCGACACGATCCAGACCATTGGTCCGTTCGGGCAGGGCGCGCCAGAGCCGATTTTTGGATTAGCGGATGTCGAAATTACGCACACCCGGCCGATCGGCGAAAACCATCTCAAGCTGACGATTGAAAATGCTGGCGCGCGAGTTGATGCTTTGGTTTGGCGCTGTATGGGCACGCCGCTCGGTGATGCGCTTTTACAGCGCGGCCGCGTCCATCTCGCGGGGCGTCTAAAAGACAATGAATGGAATGGACGCCGGACCGCGCAGTTCGAAGTCATAGACGCGGCTGCCGCTTAAGTCAGAGGCGTTATACGCGCCAAGCGTTTTCGTGGCGGTCTAAAAGCTCCGCGATCCAGTCTTCAAGCTGTGACTGTTCGATCAAGGCGACGATGCATCCGCCAAACCCGCCGCCCGTCAAACGGGCCCCTTTGGCACCGATGTTTAGAGCGTCATTTACGAGATCGTCGATGGCCGGCGTGGAAGCTTCAAAGTCTTGAGAATATGAGCGATGGCTCTCATTCATCAGGGCGGCGAACGTATCGAGGTCGTCGGCTTTCATGGCTTCGGTCGCTTTGAGCGTGCGTTTGTGTTCGGTCACGACATGGCGGGCGCGTTTGCGGAGTGGGTCTGGCATTTTCGCCATGGCATTTCTTTGCGCGTCGTTCAGTTGGCAGAGCTGCTCGGTCTTCAAAAAATTAGCCGCCGCTTGGCACTCTTCAAAACGCGCTTTGTATCGCCCATCAGCGAGCTCCCGTCGAACCCCTGAATGGATGACGGCGATGCCCCAATCTTCAGGGATATCGATCACGTCATAGCTTAGATCACTCGTATCAAGCGCCAGGGCTTTCCCGTGATCGGCAAGGCCGACAGCCATCTGGTCCATGATCCCGCACGGCATTCCGATATAATCATTTTCAACAGCGCGGGCATGTTTAGCGATGGCGACGGCGGTCGTCGTAACGTGTCCGGCGGAGGATGCAGCGCGTAGGATTGCGGTGATCAGGGCTGCCGAGGATGAGACGCCCGCACCGTCCGGAATATCGCTCTCAATGTGCAATTTAACGCCGCCTTCTAGCCAGCCAAGTTCCGCGGCTTTCGAGAGAGCCCCCATCGCATAGTCGGTCCAGTCACCGCGCTTTGCGTCGCCAACCGGGCGCTCGATCAAGTCATCGAAGCGGGTTGATTTGATGGTAACGGTTGGCGCCTCTTGAGGGGCCAGTGCCACTTGAATGCGGCGCTGTAGAGCTGCAGGCAGGACGGCGCCGCCATTATAATCGGTATGTTCGCCAATCAGGTTGACGCGTCCGGGGGCGGAGGCGGTGATGGCGGGCGGGCGTCCAAACGTCTCTATGAATCCATTGCCTTGGTTCATAAGGCACCTCTCAAGCAGTCGGCGGCCTGGTTTGGCATCACATCGACGGTGAAGACGCCTGTCGCTTGCTCGACAGATGCCAGATACTTCACCCGGTCGGGGGCGCGCAGGAGAGGGTAGAACTGGGCTGAGAACTGGAACTTTCCATCGCGGCCATAAGGCGCTGCATGGAGGCTCAGCATGCAAGGTGTTTCACGCCCGAAAAAGGCATCATAGCGCCGGACTGTATCGCCGAGCAGGTGCGCAAATCCATCGGCTTGTGTTTCATCAAATGCCCAAGGTCCAGAGACTGGTTCTAGGGCAGAGATCCAAACCTCATATGGAAACCTTGCGTAACGCGGGGCGTAAGAGGCGAGCCCGCCCGCCTCGGCGATTTGGTATGTTGCGCCCCAAGACTTAACGTCACTGGCGAGATCATACCCCGCTTCGAACGCGTCCAACGCGGTTTGTTGCGGCGTTGGGATGATGGGGAAACCATAAATTTGTCCGTGCGGATGGTGCAGCGTGACGCCAACTTCATCGCCGCGATTTTCGAACGGTAGAACGAAGGCGCAGCCTTGGTCGAACATCGCCTGATAGCGGTCAATCCAGGCTTCAACCAGGAGACGCCGGCGCTCTTGTGAGAGCGTTCCGAGCGAGCCCTCGGCGCCTGCGGAATAGACAATGACCTCACAAGCGCCTTTTGCGATGTGTGTGTTAAGCTCGGATGCTGGCGGCTCCTCTGCATCTGCGGAGAGGCTTGGGAAACGGTTCGAAAAAACCGCGAGCTCGTAGTCTTCAAACGGAATTTCCGTGAGCGGTTTGCCGCTTTGGCTGGGGGCGAGTGGGTTCGCTGCCGCGCTTGGTTTAAAGGTTCGGTTTTGCCGGCCCGCCGCGTAAATTGACCAATCGCCCCGCAGGGGATGATAGCGCAGCTCCGCCCCGGTCACAGATTGAAGGTCTTCGCCGTCAATGCGGGGAAGGGTATGCGGCTTGTAGCCGTAAAGGAACAGATCCCGGCCATCCGATTTGGTGTGATGACGGCGATAGGCGCTGCGACCAGCGATCTGCCGAGACAGCGTTTTGATCGGGTCACTCATCCATTGCATCCTTCCGGCTCTGGTGCAGTCGCGCGAAGCATCGTTGACACATAAGTTCGTATTCGATCACCGCAAAAATATCTATGTGTGAAAATCACAAATCTCTAGAGCTCCAGCGTATCTGTCCAATTGACTTGTGCTTGTTGATTGAAGCGAAACAGATGGGGCGCGAAAATTCAACGCTCATCGAGCTTGAGACCTTAGGCGCGTTGCTGGGCGTGTTTTCGATTTCGATGAAAAAATACTCTATTTCCAACATTTGTGTTTTCTGCAAAATGCCGACACAGCAAGCGCGTTCCAAATTAAGGTGAGCAATCTATGGCGGACCAAAACGGTTATGTGATCCTCACCGCTGGGGAGACCAGCCTGGTGCTTGAGTGCGCCATCGGCGAACGCCCGAATATGCTCTATTGGGGGGCTCGCCTTGAGGCGCCTGATCCAGACCTGATCAAGGCGATGACGACCCGGCAACATGCTCCGGGCTGTGCTGATACCGAAATCGCCAGTTCCCTTCTGAATGAAACGGGGACTGGCATGGCAGGGCTTTCAGGTTTTTCTGCCCACCGCAATGGCATGGCTTGGGCCAGCTTGTTCCGGGTCACGAGAGTGCTTCGCCCGGAGCCACATCGTGTTGAAATTGTCTGCGAGGATGAGATCACGAAGGTTCGCGCAACACATCTGATCGGCTTGGATCCAGATTGTCATGTGATCACCTGCCAAACACAGATCGAAAATTCCGGCGACACCGCTCTGGCGATTGATTGGTGCGCATCCGCAAGCCTGCCACTCGATCCAAGAGCCACTCGATTGTTTGGGTTCACAGGACGTTGGTCTGGCGAATTCCACCTCGAAGAAATTGCGCCCTTCTTGGGAAGTTATGTGCGCGAGAATAAGAGTGGCCGGACAAGCCACGACAACTTCCCTGGGCTCTTGGTCGGCGCAGACGAGACGAATGAGCAAGCCGGGCCTTGCTTCGCCTTCCATCTCGGTTGGAGCGGCAATAATAGAGTGCGGGTTGATCGCCTCAGCGATGGCCGGTCTTTCGTGCAAATGGGCGAGTACTTTTTTCCAGGAGAAACGTCTCTCGCGCCTGGAGAAGTCTACCAAACACCTCCCCTATATGCCGGATTTTCCAGTCGCGGTTTCAGCGCTTTGTCGCGCAAGTTCCATCGCCATCTCAGATACAAAGTCATGGATGGCCGCATCGACGGTAAGAGCCGGCCGATCCACTATAATACATGGGAAGCGGTCTATTTCGATCACGACCATGACACGCTGTTCAAGCTTGCGGACAAAGCCGCATCGGTCGGGGCAGAGCGATACATTCTAGATGACGGCTGGTTTGGCTCGCGTCGGAATGACAAAGCTGGCCTCGGCGATTGGTGGCCGTCGGACGAAGTGTACCCGGATGGGCTCTGTCCCTTGGTGAAGCATGTCACCGGACTGGGCATGGAGTTTGGGCTCTGGTTCGAGCCGGAAATGGTCAATCCAGATAGCGACCTGTTCCGCACTCATCCTGATTGGATCCTGCAGGCCGAAGGGGTTGAGCAGATCCCGTTTCGGGGGCAGTTCGTCTTGGACCTAACGCGCCCGGAAGTCTGTGATTACTTATTCGATTGCATGCACAAATTACTCAGTGCGCATGATATCAGCTATGTGAAGTGGGACATGAACCGCGACGTCCACCATCCAGGCAGTCGCGGCCGACCGGCAATCAGTCAGCAGACCCGCGCGCTCTATGCATTGATTGAACGACTTCGCGAAGCGCATCCAAATTTGGAGATTGAAAGCTGTTCCTCCGGCGGCGGCCGGGCTGATTTTGGCATTCTGCGTCGTACTGATCGGATCTGGACGTCAGACAGTAATGATGCGCTCGACCGGCAGCGCATCCAACGCGGAGCGTCGCATTTCTTTCCACTCGAAATTATGGGCGCGCATGTTGGACCTGAGACCTGTCACATTACCGGGCGCAGACTGAGCATGGAGCTGCGTGTCGCGACAGCCTTGTTCGGGCATATGGGAATGGAGCTGAATCTGCTGGAGGAAAGCGCCGAAAGTTTGGAGGTCTTGAAGGCTGGGATCGCCTTGCACAAAGAGCATAGGGATTTGCTGCATCACGGTGACTTCCACCGACTGGACACGCCCGAGCACGTAAACGCGGTTGGTGTCGTGTCAGACGATAAATCTGAAGGGCTGTTCTCTTGGTGCAATCTGACAGGACATCGGCAAACGCTCCCGGGGCGAATGTATGTGCCGGGACTCGATGCCAGCAAAACCTATCGCGCCAAAATCATTTGGCCGAAACCGGTGCGCTCAATCTCGCGCCCCTCGGTCTTGGAGGCGACGGATTTGGGCGGAGAGGGAATGGATATACCGGGCGAGGCTCTGATGCAGGTTGGGCTGCAAGTGCCGCTTCTGCATCCCGAGACCTGTTTGATTTATCATTTTCAAGCTGTGTGAGCCGATAGCATGGGTTTGACACGGCGCATGCATGGACTGGATACGCCCGAGAGGCATGAAAGGTGAGCGATATGAGTGACGTAGATGTCTCCAATTTGCCGGGTCGGCAAAAACAGATTCTCGAACTGATCCGGTCTCAAGGCTATGTCGCCACGGAGCAATTGGTTCGCCAGTTCGGGGTCACGCCGCAAACCATCCGCCGCGATATCAATACGCTTTGCGAGTTGGAACTGATTGAGCGCTTCCATGGCGGCGCGGGTCGGATTGGAAACGCCTACAATCAGCCTTACCAAGACCGTTTGCAGGAAGGGATGGAGGGCAAGCGCAAGATCGCGCGCATGGTCGCGAGCCGCATTCCGGAAGGGGCATCTCTGTTTCTGAATATCGGGACCACCACTGAAGCGCTCGCCACTGAACTGGTTGGGCGAAACGATCTGCGCATTGTCACCAATAATATCAATATTGCGAATATGATGCGTGAGACCGATGGGTCTGACGTGATGATTGCAGGCGGGTTTGTGCGCCAATCAGATGGCGGCATTGTCGGCGAGGCGACGACTGAATTCTTGAAGCAGTTTCGCTTAGATATCGGTGTGATCGGGATTAGCGGCATCGATGAAGATGGCTCGCTATTGGATTTCGACTATCAAGAAATTCGCTCCGCGCAGGCGATCATCCAAAACTCGCGGACGGTCTTCCTGGTTGCCGATCATGCGAAGTTCGGGCGCCGTGCGATGATCCGCCTTGGGCATTATGATGATGTCGATCATCTGTTCACGGACAAAGCGCCGCCGGAAGCCTTCATGGAGGCCATTCAAGCGACGGATATGGAGCTGCACGTCGCCAGTGACGACTAGTTAGATCTCTAGGCGGCCGGCGCCGGTTCGGAACTGCCGATGCTCAATTCTGCTTTACGGCCAAACACGATCAGGTTCGAGAGCAAAGCGGTGCCAATGCTGACCACCAGCGTCACGAACATGTAGTGGATATAGTGGACGCTCGCCAATGTTGCGCCAATGCCTTCCTCTGGCGATATGCCGATCAGTCCGTACAGTTTGAAGCTGAAAACAGCATAGACCAAGACGCCGGTGACAACGCCTATAATCGCGGCCCAGGCGCTGACATTTCGGAAGGCAAGTCCGACAATAAAGGCAGATAGGATCGGCATGGAAAGCAGGCCGTACAGTTGCTGCACGGTGTTGATGATGCTCTCTTGCGAGGCGAAGATCGGCACGAGCACGATCGCCAGAACCGTCATCGCGATGGAGACATACATGCTAAGCTTCGGGACATCTCGCGCTTCGTCGATATAGGACTCGTGGAAATCACAAACGTACAGCGCGGCTGACGCGTTCAAGATAGAATTAAACGTCGTCAGCACCGCCGCCGCGATCGCCGCCGCAAAAGCGCCTGACAGGATGGGCGGCAGAATATCACCGACAATCATCCCGTAAGCAGCGTCACCGACATCGCCATAAAGCTTGTAGGCCACCACGCCTGGCACCACGGCAATGACTGGGATAATTAGCAGGCGGATGCCCGCCGCAGCGAGAATGCCTTTGCGGGCTTCTTCAACGCTTGGCGATGCCATGGCGCGCTGCGTGATGGTTTGGTTGGTGCTCCAATAGAAGATCTGGATAAAGATCATGCCCGTGAGCAGGGTGTGCCAAGGGATAGGTGTCTCGCTCCCATCCTCAAGCTCGTTTCCTAGAAACATATTCAGCCGTTCAGCTGGCACATCAGAGAAGTCCCAGTTAATCGCATTCAAGGCAAGAATGACGACCAGCACGGCAAGTGAAAGGATCAATACGCCACTATATGTGTCTGAAACGGCTACGGCGCGAAGACCGCCGAGAATGGCGTACAGCGCTCCGACAATCGCGAAAGTGATCGCCATGACGAAGATGGTCGAGTCGACTTCAACGGGGCTGCCGACGAAGAGGCGCTCCCCAAACACGCTGGAGAAATCAGCGCCGGTGGTCGACTTCAAGAACAGCGAGCCGCCATACAAAATAGCGGGCAGGAAAATGAAGAGGTTACCGAGCAAGAACAGCACTGAGATGACGGCGCGAATATGCTTGTTGTCATACTTGCGTTGAAGCAATTCCGTCGTGGTCGTGCAGTTGTTGCGATAGTAAATTGGGATGAACACGAAAGCCAGGATCAGCAAGCCAACAACAGCGGCAAGTTCCCACCAGGCCAGCAGCAACATTTGATTGCCATTCATGCCAACCAGTTGATCGGTGGAAAGGTTGGTAAGCGTGATTGAGCCGGCCACGAAATACCAGCTCAGGCCACCATTCGCGAGGAAGTAATCATGGTCTGATCCGCGATCGCCCGAAGGTGCATTGCGGCAGCTGAGATAGGTCAAAAAACCAATCACGGCCGTGATGAAGAAGAAGATTCCAACCTGCAGCATATCCATGCTCGCGTTTCCTCACTTGTGTCTTGGTCGCGATTTACTCGCGTTATTTGTTTGGGAATTAGGTTTGACGCGTCTCGCGTCGAATGTGGCGCCATTAGAGTTGGGCAACCAGCGGCTCCTCCAATCGATCTCGCAGCTTTTCAAGCTCCTGCGGTGTGAGGTGGAGGCCGAGTTTGGTCCGGCGCCACACGATGTCCTCCGCGGTCCGGGCAAATTCATGCTCGATCAAATAATCGACCTCCTGTTGATAGAGTCCGCCGCCATAGTGGTGACCGAGATCTGCCACAGAGTTCGCGCCAGCCAAAACCGTTTCGATGCAGGTTCCGTATGTGCGCGCGAGGCGATGATGGATGTTCGCATCGAGCCATGGATAGACCTTCGCGCTAAGCGTTTCGAAAGCTTCGAAATCGGCGTTCGGGATGTCACCGCCCGGTAGGTGTCGCTTTTCGGTCCAGGGCTTCTGGGCCTGCGGGAAGCGTCCACCGAGCTGTTTCAAAACGTCTTCAGCGAGCTTTCGATATGTCGTGATCTTGCCGCCAATGACGGACAGGAATGGCGCGCTGTCCTGATCAAGAAACTTCAACACATAATCGCGCGTCACCGATGAGGCGTCTTCGGCCTGATCATCAAAGAGTGGGCGCACGCCGGAATAGGTTGAGACAACATCATCCGGTGAGATCTGTTGCTCGAAATACTCGTTCGAAACATCGCACAGATATTGAATTTCCTCCGGTGACGCCGTGACCGAGTCGAGATCGCCCTCAAACTGCAAATCTGTTGTCCCGATCAGTGTGAACCGGCTGTCCTCGTAAGGGATGGCAAAGATAATCCGGCCATCACCTGCTTGGAAAAAGAAGCATCTTTCATCATCAAACATCTTGGGGACGATGATATGGCTGCCTTTGACCAATCGGACGGTTGGCGCGTTTGTCTTTGTACCGGTTTGGCTGGCAATATGGTCGACCCAAGGGCCTGCAGCATTCACCACCGCGCGCGCTTGAATGTCGATCGTCGTCGTCGCATCAACTTTAAGCGTCGCGGTCCATGTGTCGTCGGCCTGCTCCAGGCTTACACATTCTGTGCGGGTCATGACGGTGGCGCCGCGCGCTGTCGCATCCATCGCATTCAGCACAACCAGACGTGCATCCTCGACCCAGCAATCTGAATATTCGAAGCCTTTGGTGAACTCTGCTCTCAATGGTGCGAACACGTCACTGTTTTTCCGGGTGAGCGTCTTGGTGGCGGGCAGTATTTTACGGCCCCCGAGATGGTCATAAACAAACAGGCCGAGACGTATCAGCCAAGACGGCCGCATCTCTTTGTGATGCGGCAGCACGAAGCGCAGCGGCCAAATAATATGAGGGGCCGCTTGCAACAGCACCTCGCGTTCCATCAGAGCTTTTCTCACCAGCGCGAAATCATAGTGCTCCAGATAGCGCAGCCCGCCATGAATCAGTTTGGTGCTTGCGGATGAGGTGTGCGAGGCGAGGTCGTCTTTTTCGCACAGCAGCACTTTGAGGCCGCGCCCCGCGGCATCGCGCGCAATTCCGGCGCCGTTAATTCCGCCTCCAATGACTAAAATATCGTACACGCGCAGGCCTCTGTATCTTGCATGATGTGTCTACCTTGATTGCGATCGTTCGTAAACGCATAAAGTAGGTTCGAAAACGAACATTGTGCGCATTTGGGTGCGGCATTGAATTTGTCGCGCCAACCGGGTTACAGCGAATGAAGTGTCCAAGCGCGGCAGGAGGAAACATGCCAGACCAAGATCTCATTCTCGTCATCGATGAGGGAACCACTTCAACGCGCGCCATCATCTTCGATCGCGGCTTCCAGCCGGTCGCGCAGGCGCAAGAAGACGTTGATCTGACCTATCCTGCAGACGGCTGGGTGGAACAGGATGGAACCGCCATTTGGGAAAAGACCCTCAATGTGTGCCGGCAGG
>Ga0256829_1003076_pt1 | contig 11879 bp, 13 predicted proteins | sample 131447metaG_FD_185979 | JGI IMG/M metagenome (GOLD analysis project Ga0256829, IMG submission 185979) | Hydrothermal vent microbial communities from Lau Basin, Pacific Ocean - 131-447 | ecosystem: Environmental > Aquatic > Marine > Hydrothermal vents | place: Pacific Ocean: Lau Basin | collected... | reverse complement strand
GATGCGATCACTATGGACAGCATCCACCGGCATGGCCGCCCAGAGCCTCAATGTGGATGTGATCTCCAACAACATAGCCAACGTCAACACCACCGGCTTCAAACGCGGCCGTGCCAATTTTCAGGATCTGATGTATCAACAATTCAAAGCGCCCGGCTCAGAGGCAAGCTCCGCCGGCACCCAGCTACCCAACGGTATCCAGATCGGCCTCGGTGTGAAAACCGCCGGTGTCGGCAGTATCTTCTCGGAGGGGAGCTTCCAGCAGACCAACAACCCGCTCGATCTCGCCATTCAGGGGCGCGGCTTCTTCCAGATCCAACTCCCCGATGGCACCACCGCCTACACCCGTGATGGCAAGTTCGGTCTCGATGCACAGGGTCAGCTGGTCACCCAGAATGGCGACCTTGTCCAGCCCGGCATCACCATTCCAACCGATGCGCAGACCATCACCATCGCTCCGGATGGCACTGTCACCGCCATTCAGCCCAATGCCACACAGACCATCGTCGGCCAGATCCAGATCGCTGACTTCATCAATCCCGCCGGCCTTACTCACCTAGGTGCCAACCTCTTTCAGGTGAGCAACTCTTCGGGTCAGCCCACCATCGGCAACCCCTCCGTCAACGGCTTGGGGGCACTCGGTCAGGGCATGCTGGAGCAGTCCAATGTCAGCATGGTCGAAGAGATGGTCAACCTGATCGCCGGTCAACGTGCGTACGAAATGAACTCCAAAACAATCAAGGCCGCTGATGAGATGCTGCAAACAGCCGCCAACATTAGAAGATAATAGGAGATCAACATGTTTTACCCCCTCCGCAAAGCAATGAATGCCAGACGTGGCGAAGCACTGTTCGCATGCACGCTGTTGCTGCTATCTGTCCTGAGTTTGCCTGCTTTTGTACTGGCAGCACCGGATCACGCGATGCAGCAGTCGCTTCATCATTTCTTTGCCCGGGGGGTGGTAAAAGATGGTGCCAGCGCGGAGCTGATCCGCGTGGAGCACTGGCCGGACACCAGCGGAGCGATCCGCTGGTCGCTCCCCAACTCCCTGCGCCATCACCCCAAACGCTTCTCCCTGATTGCCGAGCAGGGCGACCGGCGCTGGTATGTGCCGGTGCGGGTACACTGGTGGACAGCAGCCATCGTCGCCAGCAAACCGATTTCGGCACGAACCTTGCTCACAGCAGGCATGTTGAAAAAAACACGCACCGACATCGCTGGCCAACCGGGTCACTGGCTCACGCACAAAGCCGACCTGATCGGCATGCGTCTGACCCGCAACCTTGATCAGGACAGCGTGATCATGAGCCACGACTACCAGCAGCCGCCGCTGATCCGGCGTGGTGATCTCGTCGAGATCGTACTTCAGACCGGCCGTATCACCATCCGCTCCGAGGGCAAGGCGCTGCGCAACGCCAAACGGGGTGAACGCATCTTTGTCAAAAACCTGCGCAGCAACGAACGCATTCAGGGTGTCGCAGAGCGTGCCGGTGTCGTGCGTGTCTATGCCCGAGGTATTTCAGGATGAACATCCAGCGTCTGAGCCTGCTCCTCTTCACTGCTACCGTCGCGCTCAGCGGCTGCATGCCGCATGTCGATCACGACGCCGAAAAGAAACAGCAGGAGACGATTGAGGAAGCGCTCAACACTCCGCCACCGGACGCCTATCAGAAGGGTTCGCTGTGGGGCGACGGTGCTGCAGGTCTGCGCTCACTGCTGGCGGATCCCAAGGCGCACCGCGTCGGCGATCTGGTCACCGTCATTGTCACCGAAAATGCCAAAGCCACCCGCTCGCTCGGCACCAAGCAGAGTAAGAAGTCCGATCGCAGCGTGGGGCTCAATGCCAGCATCAAATATGGCGCCGCCACCAACAATAAGGATGTCAACCCATCCGGCACAGCCGGCTTCACCGACGCCAAGAACTTCGATGGCTCCGGCTCCACCAACAATGCGGACACCTTGACTGCCAACGTCACATCCGTGGTCGTCCACGTCTACCCCAATGGCAACTTGAAGATCAACGGCAAACGCACCCTGATCATCAACCATGAGCCGCAGGAGATCACCTTCACCGGTATTATCCGGCCGATCGACATCGCCTCGGACAACACCATCGCCTCATCGAAAGTCGCCCAGGCGCACATCAGCTACGGCGGCACCGGCCAACTGGCCAACACGACTCGCGAAGGGTGGTTATCACGCACACTGGATGAGATATGGCCATTCTAGCCCCCTCAACCCGCGTGCTGTTCCATATTTTACTGCTCCTATTCACGCTAAGCAGTTTAACAACGACCGCATCGGCGGAGCGCATCAAAGACCTCGCCGATATTGAAGGCGTGCGCGGCAATGCACTGATCGGTTACGGCTTGGTTGTCGGATTGAACGGCACTGGAGATTCCGGCACCTCATCCCCCTTCACCGTCAATAGTATCACCGCCCTGCTGGAGCGGCTCGGCGTCAACGTGCGAGCTGACATCACCAAAATGAAACCGAAAAACATCGCAGCCGTCATGGTGACCTCCGAGTTACCACCCTTTGCCCGCAGCGGCCAGCAACTGGATGTCACCGTCTCCAGCATCGGTGATGCCAAAAGCCTGCGTGGCGGCACATTGCTGGTCACACCACTGCTCGGTGGTGATGGCCTCCCCTATGCCGTGGCGCAAGGTGGCATCTCTATCGGCGGCTTTGCGGCATCCGGCAAGGCAGCCAGCACCACCAGAAACCATCCCACATCCGGCCGTGTTCCCAATGGTGCCCGGGTCGAGAAGGATGCGCCGCATGGTCTCTCCGTCACTCAAGATCACATCACCCTCACTCTGCATCACGCTGATTTCACCACCGCACGCACGATTCAAAATGCCATCAATGCACGCTTCGGCCAAGGGATAGCGCAGGCTGTGGACTCCGGCACCGTGCTGGTCAAAAACCCGAAACGCAACACCATCGATCTGATCGCCAACATTGAACAACTCAATGTACCAATCGACCATAAGGCGATCGTCATTGTTGATGAACGTACCGGCACCATCGTGATGGGACAAGAGGTACGCATTGACACTGTCGCGGTGGCGCACGGCAATATCACCATCAGTGTCTCCGAAAACCCACAGGTCTCGCAGCCCAACGCCTTTGCCGGCGGCAAAACCACCACCACCGACCAGACCAGCATCGATGTCAACGAAGAGAAGGCCAAACTGGTCGTACTCCCCAAACAGGTCTCACTCTCCGAACTGGTTGCCGCAATCAATTCGGTCGGTGCCACACCGAGCGATCTGATGGCCATACTACAGGCGATCAAGGCCGCCGGTGCCCTGCATGCCGAACTGAGGACGATGTAGATGCGTGATCTTGTCGAATATGTGATCGACGGTGTCCTGAAGAAAGAGCAGATGCAGCGACAGGCAAAACGGCAGCGGCAAGTGCAACAGCCGCAGCAGACTGCCATCCAACCGCGCATCAATCATGCAGCCCTGCATCAGATCGGCTCACAACTGCCGACAGATGGCAAACAGCGCGACGCGGCACTCTGGAAGGTCAGCCTGCAGTTCGAGGCGATCTTTGTGCAACAGATGATGAGCGAGATGCGCAAGACGGTCTCCAAGTCCGATTTTCTGCCCAACGGCTTTGCCGAAGATGTCCACGCATCGATGATGGATCAGGCGATTGCCGATGTGAGCAGCAAACGGAGCCAGTTCGGCATCGCTGAGAGCGTGTATAAACAGCTCGAAGCAGCACAGCACAAGCAGCAACCCACCCCGGAGGCTCAAGAAATTGCCGCAACTGCCGATAAACTTACCATGCAGGATGCGGCTTTGGAGGTAAACAGAGATGCGTATTGATCGTACCACCGGAGCATCACCCCTGCAGCGCAGCGGCGCGGCCGGTAAAGGCAAGAAAAAATCCGCGACCGGCAAAAGCGGCGACTCCATCAAAGTCAGTGACGGCGCATCACTACGCGAAAAGGCTGCGGTAATGCTCAGCGATATGTCCGCAGTGCGCATGGAACGCATCGAAGAGATCCGCGATGCACTCGAAAAGGGCAACTTCCAATCCGATAGCAGAAAAGTGGCCGCGCAGATCATCAGCAATGCGCTGGCGGAGCACCCATGGTCTTAGCCCAACTACCGGCAAGCGTGATGGAGCAGCTCTACACCCTGCTCGAGCAGATGAATATCTGTGCCAAAGAGCTGGAGCTGATCACCGAGGAAGAGTACAAAGCGATCCGTGCCCTCGATGCCGACCAGATCATCGCCCAGACCGACCGCCGTGCCCTCGCCCATCAGGCTCTGGCTCAACTGGAGCAGCAGTGCCGCGATCTGCTCCGTCAACACCACATCTCCGACGATATCTCTCTCGAAGTCATTATCGATATGAATGCCGGTGAACGCAGCGAAGATCTGCAGTCGCTGCGCCGCAATCTCTATGAGCGGATGGTGCGCGTCGATCAGCGCAGCCAGGAGAACCATATGCGCATGCACGCCGCCTACAACGTCTCCACCAACATCCTCCAGCAGCTCGGTCTGTCGCAACCCGAACAGACCTACAGCAGAAGATAAGCCATGCTCTTTGACGCGCTCAATATCGGTGCCACCAGCCTGAAGGCCAATCAGAAAGCGATTGATGTCGTTTCGCACAACATTGCCAACGTCAACACACCCGGCTACTCCAAACAGACCTCCAACCTGGTCACGGCTCGACCGGATCAGATCAACGGGTTGAATCTTGGCCGTGGTGTCAGCCTGCAAAGCATTCAGCGCTCCATCGACCCGCTCATCAATAACGCACAGATCAACAATGCATCACAACTCGCCTACTGGACACAGCAGAACTCCGGTCTCAACGCAGTGGAGAATGTCTTCGGCAGCCTGCAGAGCACCGGCCTATCCGCAGCGTTCAACGACTTCTTCCTCGCCTGGCAGCATCTGGCCAACAGCCCGCAAGATGGTGCCCAGCGCGTCAATGTCCAATCCAAAGCCGCGGTGATCGTAGCCAATCTGACCAACATGAACAGTCAGATCAGCAAAGCACAGCTCGCCGCCGACTCTCAGATCGATCAGAATATCACCAACGCCAATACGCTGCTGGATCAGATCGGCGTACTCAGCCAGGAGATCCAGCGTCAGGAGAGTGCCGCCAAGGGCGCTGCAGGATTGGCCAATGACCTGCGTGACCAGCGCGATCAGGCAGTGCGCGACTTGGCCAAAATCATCCCCGTGCAGAGCATCGGCACCGCCAACGGCACTTTTATCCTGCAGAGCACCAGTGGTGACCTGCTCTCTCAAGATGGTGTCTCGCAACACTTGGCGCGCGGCAATGTGGGCGCCGGTGGTTTCGCCGATGTGGTCATCCAAGGCAGCGGCGTCTCGATTGCCAATGCCAGTACCGGCGGCAATATCGGTGGTCTCATCGATCTGCGCGACAACAAACTCGGCAACTATCTCAAACAGATGGACAGCATCGCCAACAATCTGATTTTCGCCACCAACCAGCTGCACGCCAACGGCACCGGCGCCAGCGGCAAGACAACGCTCACCGCAGGACAAGCCAGCAATACAGCACTGGCGCTCAACGATCCGGCGCAAGCGGCGCCTTTTGCAGCCAAGGTGCAGGCCGGTTCATTCCGCATCCACACCTATGATGCCACCGGTGCGGCCGTGCCCGCGGGCGGCACACTGATTAACATCACGGCCACCTCCACCATGACCAGCGTCGCCACCAGTATCAATGCTGTCCCCAATATCACGGCGACAGTCGATGCCAGTGGCCGGCTGACCATCAGCGCCGCCGCCGGCACCACGTTTCGCCTCTCCGATGACACCAGCAACATGCTGGCCGCCTACGAAATCAACACCTTTTTCCACGGCTCCAGCTCATCGAACATCCAGCTCTCCAGCGATGTCCTGAACGATGCCAACGCCATCAACACCGGCAAGGTCAACCCCACCACCTCGATTGCCAGTCTCGGCGACAACAGCACCGCCACCGCCATACTCGGCCTGCAAGACCTAGCGCTCTCAGTCGATGGCACCGCTGCCGCCAGCCTCCACCAGCGCACATCATCACTGGCCACCCAATACGGTACCGATGTCGCTGTCTCCAAACAACAGCTTGACTACCGCACGGCGGAATCGCAATCGCTATCCTCGCAACGGCAGGCAATCTCCGGCGTCAATGTCGATGAGGAGCTGATCAGCATGATCAAATATCAACGCGCGTATGAGGCATCCTCGAAAATCATCTCCACCACCAACCAGATGCTCAATTCACTGATGGGGCTTATCCGATGAGAATTTCCAGCACACAAATCTTCAATAATCTGCTCGCCGGCATCCACCAGCAACAACAGTTGCAGGACTTGGGCAACGCCAAAATCGCCTCCGGCACCCGTTTTCAGACCCCTGCACAGGCTGGCCTCGATTACAAAGTCTCGCTGGATATCCGCCATGCCCAATCGAGCGTCAAAGGCAGCCTGGATGCAATTCGCACCGCTGAAAATCGCCTGACACTGAGCCAGACCATGCTGAGCGACATGGACAATGTCATGAAGCGCGCCCAGGCACTGGCCGTGCAACACGCCAACGGCGGCCTCAGTGCCAACCAGCGCGCCTCCGCTGCCGTGGAAGTCGATCACCTGATCACCCGCTTCCTCAATGATGCCAACCAGCAGTGGCAGGGGCAGTCCCTCTTCGCCGGCACTGCCGTGGATAAACCGGCCTTTGTGCAAGACCCTGCCACCGGCGTCGTCACCTACAATGGCAATGCACAGGATCGCATTGTCGCCATCACCACCACCGAACAGCTGGTCACCAACGTGCGTGGTGACCGAACCGAGTTTACCGACGCTTTCAATGCCCTCAAAGGGCTGAGTGATGCGCTGAAGATCAACGATGTGGCCGGTGTACAAACAGCCGTCGGCACACTCTCCACCGCCGCTGACGGCATGATCAATGTCACCACCGATGTCGGTGGCAAACTGAGTGCGCTCAAGTTCTACAAAACATCCTTTCAGGATATGAAGTACCAGCTCGACAAGCGATTGGCCGCCCATGAGGCCGTCGATATCCCCGCCGTTGTCGCGCAGCTCAGCCAATCCAAGATCGCGCTCCAGGCTGCATACGGCCAAATCAATCAGATCAAATCACTCAGTCTTGTCAATTTCTTAAGGTAGATCGTATTGCTCGTCATCCGCCGTAAAATCGGCGAAGTCATCCGCATCAATGACAATATTCGCATCATGATCCAAGATGTGCAGAATGAGCACATTGTCCGTATCGGCATCGAAGCACCGGCCGATGTTCCCGTCCATCGCATGGAGATCTACAACCTGATCCAACAGGAAAATCGATCTGCTGGCGGCGCGGGCGCGCTGGCGTGGCTGAAAAGCGCCGACACAGATGAGACCAACAATAACGAGGTTGCAGATGACAACTGATCAACGCGACAATCTGCACAGCAATCAACCTAAGGCATTCCACTTCCCGCAGGGGCTGGCCGGCTTCAGTGACGCCAAGGATTACGGATTCATCTATGAAGGGCGCGGTGACATCATCTGCATTCAGTCGCTCGACCGCCCCGAAGCCGCTTTTCTACTCACCCCGTGGGATCAGGCGCGACTCGGCGACTACCCGACCCTGCCATCCGACATGGCTGCCTGCATTGAAGCCCATGCGGATTCAGAGATCATGTGGATGCTGGTGCTCAACCCCTTCGCCGACAAAGTGTGGGTGACTGCCAATCTCAAAGCCCCCATTGCCCTGAACACCCACTCCCGTCTCGGCATCCAGTTCATTCGCGCCGATGCCAACCTCGACATCCGCTACCACTGGATGCGTCACCCGTCAGCGGGATAGAGCCCCGGCAGGGCTGCTTCTGTCTGCCGCTGCGCATCCGCTGCACGAAATCCCCCCGCCTGATAAGCTGAAAACAGCGCCTCACCCCGCCACGGCTCGCTATCCGCGCCATACAGCACCCGCTCCAACCGCAACAACGCCTGCTTCAGCTCCGCAGCACAGTGCGGCGCAATCGAAGCCAACGCGTAGTGAGAGAGATCTGGGAGGCGCACCATCGCAATCGCCAACAGCGCCCGCTCCGCACCCTTCGCATCATCTGCCGCGCAGGCATCACGCAACTGCCGCTCCAGCCGCTCAAGCGACAGATCAGGCCGCGCAACCGGTCTACCATCGGCCGACGCAGCTCGCATCTGCTGCATCTGTCGTCGCAACCAGAGCAGATAGAGCAGCGTCAACAGCCAGCCCAGCACAGCAACGATCGCCAAATATTTCCACCCCCTACCCTGTGCACCGTGCGGATGCGTCACACCGGCGAGCGCGGCATGCTCTGGCGACGATTGTTCATCAGGTACAACTGCAGATTTAGGGCGCCTTTGCGCAGTCATAGCTGTCGATGACGGCTTGGACGCAACCGCTGAAGCCACCACCGTAAAACTGCGCGCCGGCAGTGACGCCACCTCGCGCTGGCCGGTCGCACTGTTCCACCAGGCGATATCGATCGGCGGCAGGATATAGGTGCCAGCCTGCATCGGCATGATCGCCACCTTCTCCTGCCGGATACCATGCATGCCATCCGGCGCAGGATGATTCTCCAGATGCGGCTGATCGGGATAGATCTTCAGGTGATCCGGCATCTCCTTGGGCAGCTCCGGCAGCTGGCTGGCCAGCGCCCCGGCCGCCTCCATGGTGACCGTGCGGGTAATCGGCTCTCCGACCTTGAATGTCGTCTGCGCCGGCCAATCCTCGCGCAACCGCAGCGACTGCGCCGGCAGCCAATAGGGCTCCTGCCACTGCGCCGGCATCGGATCGACCTGCAACGTCAAGGCATTGGAACGCACCCGCACCGGCCGCGAAGATTGAAAAAATCCGCCACCGCCGACCATTACCGAGCCATCCAGCTGCACCGGATCAATGCTCAATCGGCCGCTCTTCTGCGGAAACAGCGCATAGTGCTGCTCCGTTACCCGCCAGCGCCGGCCATTGGCATCGGTGTCATAGGTACTGTCCTTGCCGAGCCGCTCGACCATCGCATCCTTCGCCGACGGGCTGCTCACCTGCCCTTGTCCAAGAGCGACCGATTGGTAGATGCGAATGGTGATCACCACCTGCTGCTGCACCTTCACATGCGTCGGTGTGGCACGCATATCGATCCAGATATCACCCACCGGCATCCCCTGCCCCGATGCCCGTGGCTTGACCGCACTCACCTGTACCACCATCGCCAGCGTCTTGTGGTTACCCACGGTGAGCGGCGGAATCCGCAATGTGCCGCTGCGCTTGGGCTGCAGCACATAACTCCAGATCGACTTGCTGCTCGACTTGCCGTTCACCCAACTGAAGGAGGAGCTGTGGTTCTGCGACAATATGTCAAAATCACGCTCTAGCGGCGCGATATCGGGCTCGCCACGATCATCACCGGTGACTGTCACCGTCAGATTCAACGTCTCATTCTCGCTCAGATTGAAGCGATCCACCTCCGCCTTCACCGCCGCCTGAGCTGCCAGCGGCAAGAGCAGCAACCCACACAACAGCCAACAACGACTCAGCACGCTTTGCAACATATCTCCTCTCAGAAGTCGAATTTGATTCATCACGTCGCAGATCGCGCAACGCCTATAAGAACTGAGCCCAGCCCAAACTGAACCGCGCGGTAGCAACACAAACATCAGCATGGGCAAACCCACAATTCACGCGGTTTTGTTTTTTCACGCATGGCTGCTATCGTACGGCTTGGCTCAAGCGCCATTAAAACCAATCGCGAGGAAAAATCAATGAACGTAGATCAGCATTTGAAAGTAGCACAATGGCACATCGAGCAGGCTCGCCTGCACGCCACGACACAGCACTCATGCGGCTGCCCGGTCAACGAGCACTATCAGAAGATCATCGATGAGGTCGAGTCCGGCAAAATCGAAGAGGAGTTGGTCTGCTCCACCGACAAATAGTCCGCTAAGCACACAGAACAGATTCTAGCCGGCCGAGGCCAGCCTCCCGAGCGGAGAGCAGCTGCCTGGCTAGAACAACCTGCTAAGTCGCGCATCGTCACTTCCCTCCCCCCTCTTGAGACGGTGCGCGGCTTTCTTCTGCTCTTACGCAACACCCCCACTCAGCAAAACAACATGAAACATCTGCCATCCATTGTCGCCACCCTCGCCCTGACCGCGCTGGCTTGGCTTGCGTGGCAAACACCGCAGGCAGCAGATCACCCATCTCCTTTGCGCCTAGCTATCCCGTCTCGAAGTCATGCAAATCAAGCGCCCAAGCAGAGCCAACAACACTGGCGCGTCATCACCCGCCGCGTGGTCACCAAACCCGGCCGAGATGCGCTGCAGGCACGCATCGATGAACTTCACCTGCCACTCACCCCGTGGGTGCGCCGCGAATCGATCACCCTGCACGCCTTTGACGATCCGCACACATACACCGACCGCAGCACAGCAGCGGCCGCAGTCAAACGCTGGATCGATGACGGCATCGAAGCCAGCATCATCCACGACCCTGCCAACAACACCTTCACTGTTGCTCTGGGGCGTTACTACGAAGATGCCTACGCCGAATCACTACAAGCCGACCTGCAACACAGCGGACGCCCCTACCACTACGCCAGCCGAAATTTCACCCTGCCGGTCTGGCGATTTATCTCCCCTGCAACAGACAAACAGCACGCCCAGCAAATCTGGAAACAACTCCAAACCACTGGAATTGCCATGCCAGCGTTGATCAGAGAAACCGATTTCCAACGCCTCTACAGCGCAGCACCATCAACCACCACAGCGCCTTCACATTGATGATATTTATGGAAAAAACAGCCTGTTATCCACCATGCAGGTCACACATCCACCGATCCACGTAGGTTAGCCATTGATCTTAACCAATAGTTTAAGAGTTATAGTATTAATCATTGAAAAACATCACTTAATTCATATGCCTAAAAAATATGCACGAACCGAAAACCGTGACAATCGTGTGACATAGCACAGCATTCAACAAAGTTATCCACCAACTTATCCACAACCACTGTGGAATACCTTTCAAACCTCGATATCACTCGCCATGGATAATGCTTGCGGCAGCACAAAGAGAAATGTCACTCGCGCCCGCAGCGCAGCAGACGCTGCCCATCAACGCGTTGAATCAACCTTCAGCAGCGACATCACCTGCCCATGCAGATGCGAATTACTCGCCAACACATCGCCGCGCGCCAGCTCCACGGTCGCCCCGTCCAGTCCGGTCACGAGACCACCCGCCTCCTGCACCAACAGCACGCCGGCCGCAATGTCCCACGCGCCAAGCCCTGCCTCCCAATACGCATCAAGCCGCCCGGCAGCCACATAGGCGAGATCCAGCGCCGCAGAGCCACCGCGCCGATAACCATCCATATTACGCATGCAGGCATCCATACGCTGCTGAAACAGATCGATCGTTTCGCGCCGATACGAGGGGAGCCCGGAGGCAAACAGTGCATGATCGAGCTGCTTCTCACCGCTAACCCGCAGCCGTCGCCGATTGAGAAACGCACCGCCACCATTTTTGGCCTCAAACGTCTCATCGCGAATCGGGTCATGCACCACCGCAAACAGCGGTTTACCCAGCTTCCAAGCCGCAATCGAGACCGCAAAATGGGGATAGCCGTGGATAAAGTTGGTGGTGCCATCGAGCGGATCGATATACCACTGAATCGCCGCTTCAGGATTGACCTGCTCGGCGGACTCCTCGGCGACAATGCCATGCTCAGGATAGTGACGGCTGATCTCACGCACAATCAACGACTCGGCACGCCGATCCACCTCGGTCACATAATCACGATCCGATTTCTGCGTCACCTTGAGCTTATCCCGCTCATCGTAGGCACGGGCGATCATATCC
>Ga0256829_1003075_pt1 | contig 11883 bp, 11 predicted proteins | sample 131447metaG_FD_185979 | JGI IMG/M metagenome (GOLD analysis project Ga0256829, IMG submission 185979) | Hydrothermal vent microbial communities from Lau Basin, Pacific Ocean - 131-447 | ecosystem: Environmental > Aquatic > Marine > Hydrothermal vents | place: Pacific Ocean: Lau Basin | collected... | reverse complement strand
ACTCAAGTGCGGTGATGGGCAGTGCAAAAACTGCATTTGAAACATTTGAAAGTTAAAAGAAGGGTATAAAAATGGCAAAAGCGACAAGAGATGCAGAGGCAACAAAGGCAAAGATTATTCAAAATGCGATGCTGCTCTTTGCAAAGAATGGCTATGATGCAACAACGGCGGATGAGATAGCAAAGGCATGTGGTGTCAATAAAGCGATGCTGTTTTATTACTACAAGAACAAAGCAGGGCTCTATGCTGCTGTTATGACCCATGTGCTTGAAGCGATTCATGAAGAGATCATCACAAAAGATAAATGCTGCGTGTCACCGCTGGCTGATCTGGAAGCTTTCATAAAAACCTATGCAGCTTACTGTGATAATAACCCTTATGTCTCTTCTTTAATACTGCGTGAACTGAGTGACAGTGGAGCACATCTACCTGAAATGATGTTCGCAAGTCTGCGCAAACTCTTTGGACTCTTAAGCGAAATACTGCGTGAGGGTGAAAAGCAGGGTTTATTTCACAACATTGAGCCGATGATCATTCACTTTATGATTGTGGGAACTGTGAATCTGCTTGTTACTACCAAGCCTATGCGTGAGAATGCAGCGAAGATGGAAGATGATCTTAATACCTGTAGTGACTGTGATATCGATGAAATATCGGAGTATATATTTAAAAAAGTAAAACTTATGTTGGAGGTTAAAGGATGAGAAAAATACTGCTTGCACTCAGTGTTCCCTATCTATTGAGTGCTCATACCATACCGGAGTTGTTCGATGCGCTCAAGAGCCATGCACAGACCAAATCAGATGAGATGGTCGTTAAGAAAGCGGAAGTTGCCGCATCACAAGCGACTTCACAGCTCTATCCAACGATTGACCTGTTTGGAGCGTATGATAATTATTCTACACCGACAGGTATGTTGCCTATTCCTCCAGATACATTGCTTGCTATGGTACAAGATCCTACAGTACCGCAGCCTTTTAGTTATAACATCTATAAAGCCGGAGCAAAGTTCACTATGCCTATTTTTGTAAAATCAATTTATACGATGGCAGATAAAGCAAAAGCAATGCAAAAATCTGCGCAGGCGAAAAAGAGAATTAACCTGTTGCAAAATGAGGCCTTGATCGTCGGGAGTAATGCGAACCTGCAGTATTTGCGTGAGCTCAAAAGATCACTTGACTTAAAAGAGAAATCACTCTTAGAGACAGAGAAGACAGTGAAGATCAAAGTAGACAATGGTCGCGCTCCAGAATCTGCTCTTTATAAGATCGAAGATGCGTTAAATCAGGTCAGCATTGCTAAAAACAATATAGATCTGCAAAAGCAAAAGCTCACTAGTGCCATTGAAGCTATTACGGGAATTAAGCTTGAGAGTCCTGTAGAGATGCAAGAAGTAAAGGGTGTTCAAGAAGGAGCACTTGGCTCGCTGAAACCACTTGAAGAAAAACTTAAAGCTTCACGGTTAGAAGTGGATGCAGAGAAGGAGAAACTGTACCCTTCTGTTGTCGCACATGGAAGTTATGCATATTCTTCTGCTACTGCTTATAATAACAATAAAGATATTAATGAAAAATATGGAGATGTGGGTGTCATAATCAATATTCCACTGCTTGCAATGAATCAGTATGAAACAATCTCAAAATCAAAAATAGAACTCAAATCAGATGAGGTGGAGTTGCAAAAGCTGCGTGATGAGCTTAGTGCAAAAGCAGAGATGCTTAAAAACTCACTACCACTTTTGGATAACTCTATAAAATTATCTCAAAAAAGTATTCAAAACAAAGAGAAGCTGTTAAAAATAGCAAAAGTCAACTATAACAGCGGAAGACTCTCAACAGAAGAGTATCTACGTTATGAAGATGATGTAGTGAGTGCAAAAGCAAAACTGTACGAAGCAAAAGCACAGAAGTGGCAGACTCAAATGGAGCTTGCGGTCATTTATGCAAATAATATAGAGGAGATGGTTCGATGAATAAATATGTAAAGATTACAATCGCAGTAGTAGTGGTTGCAGGGATCGCTGCAGCAGGAATAAAAAAGGTTAAAGAGGCGCGCGCGCATGATGCAAATTTGCCAAAAGCGAAGATCTACCCGATAGTAGCATCTGCTATGAGCCCTAAAGTACAAGAAGTAAAACTGACACTGCCGTATCTTGCAGAAGTGGCAAATGATAAAGATGTCAAACTCGCTTCTAGAATTGCAGCAAGAATTCAGATGATAAAACCAAGTGGCTCGAAGGTTTCAAAAGGCGAAGTCATCGTAAAGCTTGATACGACAACTATTCAAAGTGGACTTGCAAGCGTGCAAGAACAGCTTCAAGCGGCAAAAATAGCCCTTGAAAATCTTGAAGCGACACACAAGAGAACGCTTGAACTTTTAAAAGTACATGGTGCTTCCATTGAAGAGTCTCAAAAAGAATCAACAATGATCGCAAATACACAAGCACAGTTCAATGCACTCAAACAAAAAGAGATAGAGCTCAAAAACAATCTCTCCTATGCAACTATTGTCTCACCAGTTAATGGTGTCATCGCAAAAACATTTGCAAGTCAGGGTGGCATTAGTGCTCCGGGCAAACCGCTTCTTGCTATCAGTTCTAAAAATGGTTTTTACTTGATGGTGCGTGTACCGACAGAGACACCAATCCGTGGTGTGAAATTTAATGGTAAATTCTATGCGGCGACACCGCTTAACACTACATACCATGGGCTTGCAGAGTATAAAGTCTATACAGGCAATGCAAACTTAGTCAGTGGCGATAGAGTAGAAGTGGATGTCGTGACATTCGATCAAAAAGCGACACTGCTTCCATTTGATGCTTTATTAAATAAAAATGGCAAAAGCTATGTTCTCATTGTAAATGGTGCTCACGCAACGGCAAAAGAGGTTCATATCGTTCAAAGTGCCGAGCAGGGTGTTGTCATTGCTGAGAATTTAGAAGGCAAAAAAATCGTTGTTGCAAAACCGGATATTTTACTTAAACTCACAAGTGGTTATGCTTTAAAAGTAAAGGAATAAAAGATGTTTGACTTTTTTTATAAACGACCCTATCTCTTATATTCACTGATAACCGCATTTTTTATTATGGGGATCATTGCGCTTGTTACCTTGCCAAAAAATCTCTTCCCTGATGCGAATCCTCCAGAGGTTATTGTTATCACGCAGGTACCTGGAGCAACGGCGCAGGTAGCAGCTTCTACAGTTTCTAAGCCAATCGAGCAGGAGATATCGCGCCTTGGTCTTGTTACAGATGTCAGTAGTACCAATGTGGCAGGTTTTTCCATTGTAAAAGCGGATTTTGGTTACAAAAAAGGACTGAATGCTGCAGCGGTGGATGTAGCTAATGCGCTAAGTATTGTTAAAGCAAAATTACCACAGGGAACAAACCCTGCGATTTATACTGCGGGAGACTTTACACTGCCTGTTGATGTGATAGCACTGAGTCCAAAGAACAAAAATATTGACCTTGCAGGTATTAGAAAAATAGCAGACTCTTTCATTAAGCCTGCACTCCTTTCAAATAAAGCCATTGGTAATGTAGAGGTATTTGGTGGGTACCAAAGTGCCATCAACATCGAGGTCGATCCATTCAAAGCAAAACGCTACAATGTAAACTTCGAGACAATAGCAAAAGCGATACAGACACTCAATCGTGATATGCCTATTGGGTTTGTTAAAGGAGATAATAGTTTTTATACCATCACTTTTTATGGGGAAAAAGACAATATTCAAAAATTAAAACAGCTTCAAATTATGCCAAATGTTCGTCTTGCAGACATTGCAGATGTAAAATGGTCATACAAAAAACGTACATCGGGTTACATCGGGAATGGAAAAGATGCCATTGCATTGGCTGTACAACGTGCACCGGGTGGAAGTGTACTTGATGTGAGTAAAGCTGCACGTGCACAGATGAAGATCTTAGAGCAAAAGTATCCAAATATCAAATTTGAAATTTCAGATACACAAAGAGACCTGATCGAACAGGCTAATGACAATATGCTTGAAGCCTTGCGTGACGCGGTTATCTACACACTTTTAGTCATTATGATTTTCTTAGGAAATTTCCGTGCTATTGTTGCAGCGGGTCTTTCTATTCCTATGGTTTTCTTCTCTACTATGGCTATTATTTGGTTAACTGGTGGGGAATTGAACATCGTTATCTATACAGCGATCATATTGGCTCTTGGTATGCTGACCGACGATGCGGTCGTTGTGCTTGAAAACATCGAGCGACACCTCAATGAGGGGCATGAAAAACTCGAAGATGCCATCACACATGGTACAAAAGAAGTTCTCAGCCCTGTATTTGCCGGAACTGTTGCAACCATTGCGATCTTGTTCCCGCTTATGTTCGTGGGTGGTTTTCCAGAGAAGATCTTTAAACCTTTGATTGAGACACTCATCATTGCTCTTTTGGTTTCATGGTTCTTGTCTATCACGTTCATTCCGTCACTCTCGAAGTGGCTCTATAAAAACGGTACAGGCAAAACAAAAGTAGAAAATCTTTTTGAAAAATTCTATCAAAATACTATTGGGCGACTTGTTGCTCCTTATGAAGGTATTATAAAATTCTCAAATGGAAAGTTCTGGTTTCTTCGCCGTATGATGCTTACTATGGGTGTGATCGCTATTTTAATGTTGAGTTTGAAAAACATTATGCCGACTATCGGTAAAGATGCGATGCCGCCGATGGATACGGGAATCATTAAAGCACAGATCGCTTTTAGCTCTAATGAGAATGTTGAGAGTGCTGAGAAAAAGATCGAGCCGATCTTAAAATGGTTAGATGAACAAAAATGGGTCAAAATGAGTTCTGTTGCTTTTGGTACTGAACCGGGAGTTTTGAGTCTTGGAAGCGGAAATCTTCCTTCTGAAGCGACTATTACCATCAATGCAGTGAATCGTTTTGAAAGAAAACAGACAATGTGGCAGTTAGAGAATATCATTCGAGACAAACTCTCTCATTTAGAGGGTATCAAGCGTAATGATGTCTTTGATTTTGGTGCAACGGCACTCTCAAGCATTAAAGCAACGGTCGATACACGTTTAAGCTCTCCATATGTTGATGGCTTACCAGATAAAGCGCATGCAGTCGAGCGTGCTATGAAAGAGGTACATGGTCTGACATCGGTCTCAACGAGTTGGGACAAAGATTTTACAGAGATAGAACTCGACATCGACAAAAACAAAGCGCTCAGCTATGGTGTGACACCGTATCAAATCGCAATGCAGATTCCTTTAAAAGGGCAAATTGTCGGGCTCAATGCGAATTTAGAATCAATGAATACACAGTTTGTAAGACTCTATCTCAAAGGCAAGTTCTCTAAAAATATAGAGACACTCAAACTCTTGCCAATTTCTACACCAAGTGGTGAGATTCCGCTCTCAGCCATTGCAAAACTCGAGCGTCATTTGACTTTTGCAAAAATTGAGAGAGACAAAATGCTTTACTCAGTGGATGTCAATGGATACCGTGCAAAAAGACCGGTCACACACTTGACAGATGATACACTCGCAGCACTTAAACGTGCGGATATTAAAGATATTCAGATGGATCAAACCGGAGATATTGCACAAATTCATGACAGTTTTAAACGTATGTTAAAAGCCATTGGTCTTGGTGTTATCATCTTGATTATGGCACTTATTGCCATTTATAAGTCTGTACGTATGGCATTTATTATGATTGTTGTCCTTCCACTCTCTCTCATTGGAGCTGCGTGGGGAATGTTGCTGTTTGGAAAACCAAGCTGTATGCCGTCACTTTTAGGTATTTTACTTCTTTTTGGTATTATCATAAAAAATGCGGTACTGCTCATCGACTTCTATCAAGGCTATAGAGAAAAAGGCGAGTCTCCGTTTGAGAGTGCTCAAGAGGCTGTTCGCGTGAGATTCCGTCCTGTTATGATGACGGCATTTGGTACGATTGCAGGAATGATCCCTATTGCATTAGAGCAAGCGGTCGGACTTGAACGTCTGAGTCCACTGGCAGATGTTGCCATCGGTGGACTTTTAGTTGGTACACTTTTAACACTGGTCTATGTTCCGATGTATGCGTACATCTTTGACAAAGGCAATACGAAAACAAACCCAATCAATGAGATAGAAGAAGCATTGGTTTAACACAAAAGAGGAAAATATATGAGTGAATTTTTTGCATACGGCGAGAAAGTTCCCGGATATGATGTCCGGGTTTTAAATGAACGTGAAGCAAGGGCAGCAGCGGCAATACTTTTCGTCGGTGCTTTTTTGGGACTTGTCAATGGTGTAATGCTTGGAACTGCTGTCTTTTCAAAGTACTTTGTGACATTTTTTGCCATTGATTTTACCATTAGAATCATTCAGCCGCGTTATGCGCCGAGTCTGCTGTTAGGGCGATTTTTTGTCCGTAATCAAACACCGGAATATGTCGGTGCAGCACAGAAACGTTTTGCCTGGGCACTTGGAATGTTTTTGGCCTGGCCGATGTTTTACTACCTTGTTATAGATTTTCAGCCTAACCCTTTAAAAGTGTTAGTTTGTTTGATCTGTATGGGGTTACTCTTCTTTGAAGCGGCTTTTTCTGTCTGTCTTGGATGTAAAATATTTGGCTGGATAAAGAGAAAAGATCCAAAATACTGTCCGGGTGGTGTGTGTGAAATGAACATTAAAGAACCGGTGCAGAAGTTCACACCTGCACAGGCCGGCATAACAATTCTGACAGTTTTGATTATGTTTTATGGTATCTATGCGTATTTTACAAAACTGCCGGATAGAACAGCATTTACGAAAAAAATGAAAGTGCTTATGATGAGTAAAGAAGAGCTGCAGAAAATAGAAGATGCCAAAGCCGATGCTGAGTTTGAGAACGAAGACTTTTAGTCTTTAGGAGTTTATAAAGGCAAATTTTGAAAAATCTAAAAAAGTTTAATATAAGTCTTGCTACAGCCTATATATTGTTTTACAATCTCTTTTTGCTGCTTGCATCAGAGATGATGACATTGCTAGAGCCAAAGAATTATAAAACTTTTTTTGATGGACTTTGGTGGGCCATTGTAACGGCGACAACAGTTGGCTATGGGGATATGGTTCCCCATAGTGAAACGGGTAAATTACTCGCTGTTGTGATCATTATGGGTGGTGTTATTGCCGTTGCCGCATTTACTGCCTTGATGACAACACAATTGATAGAAAGAAAGATCTTTTCACAAAAAGGATATGAGATGCTGGATTCTTTAGAAAAACATTTAGTAATTTGCGGCTTTAAAAGTCCAAGAGCAGAAGTACTTAACAGTTTTAAAAAGCATTATGGAGATAATATTGTCATTATCTATCCAGATCTTACTCCTGAATTGAAAACCGTACTTGAAGAGAATAATCTCAAATTTGTACAGGGTGAATATAACGATGAATTGGTTTTAAAGAATGCTAAAATAGAAAAAGCCGAGAAGGTCATGATCCTTAATATGCATGAGGAATATGCCGATGCAAAAGTACTTGAGACCGTCATTGTCATCCGCTCTTTGAATCATACGGTATATATCATAGCCGAGATCAATGACTCAAAATATGAAAATTATCTTATAAAAAGTAAATGTAATGAAATCATTATGAGTGAGGAGTACAATCGCTTTTTACTCTCTAAATCTATTTCAGAACCGGGCATGTCAAAAGTAGTGCGCAATCTTTTGCGCACGCAAAACTTTCATATTGTCACAGAGCATCCTTTTGTAAATAAAACCTATAAAGAGGCCTTTGATGAGAGCATTGCCAAGGGAGAAATCTTGCTTGGCATCATACATAATTACATCACAGAAGAGAAGCTCAAAAAGGTTGTTCTTAGAAAATTACGCTTTGGCGGAGAGACAAAAAAGTACAAAGATTTACTCAATGAAATACGAAATAATGAGGTCGAGATGGATGTTGTCATTAATCCAGATGATGATGTCATTATTCCTGAATTTTCTGCAATAATATCGATGGAGAGAAAAAATGGAGAGTAGTTTATTTGCTGGGTTGCGTGAAACAGAAAAACAGCTGTTTCTTGAAGTCTTTAAAGAAAAAAAGATACAAAAAGATCAACTTGTCAAAGAAGAGGGTGAGCGTATGCACAAAGCTTTCTTTCTAAGTGAAGGCGAGCTTTTGGTACAGAAGCAGACTTCAGATGAAAACATGGAAATAGGTCGTATAGGAAGTGATGAAGATATATTCTTTTCCGTAGATTGTCTACTTTATGAAGGCAATAGTTTAACGACAGTAAAAGCAACGCAAGAGTCTGTCATTTTGGAGATTCTTCAAAAAGATTTTTTTGATTTTTGTCAGAGAAATGAGGCTGTGGGTGTAAAGATTTTAGCAAATTTAACACAACTACTGATACAATTTTTAAGAAAAAATGACAGCAAAATTGCTGAGATGTATAAAACATTGGAAGAGGTACTGTAATGGCAACAAAATTAGAACTTATCAAAGAGATTTACAAGTTAGATGCAAATGATCTTCAAGAGAAAAAAGAAGCGCTGCAAAAAATAAAGCCTTATATAGATGATATCATGGACAGTTTTTATGAGAAGCTCCTTGAAAAAGAGGAGTTTGCACAGTTTATTGAACTCGATCAAATTCCTCAACTCAAGCAAAAGCAGATCAAATTTGTTGCTGAACTTCTCTCAAAACCTTTTGATGAAGCAATGTATAAAAAAATAGCCAAGGTTGGTGTCGTTCATTATCACATTAAGCTTGATCCCATTTATATGTCCTATGGGTATCATCTCCTTTCAGAACTCATTTTAAACCAGTCCAAAAAAGATCCGACCTTACTGCCTTATTTGAAGCTTGTAATAAAATATCTCAAAGTCTCTGATGCCATTATGAGTCATGAATATTTTTCGCAAAAAACACTCAGTGAATCACCATACAGAGCAAATAACCTTTTTATGGCGATCAATGAACTTCACATGGCGTACATACGCTATAAAAGCAGTGTTGTAGATTTTTCAAGTGATGAAGAAGCACAAAATGCCTTTATGCAAAGTCTTGAAAGTCTCAAAGAATACAGAGATATTCTTGCAGATATAGGTATCAATCTCAATACGATTAAAAGATTTCATACGGAATTTATTCATAATCGAGATGAAAAAAGCTTTCTGACTTTTAAAAATGCTTTAGAAAAACCGCTTAATGATCTCAATGTCACTGCATATCTCGCTACCGGAAGTTCTTTAGCACTCCTTCGAGCCATGACAGAAACAATTAATGAAAAGATGATAGTCAAAAAAGAAGATACTTCTTTTCAAGAGGTAAAAGAAAATATTTTTGTGATGTTAACACAGAATTTTGCTTGGGCAATCGAGTCCATAGTATTTGTAGAGAAAGAAGAAGAGGAATATGAGATTTTTAAACATCTTATGTATAAAGGAAAAGTCTTTTTTCTAGGCATTAATCTTAAAAATACTTCAAATAAACTCTATATTGCAGAAATGATAGATCTGCTGTGTGAAACAATAAAAATAACACTCTATCTACGTTCAAAATAGTTATATAGTGTAATAATTTTTATTTATAAGCTATAATTAATTTAAAAGGAAGTATAATTAATTAACTAGATGGTTGACTAATATTTAAAAAAAGGAAAAAGTCATGAAAAAAGTAGTAATTTTAGGAGCAGGCTTTGCGGGTCTGCATGCATTTTATAAAATTCGCCATTTGATTGGTAAAAAGATCGATGTGACTGTCATCGATAAGCGCAGTCATTCGCTCTTAAAACCTTCTTTGCCGGAAGTTGCTTTTGAAGGTGCGGCACTTTCTCACTCTCTTGTAGAGCTTGAGCATACACTGACCTCACGCGGGGCTACATTCATTCAAGATGAAGTTGTCAAAATCGATGCAAAAGCAAACACTCTGAAACTCGGCAGCGGTGAGACAGTAGGGTATGATTACCTTTTAATCACGCTTGGTGCCGTGAAAGATTATGATGCAGTAAAAGGCTTTAGGGAGTATGGATACTCTGTTTGTGATGATACACAGGCACAACGACTTTGGGAGAAAGTAAAAACTTTTGAAGGTGGAAAAATCGTTACCGGTGCTGCAAAAAGTACATGGGGAACACGTGTCGATGCACCGCCATTGTCTGCTCCGTGTGAAGGGCCTATTGGCGAGATCATGTTTATGTTAGACTACTATTTGACAGAAGATAAGCATCTCACGCGTGAAAAAGATTACAAAGTAGATGTCTTTACTCCGGGTGAGATCTTCTTTGAAGATGTCGGCGACAGACCGCGTGAGGTTGTTGGCAAGTATATGCAAGAACGAAAAATTGACTTGCATAACAACAAAGTACTAAGAGAGATAGGAAAAGATTTCATCGCTTTTGAAGATGGTACACAAATGGAGTGTGATTTGGCTGTCATCATCCCACCATATTCAGCGCCTCAGGTCTTAAAAGATTCCAATGTCGGTGATGAAAAAGGTTTTATTCCAACAGATAAAACAATGCGTCATCTTGATTATGACAATATCTTCGCTGCGGGTGACATCACCGCACTGGCACAACCAAAACTTGGGCATGTCGCCATCATTCAAGGAGCGATTGCTGCGGCTTCACTTATGAGAGATCTGGGTGAAGATGTAGCAATTCCGCCACATGATTTAGAAGTCTTTTGTATTATGAATATGGGTGGACATGATGCTACGATGATAGTTTCTGACGTACTGTATGGTGGTACAACTGACAAAGCAGTATATTCTCCAATCTCAAAAATGATGAAATGGGGATTTGACAGTTATCTCTACTATAACAAAGGGCATATGCCGCCTGATTTTGCTCTTGAGATGACAGATAAGCTTGTCAAGTTAGTCTAGAGTTATGTGGGGTATTCTGAGCTTTAACACCTTTGTTACGCAAGATATTCTAGTCTTTTTTTATTACATGGGAGCAGTCATTATGCCTGTTGCCATGTACCTTTTTAGAGACTATCTTGTGAAGCATTTCTCTCTCATTAAAGCAGGGCATGACAAACTCTACGGCTTTTACAACTCTTTTTCAGATAATGAGAAAAAAGTCTTTTGGTTTGTTACCATCACAATGTTTGTCTGCATGGAGTTATGCTGGAGAATGGTCTTTGAAGCGATGATAGGATATTTCGATATGCATGATTACCTATATACTATTTCACAGGAGCTAAAAAATGCAAAATGAAGCATGCCATGAGATGCAAGCAGGGGAAGTGTTAAACGCCTCTCACGCAGAGTACCCTTTACATGAAGCTGTTATTTATGGCAGCAGATTAGATTGTGCTAAGTTTTCAAAACGGCTCAGCTGTGCCATTAAACATCTGCCGATTCGTGTCCGTTTTTCGTATGAGCATGACCCTGAAAAAGCTATAGAGAGAGGCATAACAAAAGATCCTACGCTTGTTCTTGATGGTGCAATATTTTTAGAAGGTCTCACGCAGGCAGAGGACATTACAAAAGCGTTTGAAAAATTGGTATAATTTTTTTAGATTAGAATATATCAATATATCTTGATATTTTAATAATCATTGGGTATAATATATACTTAACTTCATAAGGGGAACTCTATGTGGAAAGAACTCGTTGACCATTTTACTGTTGATATGCTTGGCCTGACTGGAAGGGTCAATGACACCATTAACTTTTTTATCTATGACACCGTAAAGATACTTTTTTTACTTATTGTTATTATTTTTGTCGTCTCTTACCTGAGAACTCATTTTAACACGGAATATGTACGAGCGCACTTGCAAGGAAAATCAGAACTGTATGGTAACGTGCTTGCAGCATTTTTCGGAATTATTACACCATTTTGTTCATGCTCTGCCATTCCCCTGTTTCTTGGTTTTATTCAAGCGCGTATTCCTCTTGGGGTAACATTTTCATTTCTTATCT
>Ga0256829_1003074_pt1 | contig 11885 bp, 13 predicted proteins | sample 131447metaG_FD_185979 | JGI IMG/M metagenome (GOLD analysis project Ga0256829, IMG submission 185979) | Hydrothermal vent microbial communities from Lau Basin, Pacific Ocean - 131-447 | ecosystem: Environmental > Aquatic > Marine > Hydrothermal vents | place: Pacific Ocean: Lau Basin | collected... | reverse complement strand
GTGGGGATAGCAGTTTCAGGTGCAACGGACGCCGCCAGAGCCGCAGCGGACATAGCCCTTCTAGCCTCGGGGATAGGCGTCATAAAGAACGCTATCGTCGAGGCCAGGAAGATATTCCAGAGGATGTACAGTTACGTCCTCTACCGCATAACCGAGACGATAAGGGTTCTGTTCTTCATAACGCTTAGCATACTGGCCTACAACTTCTACCCAGTAACGGCAGTCATGATAATCCTCCTAGCCCTTCTCAACGACCTGCCGATAATCACCATAGCCTACGACAACGTCAAAATCAACCGCTGGCCCGAGAAGTGGAACATACGCGAGATACTAACGGTCTCGACGATAATAGGAACCATGGGCGTCGTAGAAACCTTCCTCCTGCTCTGGTTACTTATAAACTACTTCAAAGTACCCTACACCACTGCCACCGGACTGGCAGTGCTCCAGAGCATGATATTCCTGAAGCTGGCCGTGGCAGGACACCTGACTATATTCGTCACGAGGACGAGGGGACCGTTCTGGAGTATAATACCAGGCAAGTGGCTCTTCTGGAGTGCCGTTGGAACAAAGTTGCTGGCAACGCTCATAGCCGTCTACGGCTGGGGTGTCTCGGCAATAGGCTGGAAGTATGCAGCAATTATCTGGGTTTACTGCCTCGTCTGGTTCCTCATAGAGGATGTGACCAAGAGGGCCGCTTACAAGTTCTTCAGCTGGGAAGTGGAACACCAGCACCACAAGGCGGCCTTCTGATTTAGTTTCCCTTTTCTTTAATTTTCTGATATAAAGGTAAAACATGAAAACAATTAATGCACGAAGAGAGAAAACACCATTACCTCCTAATCACTATGCTCGCGTAGCCAACTATCGCGTCTGTCGAGAGGCTCACCTCGTAGCTGGTCGTGTAGTGCAAGAGTTCGGCCCCAAGAGCTCCGGAGCGGTGAGAGTAAACTATCGCAGCCCCAACTCCTCCAGGCCCGCACATGGTATGGCGCATCTCCCTTAGCTCGTGGAACATGCCCCCAACATCAAAGTCGAGGATCCTCCTTATCACGCGGAAGTCCCACTCCTTTATCCTGTGGGGAAGCTCTTCGGCCCTTACCCTAAAGGGCACGTAGCCGTACATCCTCCCATAATGCATGAAATCAGTGCTTGCTATAACCACGACGTCTCTGCCGAGTTCTTTTGAGGCTTCAAAGATGGCCTTTCCAAGGCCTTCAACAACTTCTTTGTCCTGAATTCCAAGGACTATTGGAACGATTTTGACCTCCTTTCCGGCCTTCTCGGCAAGGTACTGTATGAAGGGAATCTGAACCTCGATGGAGTGCTCGTAGGTGTGGGCGGTCTCATCCAGATCTGCTATTCCAGAGAGCTTTGCTATTGCTTTTGCCATATCAGCATCGACCTCGATGTTCCCGAGCGGAGTTAGCCACTCGCCTTCCGGATAGACAGCTATCGGCGAGCCGAGGCCGGTGTGATTTGGACCAAGTATCACGAAGGTCTCCGGCAGACCGTCCTCGAATATCGCCTTATACGTTCTGCTTGCAGTATAACCTGAGAAGACGTAACCTGCGTGAGGTGCAACGCCGGCTGTTATCCTCTTCTTTCTCCCTTCCCCACCCAAATCACTAAAAAACTTCCCAAGCATATCTACCAGTTCTTCATCGATAGGATAGAAACTTCCAGCGACGGCAGGATACCTAACGCCCATTTCACTCACCTCCACTTAGTAATTGGCTTTAAAAGTTTAAATACCTTGGGTTAGTTTAAGGCCCGAGCCTGTCAAAGGCAGGAGAACTTTTGAACCGTCAGGTATCTCCCCCCTCTCGACTAGATTCCACATCGCCGCTAGAACCGTTGCTGAAGTAGGCTCAACGAGAAAGCCAACCCTTCTAAGCCAGCTTAACGCGCCCCTGGTTTCAGGCTCGCCAACGCTCACGCAGGTTCCTCCGGTTTCACCGAGGACTTTCTCCATCTCCTCCCGTCTGGGCGGTTCTGGAATGGCTATGCCGTCTGCAAGGGGATTCGACAGCTTGGAGCGCTCGCAGAGGCTCTCATAGCCGGAAGCCTGAACGGCAACAAAGACAGGGAGCCTTGTGATTTCACCCATCTTCTCAAGCTCTTTAAAGCCTTTCCAGAGGCCTAGGAAGAGTGTCCCGCTCCCGATCGGGGCCAGAACGTAGTCCGGGACGCCGACCTGCTCGTAGGCCTCGAAGGCGGCCGTCTTGGTGCCCTCGAGAAAATACGGATTAAACCAGTGGGAGACGTAGGTTACCCCCTCGCGCTCCGCGAACTCAACGGCCCTCTCGTGCACTTCCATCCTGTCCCCGTCGACGAAGTGAACAATGGCTCCAAGCCTCTGAAGGAGCGAGAGCTTTTCCTGCATCGCATCGTAGGAGACGAAGGCGTGAACCCTTATGCCCGCTGGCAGGGAGTAGAGGGCCATGCTCAGAGCCGCATTGCCCGAGCTGTCGATGACGACCTCGTTTATACCCCCTTCCATGAGCTTTGCAACGGTGACAAAGGTACCCCTGTCTTTGAAGGAGCCGCTTGGCTGTAGATACTCCAGCTTGAATAAGCCAAAGGCCGAACCGATCTGGAGTGAGGTCGTTGGTGTTATAGATGGGACTGCCGGCGGAAGGTAATTACCGCCTATTGGGAGGAAGCTTAGGTATCTCCTCATGTCCAAGTATGGGAGGATACTGCCAAAGAAGTCATAATACCCCCTCTCAACGAGGAGCGTTCCGCCACAGTCACATCTCAGGCGAAATGTCTCAGGATAGGTTCTACCGCACCGTGTGCACTTGAGCATGCTTTCAGCCCCAAAGGCTTTTTTAGCTCCAACGCTGAGTATAATGCACAGGAGCATAAAAAGGTGGTTGCCATGGGGGGGAAGTTCGTTTCAGCCGAGAGACCCCGAACCGAGGAGGGATATCAGTACCACATAGCTTGTAAACCGGGGGATGTTGCGCGCTACGTTCTCCTACCCGGAGATCCGGAGAGGGTTCCAAAGATAAGCCCACTCTGGGAGGAAGCGAGGGAGATAGCATTCCACCGCGAGTACAGAACTCACACTGGAAAGTACAAAGGTGTCCCAATAAGCGTCACCTCAACTGGAATAGGTGGCCCCTCCACGGCCATAGCGGTCGAGGAGCTTACCGCGATAGGAGCGAACACCTTCATCCGCGTCGGCTCGACGGGAGCGATACAGCCCGGGATGGAAATAGGTGACCTGATCATAGCCAAAGCCGCGGTTAGACTTGAAGGGACTTCAAAGCAGTACGTTAGGGTGGAATACCCCGCCTCAGCTGATCTTGAGGTGACTTTGGCGCTCATCGAGGCTGCCGAAACGCTGGGAATTCCCTACCATCTCGGCATAACGGCCTCGACCGACAGCTTCTACCTTGGCCAGGGCAGGCCCGGCCTTAGAGACTACTTCCCGAGCTTTGCGAGGAACATAATGGACGACCTCAGGCAGGCCAACGTCACGAACTTTGAGATGGAGGCGGCAACGCTCTACACGCTGGCAAACATATACGGTCTGAGAGCCGGCTGCGTCTGCTCGGTCTTCGCCAACAGGGTTACCAACGAGTTCGGCAAGAAGGGTGAAGAGGGGGCAGCGTTGGTAGCAAGTGAAGCGGTGAAGATTCTCGCCGAGTGGGACGAGGAGAAGGAGAGGGCTGGAAAGAAGGTCTGGTTCCCAGGGCTGAGGGGTTGAAATGGACAGGAAGCTGTTCTCGGTAAAGACCCTGCTGATGGAGGGGAAAAGGGAAGAAGCGCTGAGCACCGCTGAGTCCATAGAGGATCCCTATTGGCACTCCTACGCCCTCCGCTGGATCGTCGAGGCCTACGCCGATGACCCCGAGAGGGCCGTTGAGATAGCCGGAGAAATCACAGTCCCCTCTATAAAGGACGAGGCCCTCCGTTCCCTTTCATACCTCTTCTCAAAGGATGAAAAGTTCAGGGAGGCGCTTGAGGCGGCGCGGAGAATAAAGAACCAGTTCCTCAGGAAGAAGGCCCTCCGGGCGGTTAGCACCTACCTAGCGAAGGCAATCATCTCGAAGGGGTTGAAGGGGGTACGGCTGAGCGACCTCAACCTCACGGAGAGTGACATGGACGACCTCAAACCGCTCCCCTACGGCCTAGTTTACAAGGACGGAAAGATAATGCCGGGGGCGGAGATACTGCCGCTTAAAGGTGAAGTGAGGGGTGGGATAATAGAGCGCTTTGAAAAGAGGCTTGAAGGCAGAATCCCTCCAAAACCCCAGTTCAGCGAGAAGGAATCCGAAAGAAACCAATACGTGGTGGACTACGTCAGGAGGATGATAAGCATAGGGGAGCTTGAAGAAGCTGAGAAGATAGCCCGTGGACTTGTTGAACCCTTTAGGAGCTACCTGCTAGAGGAGATAGGGCTGAAGTTACTTGAGGCGGAGGATTCTACGAGAGCGGAGAATCTCTTCAAGGATCTGAGGGTTGCTGATGTCCTTGGTTCGGCACTGGCGAGGAGGCACCTAAAAGAGCCAGATAAAGTTTTAGGGTATCTGAGCAAGGTTTACAATCCAGCAACGAGGCTGATGGTGGCCTACGAGGTGACGAAGGACAAGGGAATAGATAGAGGTTTCCTAACTAGTGTACTCCTCTGGGCAACGGACGAATGGAAGAGGAGCAGGATACTCAAGTTCCTTGCCTTCGAGATGCTGGAGGAGTCCAAGAGGAAAAACGACGAGCGGCTTAGACTTATCTCCAAAGGGCTTTTCGAGCTTGGAATCGAAACGGGCCGGATGGCCGAGCCATAAACTCTTTAAGCAGGCATGGTTCCAGGGAGGCCTCATAGCATGTTTTTTTCTTATTCTGGTGTCTCAGGGCACTTTATGGGAGACCAACTTTGGAATCAGAATACCTATTAAGGGGGTCCAAGAAAAAGGTAATATGCGCGTCGATGTTCTGATGCTCTTTTCTCTTCTCCTACTCATAAGAAGGAGAGTCTAGCTTTTTCTCTCTTTCAGTCTTGGATTCATTTCTCACCGTAACCTTTATGTAAAGACCTAGGTTAACTACCCCCGTGGGCCCGTAGCCTAGGGGACATGGCGCCGGCCTTCGGAGCCGGTATCCGCGGGTTCGAATCCCGCCGGGCCCGCCAGAAAACAAACTTCACCTGCGCGAAGTTTGATCAAGGCTCGTGGTTCTTTTTGAGATGCTAAGGCACAATGGGATTCTCTTTTACGAGCTGTCTTAGGTGTGAATTCCTTCATTAATGCTCCACTCAAAGAGTTCCCATCCTTTGACGCCCGGAGGGCGTCGGTTAAAATTGAACTCCCGTTAAAACGCAAACCAATAAAGCGGAATTCAGGATTAGATCCAGCGTTTTCAAAGGAACCCCTCTCAAACTGGAGAGTTAAGAGGAACCACAAACTTTGATCAAACTTTGCAAAGCAAAGTTTGAAAGAAAAGGGAAGAGGGTTCAGCCGAAGAGGGCGCCGAGACCGGCGAGAGCCTCCTCTTCCTTCTCCTCTTCCTCTTCTTCCTCCTCTTCCTCAGCAGCCTCAGCCGGGGCCTCGGCAACCGGAGTGGCTGCAACGGCAACCGGGGCGGCAACCGGCATAGCGGCCTTCTCAATGACCTCGTCGATGTTGACGCCATCAAGGGCTGCAACGAGGGCCTTAATCCTTGCTTCGTCGACGCTAACACCAGCGGCCTCAAGAACGGCCTTAAGGTTCTCTTCGGTTATCTCCTTACCAGCAGCGTGGAGCAGCAGAGCGGCATACACATACTCCATTTTTTGCACCTCCAATCATCTTCATTTTTCATCCATTCTACACGATTTATTCAGGGATACGAGGGAAATGGAAAGTTCAGCCGAAGAGGGCACCCAGCCCCGCGAGCGCGTCCTCTTCGCTGGCTTCCTCCTCTTCTTCCTCTTCCTCCGCCTCCTCAACCTTCTCTTCAGCCGGCTGAGAGGCTGTGGCAACTGCCATTTGTGCCTGAGCGTTTAAAAGCTCTTTGGTCTTCTCGTCAAGCAGCTCCTCAGGCAGGTTCTGTGCTATGAGCAGGACGGCACGGAGCGCCCTGCCAAAGACCTCCTCGACGGTCTCAGGTGTGACGTAACCAGCCTCGACGGCAACGTTCTTCGCTCCAAAGAAGGCCTTCTGGATGATGGCCTCAATGGTCTGGCTCGTCGGGTAGGCTGTGTTGACCGATAGGTTGAACGCGTGGGTATATGCCCGCTGGAGCATGTTGATGTACTCGTTCTCATCGATCGCAAGGACTTCTGGAGTGTAAACTATACCATCCTCATAGGCCGCGAGTAGGTTGAGGCCAACCTCCAGCGGCTCGACACCGAGTGCGTTGAGGATTCTGGCCATCTGGTCGGTAATGATCTCGCCGGCCTTGAGGGCAGTGTAATCTTTCTGTATACTTACCTTGCCCTTCTCAATCCTTGCTGGGATTCCAAGGGCCTGCATCTCGCCGACGATCGGACCCGGAGCGAGTGAAGTCGGTCCGGCCGGGATGACGACGTCGTGAGGAGCAACCGCGCCAGCCTTGGCAGGGGCAGGGGTCTTGCTCTCCTCAAGGAGCTTGTAGAGTTTGAAGGGGTTCATATCTGTGGCGAGTATTCCAGTCCCACCCTGGATATAGTCAATGAGCTTCTCAAGTTCGGGGTTGCTAAGCTCTTCCGTGGCCCTCTTTATGGCAAGCTCGATGAGGGTGTTCCTGCTCACGCGGAGAAGGGCTTTACCACGGAGCTTCTCACGCATCTTGCTGAGCGGGTAGGCTGGGACGCCGGCCACATCAACGAGCGCTATCACTGGATAGTCCTTGATAACCTCGGTGAGCTCTTCAACTTCCTTCTTCTTCCACTCGGCTACGTGGGCCATCTCCCTCACCTCTCAACCTTAACGGCCGGTCCCATGGTGGTCTTGACGTACACTGACTTCACTTGGTTCTCACCGCGCTCAAGCTTTCCAATGATCGCGTTGAGAACCGCCTCAGCGTTCTCAGTCAGCTTCTCATCGTCCATGCCCTCGGTTCCTATCGGCGCGTGAACAACCGGGTTGTTCTTGAGCTGCAGCTTAACCGTTCTCTTGAGCCTGGCGATGATCGGATCGAGGTTTGTCATTGTTGGTGGAACAACCTGTGGCATCTTGTTCCTCGGACCGAGGTACCTACCGAGGTACCTACCGATCTTCGGCATCAACGGAGCCGCGGCAATAAACATGTCGTACTTCTTGGCGAGTTTCCTGGCTTCCCTTGGGTTTTTCGCCAGCTCTTCAAGATGTTCTCCACTAACCACATCAAGCCCGAGCTTTTTAGCCGCCTCGGCAACGGCACCATCAGCGATGACCGCAATCTTAGGCTCCTTCCCACGACCGTGGGGCAGCACAACCTCAAGCTTGAACCTGTTCTCAGGCTTCTTCAGGTCTATCTCCTTGAGGTTGACTGCCATCTCGACGGTCTGTGTGAAGTGCCGCGGCTTGGCTCGGGCCTTCGCCTCCTTCACTGCTTCCACGATTTTCTGCCTGTCAAAGGCCATTTACAGCCCTCCTTTCGGTTTTGATTTAAGCCCAAAAAAATCAAAGATGCGTAAAAAGAGGGATTTTTAAACTTTTCCCTCACTCTTCGGCGTTAGCGAAAATCTCGTCGTAAACACCTTTGTCAATCTCCCCCTGAACTTCCCGGGGGTCCTTGTCCTCAACTGTAACGCCCATGCTCAGTGCGGTGCCTATGACCTCCTTGGCCGCTGTCTTAAGGTTTGCTGCCAGCATCTGATCCTGCTTGGCTTTGGCTATCCTGATGACCTGCTCCATTGTGAGGTTCCCAACGGGGGTATGGCCAGTCTCACTCGAACCCTTCGGGGCGCCTATCTCCTTTTTAATGAGCTGGCTAACCGGAGGGACGCCGACCTCGATCTCGAAGGTCTTCTTCTTGGGGTCGGTGACAATGATCTTAACGGGAACCTGCATTCCCTCGAAGTCCTTGGTGGCTTTGTTTATCTCGTCGACGACCTGTTTAACATTGAGTCCAAGCGGACCGATTGCAGGACCGAGCGGCGGTCCGGGTGAAGCCTTTCCTCCTTCAACGAGCACCTCAACAACTTGTGCCATCTTTCTCACCTCTGAATGGTTCTTTCACTCCTTCTGACGTTTGCTTATAAGTCTAACGTATTCACCCCTCACCGTGACCGGTATCGGGACTATTGAACCAACGAGCTCAACGACTATCTCGTCCTTGCCCTCGTCGACCCTAACGACCTTTGCCTTCTCCCCCTTAAACGGGCCGGCGATTAGTTCAACGATGTCTCCCGGCTCGAAGCCACTCACAGCCGGCTTCTCCTCGAGGAAGTGTTCTACCTCCTCGAACTTAACCTCACCAGGAAGGGTTCCCTTGGCGTGCCGAATTCCTTTAATAGCCTCATCAACGGCGCTCTTGTTAGGGGCCTCCACAAAGATATAGCCCTTAACTTTGGATGGAGCAAGTAGAGCATAAATGGGGAGATTGTACGTTTTAACCTTGCTGTATACCAGCTTTGCGGTGGTTTCTTCCTGACCCACCGTGACGCGTACTGTGAATATCCTAGACTCGTCCATGAGCATCACCATCTATCGAAAGCTATGAGCCGGTAAACACGTATCCGAGGAGGCGGATTATAAGTCCAATGGTTCCAATGAGTATCATCCCAAGCCCTGTTATCTTCACGGCGAGCTTAAACTCTCTCCATCCCGGCTTCTTCGTGACCATTAGAACCCTCTTAGACTCGACCCAGAAACTCTTAAGTTTTTCCATGACTGTTGCCACAGTTGTCACCCCACTAAATTTTGAGAGGGGAGCCGTCAAAGCTCCTCAAGGTCGAGTTTAATAACCTTTCTCTCCCCCTCCTCACCGTAGTAGCCGCTGGACTCCTGCTCCTCAGCAACGGCGTAGGGGGAGCTGACACCGGTAACCACGATGAGTATTCTAATCATCTTGTTGAGCTCCTCATCGAGCTGGATGCCCCAGATGACCTGTGCCTCGGGGTCGAGCTTACTCGTAACGAGCTCAATTATCTGCTGGGCCTCCTCGAGCTTGACATCACTTCCACTGATGCTTATAAGGGCACCCTTGGCACCGCTGATATCAACGTCAAGGAGCGGGCTGTTCAATGCCTGCTGAGCCGCCTCCAAAGCCCTTTTCTCACTGTCACTCTCGCCTATACCTATCATAGCAACGCCGCCGTCCTTCATAACCGCCCTAACGTCGTTGAAGTCAAGGTTTACCAGACCGGGCTTGGTGATGAGTTCGGTTATACCCTTAACGGCCTGGACGAGTATCTCGTCAGCAACTTTGAAGGCCATGTGTATCGGCAGGTTCGGGGCAACTTCCATGAGCTTGTCATTCGGGATGACTATTACAGTGTCGCTGTTCTTCCTGAGCCTCTCAAGGCCGTACTCGGCGTTCTTTATTCTCCTAATGCCCTCAACTGTAAAGGGAAGCGTAACCACTGAAACCGTGAGAGCACCCATCTTCTTGGCTATCTCTGCAACAATTGGGGCGGCACCGGTTCCGGTTCCACCGCCGAGACCGCAGGTTATGAAGACCATATCCGCACCCTCGATGGCCTCCCTAATATCCCTATCGTTCTCTTTAGCTGCTTCCTCACCCATCTTCGGGTTGTTTCCAGCGCCAAGACCACGGGTAAGCTCCTTACCAATGAGTATCTTTTTGTGGGCGCTGACCTTGAGGAGATCCTGGGCATCGGCGTTAACGGCTATTATCTTGGCCCCCTGTATACCCACCTGCATCATCCTGTTAATGGTGTTGCACCCAGCACCACCCACACCAACGACGTATATCTTAGCCTGTATCTGCTCGAGTATTCTCTTGAGTTCTTCATCAATGTCAGTCTGCGGAGCAGGGGGCTCCGCTACCTTATCGGGGGCTGTGGCGGTTCTCTCAATGGCGTCTTCAATCAGCTTCAGCATCCTTCCACCCTCCGGGCAATTTAACACCTATCCCACTTTGTACGAACATAGTATATAAATTTAGCTAAGGAAGCTGATTTTAGAATTCCGCTCAACGTCTTTAAAGATTTCGCCCGTTCAGTCTCTTATGAACTCAAGGTCAAGCTCCTCAGCGAGGTTCCTTGCCATCTGTCTCGTTTCCCCCTTGCTACCCCTCCAGTCAACGTATATGGCATCAACCTTTCCAGAGGTGCGCTCTATGGCCTTCAGAAGCATTTCTCTGCTTAAAGGATGCGCGTACTTCGGCGCCATGTGGCTGAAGGCAAGCTCGGTCTCGAGCGCCCGCTTCGTCTGCTTGGGAACATAGTGCCCCCCACCGATTCCAATGGCAACGGGGAAGCCCGCCCTTTTGTAGTTCTCAAGGACGTGCACTATCGTCTCCGCAATGATTTCGCCGGCCTTATCGTTCATCCACTCCTCCTCACTCGAACCTATCTCGATGAAGAAGCTCGGAACCTCAAGCTCGCTCGGCCCGTGGTGAGTTGCCTCATAGCAGACGGTCCAGCCGAGGTCGTTCAACTCTTTCATCTTAAGGAGGGCGAGCTTCATTGCCCTTGGCTCTGCTACGGCCAAACTCCCGTCTTTCCCACCGTACATCGCTTTTCCCCAGTTGCCCGTGACGTGGACAGTTAAAGCCGGGAGCTTCTGCCTGCTCGAATGTCTTGAGGCAAAGGCTATTATCTCAGGTTTGAAGCCGAGTTGCCTTTCTATCCCCGAATCAAGGTTGTCATAGTATATCATCTCGTCGTTTGTGGTCAGTATCGCCATGTTTCCCTTGATGTAAACGGGGTTGTTGTCAAAGACTTCCTCTGTCTCCTTAAAGCCAAAGTTCTCCACCAGTTTTTCCACGATGTTGACCGACGCGGGGTCTACTTTCGTGCTCATTATAACCTCCATGTTCAACCCCGCCCAACCTAAGGGGAGGGGGTTAAAAGGCTTTGTCCACCAGGGTTCTACTTTCATATAGTTTATTTCGATTTTTTAACGAGGAACTCTGATATTAGACGAAAGATTTACGGAAAGATAACGCAAACTATATAACTTTATTTGTACTCCAATATCCTAATGTGGTCGTTCGACCATGGATGTACGTTGTAGTTTAGAGGTGCGTAAAAAGGAGGAAAACCATAACCACCCTTGGGTTGGTTGCTGTTTTGCTTTTTGCCGTTGTTATGGCGGGTTGTACAAGCTCCGGCGGCGGGAGTGGAACCGGAACCGGTACTACAAGCTCCGCAACGGAGTCCTATAGTTTGACAATCTACACCGGTGGAACCAGTGGTGTTTACTATCCGCTCGGCTCGGCCTATGCGAACATACTCAACCAGTACAGCGCCAAGGAGGCCGGGATAAAAATCAACGCCAAAGCGGTTACAAGCGGTGCGAGCGTTTCTAACGCCAAGGCTATAGGAGATGGGAATGCACAGGCGGCCATCATGCAGAACGATGTCGCTTACTACGCCTACAACGGAGTTGTTCTGGACGCTTTCAAGGGCAACCCGTAAAGAAGCTCCGCGGCATCGCCGCACTCTATCCTGAGACCATCCAGTTCGTTGTCCGCGCCGACAGCAACATAAAGACCCTCCAAGACCTTAAGGGCAAGAAGGTGGCGGTTGGAGCGGCCGGAAGCGGCACCGCCGTCGCAGCCCAGCAGATACTCCAGGCCGCGGGTGTATGGAACAGCATTGAGAAGGTCTACCTGACCTCCTCCCCGCCGTGAAGGGCGAAGGGTTCCAACGGTTTAACCCCTAGTTAAGGACGGGGAGGTTTGAGGGGTCTCATTAAAACCCAAACTAAAACAGGTCTTCAACCCCTCTGGCCGGGTCTCCGGCCAATTACCCCTCACTTGGGCATAGAGACCAACCCAAGTTCGGGGTTATCGTTTTTGCCACC
>Ga0256829_1003073_pt1 | contig 11890 bp, 10 predicted proteins | sample 131447metaG_FD_185979 | JGI IMG/M metagenome (GOLD analysis project Ga0256829, IMG submission 185979) | Hydrothermal vent microbial communities from Lau Basin, Pacific Ocean - 131-447 | ecosystem: Environmental > Aquatic > Marine > Hydrothermal vents | place: Pacific Ocean: Lau Basin | collected... | reverse complement strand
CGCGAGTTTCAACGCCTTCGGCAATAGTCAGTAAACCAAGCTTATTACCCAATGTCACAATAGTTTCTGCTAAAACCGCGCTCTGGCCTGGCTCAATATCTTTTACAAAAGACCGATCCACTTTAAGTCTGTCTAAAGGCAACTGCTGTAAGTAACTCATAGAAGAGAAGCCAGTACCGAAATCGTCGATTGCAATAGCAACGCCGTGTTGTTTTAGCACTCGTAAAGCATCAATAACAATCTGCGGTTCGTCCATTACTACGCTCTCGGTAATCTCGAGTTCGAGCAAACTAGGGGCGCAGTTATGCAAAGCTAATGCATCTTTGACTTTACTCACAAATTGACGATCTCTAAATTGAGGGATAGATATATTCACAGCAACACGAAGATGCCCGTATCCAGCTTGGTTCAATTCCTTAATACGTTTGCATGACTCTTCCAATACCCAGTGTCCAATATCCACAATAAGACCAGAATACTCCGCCAAAGGAACAAACACTGCGGGAGATATATAACCACCTTGACCATCAGGCCAGCGGAGTAACCCTTCCATTCCAACCACTTTCTCGGTAACCAAATCTACCTGAGGTTGAAACCAAAGCTCTAACTTTCGCTCGATGAAGTCACTGCGAAGGCGACGGATCATATCTAGTCGCCATGTGGTTTGGTCTTCTATTTCTTTGGCATAGTACTCAAAGTTGTCGCTAATGTTCTTTTTAGCTCTATTTAGCGCAATATTCGTCCGCTTGAGAATTTCGATGCCGATATTGCGTTTTTCATCTAAACTGCACAGTCCAATGGTAACGTTAACCGGTAGTGAGTGATCACCAACCTTGAAAGGTGATTGGAAAAGCGCATTGATAGTTTCGGGATTAACAACCTCAGATGGACCGATAAGACCAAACACGTCGGCGCCGATACGTCCTTTCTTTATCTTTTCATCAAAATTCTGATCAAAAGATTCGCTAACGGCTTTTAGAAGCTGATTACCAACCTCTTGACCCAAACCATCGTTAATATCAGAGAAATGATTGATGTCGATCAGTGCAACTGTCGAACTTTCAGATTCAAACATATGAGGTTTATCAAGCATATTGATAAACTGATTTCGGTTGGGTAATCGTGTTAGCCAATCCCTAAAGGCTGCGTTTCTTAATTCATGGAACAGATTTACGTTTTCGTAACCAACAGAAATGCTAGACAAAAACACTTCAAGTAGATTTTTGTCGAGTTCACTTATTTCCTTCGCCATGTGGACAAAGACAGCAGCTTCAAACCCAGCCCTATAAATATAAAGTACCGTAGAGCCAGACTCAAAAATATGCTGTTTAAGCCTTAAACAACGATTTACCTGCTCGACAATATGCTTGTCTGTAATGTTTTCTATGGGGCAATTGATAAAGGGAGCATAATCACCTGCTGCCCCTAGAACATAAACGCCGTTGTCATCTATATCTATTACCGAACCAGCTCTTGCACAAAGTAAACCTTCAGCATCCAAGCCAATTAGCGAACTAATTTGGGTTACAACCCCTTCACAGAAGCCTTTTACCGAATGTTCTTCGAATAAGTTAGACGACGATGAAATGATTTTTTCTAAACCATGGCGGTTTTGGTTTATCGTCATGATCTGTTGGTATGAACGTATTGAAGAAATTACGCTAGTTAACAGACGTCCTCGTGTAAGTTCGGTTTTGGTCTTGTAATCGTTGATGTCGTAAACTTTGATAACTTCTTCTTCTGGCGCATGACCGGGCTGACCGGTACGAAGAATAATACGGGGTTCAGTGAGTTTCATGGTTTCTCTGATGTAATGCACAACGTCGAAGCCGGCATCATCGGTTTCCATGACAACATCTAACAATATAATGGCAATTGAACTGCCGTACTCGTGAAGGATTTCTTTTGCGTCTTTCGCTGAATAGGCGTGTATAAAGTTGAGTTTACGATCGTTAACAAGTAAATCTGAAAGGGCAAGCCTTGTAACGGAGTGAATCTCTTCGTCGTCATCTACAATTAAGACGTTCCATTCTTTATAAACGGTTTGGTCGAGACTAGATGGCTCATCCTCTTCTAAAAAGATAAGTTCGTCATTATCGTAATCCGTAGCCGACATATATGCTTTAACCCTCACTACTATAAAAGCGCCAATCGCTTGAGGAATATTACACTTGCTTGGAGATTATTTGATAAATCTCAATAGCAGTGCAATAGTGTCGTATCCGTAAACTATATGCTTTTTTTACCAGTGAAAGTGCTATAAGTCTATATGAAGATTTCCCCAGACCCACACACCCCGATTGTTACTAACAAAAAAAGTAATTCTGCACCTGTAAAAACTACGCCTATTCCTGAACCTCAACCACAAGTGACCAGCAATGAATCCGTAACCCAACAAAAAATACGTGGTTGGTTTTCTCGCGTTGGAATTTCTTCTTCTCAAATACCAAAAGATAAAGCCTCTAATCACAACGAACTAGAGCGAAGAAAACAGTTACTCGCCATTCAGCGCGCTTCGAATTTACAAGCAATACTAAATATAGCATTAAATGTTTCGATATCCGAATCTAGTAGCGATAGCTTGGACCCAGATTGGTTTTTCGCCTTTACATCAATGGCTGAAGAAATATATAGCCCTGCTATGCAGGAGCTTTGGGGCAAGATTTTTGCCGTTGAAGTAAACCGTCCAGGTAGCTTCTCTCTTAGAAGCCTACAAACCTTAAAGTCACTCACACATCGTGACGCAAAACTGTTTTCCAAAGCAGCATCTATGGCAAGTAAGCGAAGTAACGAACTTATTCCTCGTATTCTAGTGGGCTACAGAAATCAAAAACGTTGGTATTCTATATTCACCCAATCTTCCAACGAACAAATTAATTTAGCGAGCGTTGGACTGTCATATCCTGATTTACTCGCACTGCAAGACATGAACTTACTGTATGTTAGCGAAATTGAAGGGGGTGCATATGCCCAAGGCCAGCAGAGCAAATGGCGATGTGGTACCACCAACTATACGCTGACCAGTAAGGCTGAGGGCACCTTACTGACCTATTACAAGTTTACTGCAGTAGGAGCAGAACTGTTTAAATTAGTGCCGAAAGCCGATAATTCGGCTTACCTAGATACACTCTTTGGCACATTAGACAAAGGGTTTGCTATCAGTGGAAAATAGTGGGGTAACACTACCGCACAAAAACCTTTAATACTGACGCTATATACCATCACCAAATTCATGAAGACCACATTCTCGCTTCAATCCAAAGAAACGGGTGTCTTGTTCACTCATTCCCTCTTGTAGTGATTGAGTGGTGTGCCAATCGCCTATAGATACATAACCGTCATCCCAAAGTGGATGGTACGGCAAACCATGCTCTTTGAGATAGTAATGAAGGTCTTTGTTGCTCCAATCAATAATGGGGTAAAACTTAAACTGCCCACCAACTTTTTGTAGCACGGGTAACTTGCCACGGGTATCCGACTGACTGCGACGAAGGCCGGCAAACCAAGTTCCAACGTTAAGTTCTTTCAATGCACGCTGCATAGGTTCAACTTTGTTCATTTGGTTGTATTGCTCGATACCTTCCAAGCCTTTTTCCCAAAGCCTGCCGAAGCGAGCTTCCTGCCATGCAGAAGAAAGCTTTGCCTGGTACACGTGTAAATTAAGCGACAACTTCTCGGTGAGTTCATCAATAAACCCATAGGTTTCTGGAAACAAATAACCAGTATCGGTAAGTACTACAGGAATAGAGGGCACAGCCTTGGTTAACAAGTGCAACATTACCGCAGACTGAGCACCAAAACTCGATGACACCATAGGATTGTCGGGCAGATTTGAGAGCGCCCACGCGATACGAGCAGGTGCGTCCATAGCTTCTAACTGAACGTTGATATCCGCAAGTTCTTCTTTGCTGATATCTAGTGTTAGCCGCTCACTGCGGTTAATGGCTGTATTACTCATAAAAATCTCTGGCAGAGTCTATAACAGGCTTAACTACACCTGCGCGAATAACGAAATCACCAAACGCTTCGCCTTCGGTTCGCTCAGCGGCCCATTGACCAATCAATGTATCAAGTTCAGCCATTATCTCTTGTTCGCTGATGTTTTCTTTATACATCTTAGGAATGCGAGTACCTTCACGGTTCCCGCCAAGGTGGAAATTGTATTTTCCTGGACCTTTACCCACCAAACCTACTTCGGCAAGCATGGCTCGGCCACAACCATTTGGGCAACCTGTTACACGGAAGATAATACTGTCATTGGCCAGACCATGCTTGTCTAGAATACCTTCAAGCTCTGTTACTGCATCTGGTAAATAACGTTCAGCTTCCGCCATTGCTAGAGGACAAGTAGGTAAGGCTACACATGCCATTGAATCTAAGCGTTGATTCGATACGCTCGGTGCGATCAAACCATGCTCTTTGGCAAGTGCTTCAATTTTCGCCTTATCTTCCGGTGCTACTCCAGCAATAACCAGGTTCTGGTTAGCAGTCATTCTGAAGTCACCTTTGTGGATCTTCGCTATTTCTGCACAACCGGTTTTCAGCGTTTTACCTGGGTAGTCCAAGATACGGCCATTTTCGATAAACACCGTCAGATGATATTTACCATCAATGCCTTCAACCCAACCAAAGCGATCACCACGTCCGGTAAACTCGTACGGACGACTCTCCCCAAATGTTACATTGGCGCGCTTTTCAACTTCAGCTTTGAAGTTATCAACACCAACACGCTCTAAGGTGTACTTGGTTTTTGCATTTTTACGGTTAACTCGGTTACCCCAGTCGCGCTGCGTGGTAATAACAGCTTCGGCTACTGCAAGTGTGTCTTTTAGTGCAATAAAACCAAAGTCACTGGCTTTTCGCGGATAGGTCGACTTATCACCGTGAGTCATCGCAAGGCCACCACCAACAAGCACGTTAAAACCTACCAATTGACCATTCTCTGCTATGGCAACAAAGTTGAGGTCGTTAGCGTGAACGTCAACGTCATTTTGCGGAGGAATAACCACAGTTGTTTTGAACTTACGAGGTAAATAGGTATCACCTAAAATCGGTTCTACCGGCGACTCAGTGGTTTCTACTTTTTCACCATCTAACCAAATTTCTGCATACGCATTAGTTTTTGGTAGCAAGTGCTCACTTATCTTCTTCGCCCATTCATAGGCTTCTAGATGCAGCGCTGACTCAACAGGGTTAGACGTACACAATACATTTCGGTTTACGTCACCCGCAGTGGCAATAGAGTCCATTCCCACAGCATTTAGGGTTTGGTGCATTAGCTTAATTTTAGGCTTTAATACACCGTGAAACTGAAACGTTTGGCGTGTTGTTAAACGAATACTTCCGTACATGGTTTGCTCATCAGCAAACTTATCAATAGCTAGCCATTGGTGAGGAAGAATGACACCACCCGGTAGACGGGCTCGCAGCATAACATTTTGCAAGGGCTCAAGCTTTTGCTTGGCACGCTCTGCACGAATATCACGGTCGTCCTGTTGGTACATACCGTGGAAGCGAATCAACTGAAAGTTGTCGGCCGTAAATCCACCCGTAATGTCATCTTTTAGGTCTTGTTCAATGGTGCCGCGAAGATTACGACTCTCACGCTTAAGACGCTCGTTGTCGGCAAGTTTACCTTCAACAATAAATTGTGATTGATCGTTACTCATTAGTAGACATCCTTCTGATAACGTTTTGCCTTACGAAGCGCTACTATGTAGGCCTTAGCGTCGGCTTCTGACTTGTTACCGTATTTTTGAACAATTGTAATTAGTGCATTTTCAACATCTTTCGCCATGTGCGTGGCATCACCACACACATAGAAGTGAGCGCCTTGCTCTAACCACGCAAACACTTCTTCACCGTGTTCGAGTAGACGATGTTGAACATAAATCTTTTCTTCTTGATCACGAGAAAACGCTAGCGTTAGCTTATCCACTACCCCGTCTTTCACATAACCTTGCCATTCAACTTGGTATAAGAAATCTTGTGTGAAATTCGGATTACCGAAGAATAGCCAGTTTTTACCTTCTGCTCCCTGAACATCTCGCTCTTGAATAAACGAGCGGAAAGGCGCAATACCTGTACCAGGCCCTACCATAATAATCGGGGTATTTGGATCTTCTGGTAGGCGGAAGTTGTCGTTGTTTTCAACAAATACTTCGACTTCACCGTTCTCTTCTAAGTATTCACACAAGAATCCAGACGCTCCACCTTGGTGTCGAGAACCAAATGCTTCATAGTCCACATGGGCTACAGTAAGGTGAACTTCTTCCTCTACATCTGCTTGGCTAGACGCAATCGAGTAGAGTCTTGGTGTTAATGGACGCAGCGCATCAGCCAATTGTTGTGCTGTTAGCGTACCTGGGTGATCTTTCACGATATCAATTAGCTGTCTTTCAGACATATAGGTTCGCAGCGCCGCTTTGTCTTCCATCAACGCGGCAAGGCTTTCAGAACCAGTCGCTTCTTGATAAGACTTAACGAAAGTTGGATAGCTTAGCGTTAGTTCTAACTTGCTGGTAAGTGCAGCCGCCAACGACATAGCCTCTCCTGCAACTGTCACTTCTGCATTAGCGTCCAACGCCAGTACTTCAATAAAACTATTCACCAACCCTTCGGCGTTTTTGAACCATACGCCAAGGGCGTCACCCGGCTTATAGGTGATACCAGAGTCTTCTAGACTAATTTCGATATGGCGAATATCTTTTACTGAGTCACGACCAGTAATTTTTTGTGATTCAATCAAGGTTGCCGTGAAAGGCGACTTTTTGGTGTACTGTTGCGAGGCTTCAACAACAGGCGCAGATGTCGCAGCCGCAACATTCACCGCACCTGTACTGAAATCATCTTTAAGCGCTGCAATAACTGAGGTTGCCCACGCCTGCGCTTGTGCCTCGTAGTCTACGTCACAATCTGCACGCGCTACCAAAGCCGTAGCACCAGCTTTTGCTAATCGCTCATCAAAGTCTTTACCCGTTTGGCAGAAGAACTCATAACTACTGTCACCCAAACCAAGTACCGCATACTTAGTCGACGATAATTTTGGCGCTTTCTTTCCACCCAAAAATTCGTGAAGTTCGATTGCATCATCTGGAGCGTCACCCTCTCCATGCGTGCTTGCAAAAATAACCACGTGAGTCTCTGACTTTAATTGGCGAGGTTTGTAGTCAGCCATGCTGATAAGCTTACTGCCGTAGCCCGCTTCTTTCGCTTGCGCATCAAACTGTTGCGCTAACGCTTTTGCGTTACCGGTTTGCGAACCATAAAGTACGGTTAGTGTTGGCGCATCGGCAGCAGCGGGCGCTGCTGTTCCTAATGCGGGGGCGACAGCGCCGCCTTGTGCGGCTGCTAATCCGGCAGCATACCCACTTACCCAAGTAAGCTGGTCGCGATTCAAGCCCGCGATTGCTTGCGTAATCGCATTCCACTGTTGTTCATTAAGTATCGCACCCGGTGCGACATTTTGATTCGATTGTTGTGACATAATTCAAAGAAGCCTTATTTTGATGGCACAAGGCTAACGGCTTTGAACGATAAGAGAAAAGAATAAATGAAACTTTTTTATTACGGAAAGTACTTAAAACTTTTGAAAGTAAATGCGACCTGCGTCAAACCGCAAGTCGCATATGGTCAATGAATATTCAAGGCTGCAAGAAATCCTTTAGAAATGTACCTCTAGCCCTGCGAATACTCCATCGAAGGTAAGATTAGTATAGATATCATCGAGATCTTCAATATCTACAGTTACGTTGCGGTAACCCAGTTGAAGTGTCATATCTACGGCTAAACTCTCTATAAAAGAGTAAGTTGCAGCCACCTGATAATCACTCACTTCATGATCATCAAACGACAAATAGCTACCTTCGGCATAAACCGCTAATCCAGTAAACGGCAAACCTAGCTGAACTTTTGAATACACCATTGGAATAACACCTGAAAAATCAGCGCTGGTACTGGTAGCACTGGCAGAGTCTTCCACAAACAGCGTTCCATCAATGTACTTACCGTTTATCCCCAAATCAAAGCTGATAAGATCATTATCAAAAAGTTCGTAGTAAAGAATGAGATCCGTAGAGGTTAATTCAATGTCATTATTCACCGTACTAGATTCGGTAAACAGCTGATCGTTAAAAGTGAAGTTGGTTTCGAGTACTGTATCACCCGAAGTGTCCATTGTAGTGTAGTTTACTTTTACATTAGGAATAAGTGGAACTGGGTGCTCTAGCGCAATATAAACAGCACTATTAGTTTTGTTGTCAAAACTAAAATCAGACGTAGTAGACGTATCTGCGAAACCACCTGATACGCCGCTATCCCAACCTTGTGCACCAACATACAACCCAGCAATGGTGTCTGCTTGAGCCACGCCAGAAGCAAGCGAAGCTCCGATAACAACTGCGAGTATGTTTCTTTTCATGAATTATCCTTGATTAAGAAGTTCAGAGAGTTCAATTAATGCGGCGTTAGCCCGAGAAATATAGTTAGCCATAACAAGCGAGTGATTAGCTAACATACCAAAGCCGCTTCCGTTTAGAATGACTGGGCTATATACCGTCTGCTGTGTCGCTTCTAGTTCACGTATAATTTGCTGTAAGCTTACTTTAGCATTTTTATTTTCTAATACATCAGCGAATTCTATTTCTACCGCTTTCAAAAAGTGTAGTAATGCCCAAGTAGCCCCTCGCGCTTCGTAAAAGTTGTCATCCAACTTCCACCAGCTAGTCTTCACTACACTTTGTGATGCTGCTGGCGATGACTGACGTGCCATTGCATCTCCGGCCAAATCGGTATTGATTCGCGCAGAACCAACGCTTGCACTCAAACGCTGTGAGTAACTACCGAGACGTTTTTCTACTTGTTTCAACCAGTCTCTCAGGTTGTCTGCACGAGTATAAAACTGCCCACCTACCTGTTGGGTATCTGCAAGTTGCTGTCGGTATAATTTTAACAACTCAATACCGTCGTCATAACTTGATTCTGATGAGGGAAACAACCAGCTTCTGTGGTCCATATTAAACTTGGGGTGAGCCTTAGTAAGGTATTCATTCTCAATAGATTGAGATTGGCTTCGGCTGAAATCTTTTCGCATAGAAAGAGCCAAGTCTCTTACCATTTCAAGAGCACCAAATTCCCATGCAGGCATGTCATCTAAGAAAATGCTGGGCGGTGTCACATCATTAGAAAGATAACCACCAGGTTTATTTAGCAAGGTTTCAGAAACGTCGATCATGGTGGTTGTTAACGTGAAGCCAGCCACGGTTGAAGGATCGAAACCGTCGGCCTCTTCTTGGGCCCTTTGCGCCACATTAAAGGTATTTGGTGATAAACTCCAATACCAGCCCACTAGCCAAAATAAAACCAATACTGTAGCAGTAGCTATCGAAACCCACTTTGCGCTAAATGTAAATTTCATAACGTATTAAACCTTCCTTCTTAAAAGCATAAAGCCGGTTTACACCGGCTATGCATTAACTCACTGTATACTACAGCTTTGCTAAATATGTATGACGTTACTGTGTATGTCATCATTTTTGCGCTGTAAAACACAAGTTTATTTTACTAAGTGGCGTTATAAATTCCTTTTATACCACCTTGCTAGGTAATCTGGCCTTGGTTATCACAAGTGAGCCTGCTGGCGATTTCTGCCGCGAATTGCGTAAATAACCACTGCGAACAGTATGATTGGCCAGAATGCACTAATACCTACGGCAAACAATGCAATAAATGCGATACCTACGGTTAAAAACAATGTTCCAATAACGCTTATCGCTACCACGAACCCGACGATGGCAATAACTACACCAACAGCAGATAAGGCTGCTAGCGACTCCCAAGGCTCCATAAAGTGATCAGACGTCACAAGGTGCATACCCAAAAAACTATCTGCGATACTGCCCAAACAGTTTATAAGTATAACTGCTAGTACTAGTGCAATGAGAAAGTTTTTCATTAGGGCATCCTCGGTAACAACACAACGGCAGCAAAGTAAGCGATAACGGCTGGTACTGCCCCAAAGAATAAACCCGCTATTGCCACAGCGCGCACCCAAACGGCGTCCACCTCGAGGTGGCGCGCCAGCCCAGCACAAACACCAGAAATCATGGCATTATCTACGTCTCTATAAAGTCTTTTCTGCGAAGGAATTTTCATGGATGATCTCCTAACAATTTTTGATGTTTGTATTAGCACTGGTTACTGGGAGAAAGCTGCTACATTAAGCAGCTTTCTTCTTTTTAAGTTCAGCAAGTTCTTGCTCAATAACATCATTACTTTCTAGCTCTGCAAACTGTGCTTCAAGAGATGAAGCTTGCGAAGTTGAGCCAGTGATATCGTAAGCGTCGACCTGTGCTTCTAAATCATCAATACGTTGCTCGTATTGCTCGAACTTGAGCATAGCGTCATCAATCTTTGTGCTGTGCTCTGCTTGCTTCACTTTCAAGCGGGTTTGCACAGATTGCTTACGGCTAACCAGAGTTTTCTGCTTTTGCTTTGCTTCGGCTAGCTTGGCGTTGAGTCTAGAAGAATCAGCTTGAATTTTATCCATCAGCTCTTCAATTTGTACCTTCTGAGCCTGCAAGCCTTCGACCTTGGTCACGTACTTTTGCTTTTCGGTCAGCGCCGCTTTTGCAAGTGACTCTTTGTCGCGATCGATAGCTAATTCCGCTTTACTTTGCCAGTCTGCAATATCGCGTTCGCACGATGCAATTTGACGATCAAGGGTTTTCTGTTGAGCAATATAACGCGCTGCGTCTGAGCGAACTTCAACAAGCGTTTCTTCCATCTCCTGGATAATCAAGCGAATGATTTTTTCAGGATCTTCAGCCTTATCCAGCATAGCGTTTAGGTTAGCTTGAACAATGTCATTAATACGTGAAAACATACCCATATCTAATTCTCCGTGCATTCAAAATATTGTGGCTGTATTCAATTAAAATAACTTTCTTACAACCTATGCGATTTACACCATAGCTATTACAAGGCACGTGCCAAACTTTTAATTAACTGATAAATATAAACTTTTTCGGAAATCTAAGAATATCTACTCTTCTAGGAGCGATTCCTTAAAACACTATTTGGCGATATTGACTATCTATGTGGTTATATTGACCACTCAGTATACTTTGTTTGTTCCATGATGATCATTTGGGTAGATAATGGATATTGCAGATAAAAAAAGCGACTCAAAAGAGTCGCTCAATTAAAGGAGAGTAAGTTAACGCTAAACGAACTAGATTACTCTGCGGCTAAGTCTAGCGCGTCGTCTTCTGGCTGTTTGGTGTCTGCAATATCTATAACGCTCACGTTACCGCTTGGTTCATCTGCATCTGGGTCAAAATGAAATGATGCACTGACAATGGCTTCGTATACATTGTTTTCAATGTCGAAAGATGTCATCTCGAAGGCATGGGTGACCATATTAGTAAGCAAGCTTTCTAACACAGATTCCTGCGCTGATACTGGCTGACTAATTATTGCCGATGTAAGTAAAGTTGCTGCAATGATTGACGTTTTCATGGTTTTCCTCAAAAAGAATCTGGTGCAACGGCCCGCCGCTGTTGCTATGCCTAGAGGATTGCCAAACCTATGCCAAGTGAACACAGCTTAATAAGCTAATGATTTTTATAATAAAAAACTATAAATTCTTTTTTGTGAGGTTTGAACCAAGAACACACTGGTTAATAATTAGTCAAAATAACTAAAGGTATTAGCTATTTTGACCAGTAAAAATTAAATCGACCGAGACGCGTTGAAGCTCTCCACTTCTTTTTGCGCTGTTTCCACGGCATCAAGTGCATTGAGCAATAATTGAGGATCGGGTGACTTACCTGTGCCATTTTGACTGAGGTAACGTCGCCAAATACGTCCGCCTGCTTGCCCTTGATACAAC
>Ga0256829_1003072_pt1 | contig 11892 bp, 11 predicted proteins | sample 131447metaG_FD_185979 | JGI IMG/M metagenome (GOLD analysis project Ga0256829, IMG submission 185979) | Hydrothermal vent microbial communities from Lau Basin, Pacific Ocean - 131-447 | ecosystem: Environmental > Aquatic > Marine > Hydrothermal vents | place: Pacific Ocean: Lau Basin | collected... | reverse complement strand
TGTAGAAAAAGCAGTATTTCCATCAGTTCCAGTTGTACCACTTAAAAACTCATAATTTACACCAACTAAGATACCATTGATATTTGCACCTAAATCTAAATTGTAGTAGCTAGCATCAGCTTGACCTGTAGTTCCTGCAACACCTACCGTTCCATTTGTATCATTAAGACTATGTTGATCCATAGTAGCATTACTTTGTTGAGCATACTCTGCACGATAGTTAAGTTTTATAGTATCCATCTTGATTTTACCAGTTAAAGCTAAACCATAAGTATCAGCAAAATTTGAAATCATATAATCATATGCAGTTACTTTGAGTTCTGGCATTACTGTATATGCAGCATGTAGAAGAACAGTATTTGTGTCCTGTGTTGTACTTGCAGCAGTACCAACTACCCCTTGATAACCGTAAACCCATGCAGCAAGTACAGATAAATTTTCAATAGAGTTATTGGCTACATAAAGAGAGTCATAAGAACGCTCATTTTGTCTCCATCCAACAGTACCAATAAATCTTTGGTTATCTAAGTTTACTTGAGAACGACCAGCATGGAGAGCTGTTTTGGCGATTGTATAATCAACTGAAGCTTCTGATAACATTGCTTGTTGTGGATCAGCTACAACATCATATTGTGTTTGTCCATTACTCTTACTATTGTATTTGTCTGAACCAAAGTTATTGACACTTTGAAGACCAACAGTTGCAGTCAAGTTTGCTATGTCAAATAACCCTGCAGTTGCTACTAAATGTGTTCTTACTGTATAAGCATCAGCACTTTTTGTTGTCGCACTATTTGTATCTGCCGATTCATAACGAGGGCGAATTTCACCTTTTACTTTAATATTATCTAAAATATTAATCCCATCATTTGCACTTGCATTTACACTTAACCCACCAATAACTAATGGCAATGCTGCCATTGAAAGTAATAATTTTCTCATTTATAAATCCTTATATAATATATCAGGAAGAATTATAACACTTCTTTTTTTAAAAGATTTTGACATAAATCAAGAAAAACTTAATTTTTTTTGATACTATTTTACTAATGCTTAGTATAAAAGATAAAATTAAACTGTTGGATTTTTTTAAAATTTTGAGTCAAGATGAGTTAGATGTCTTGTATGGAATCTCTAAAATTGCCACATATCCTCAGGGTTATACACTTTACTACGAAGAAGAAGTGAAAGATACAATGTTTTTCTTGGTGGAAGGTGTGGCGAAAACTTACAAAGTAGATAGACAAGATAATGAGATTTTTCTTAACTACATATATGACAATACACTTATCTCCGAAGTTTCTTCTTTAGACGATAATCATATTGTTTGTTTGTCGAATGTAGAATTTATTAAAAATAGTATAATTTTGGAAGTTGACTATCTTGCTTTTAAAGAGTATTTTATTCAAACACATATATTAACAATCCAATTTTTACATGAAATTATCCGAAAGAACAAACAACTCTACTGTATAATTGATAGAGAAATAGTCTTTGATGCAATGGCGAAAGTAGCCTATAGTTTGTATGATGATTTAGTCATGTTTAACAAGCTAAAAAGACAAGAAGTTGCGAATATGCTACATATTCAACCTGCAACCCTTTCTCGGGTACTTAAAAAACTACTTCGTCTTAATATTATTGCAGTTGAGACAACGACAATTAGCATTTTACAAAGAGATGCATTAAAGAAAATTTTTAATGGAGTAAGTGAATGATTAAAAATAACCTCAAAATATCAACAAAAATAAAGATATATGGTTTAATCCTTATTTCACTCATGATGCTTGCTATCATGGTTACTATTTATTTTAACAATAAGAATGTCAATGATTCCCTGTTAATCAATATCGCTGGACAGCAAAGAATGCTGACACAAAAGATTTCAAAAGATATTTTTTATATTTATGAAAGTAATGAGAAAAACTATATTGCATTAGATGCTTCCATACAAAAATTTATCTCTAACTATGAGTATATTAAAAGTAGAGAAGAGATTCAAGAAAGTCTTCAAGATAAAAACTCAAAAATATTTTTACAGATGAAAAGAATTGAATTTTTATGGAAAGATTTTAACAAAAATGTTAATGACTTTAAAGTTATTATGCACACACCTGTAGAAGAAAAAAAGATAAGAGAGATGTTAAGAAGCATTTATGAAGAGAGTAGTGTCTTACTTGTTGAGGTCAATAATCTTGTGACATTATTGACAATACGTAATGAAAATAAAAATTATCATATTAAAAATTTACAATACAGTGCTGCATTTTTACTCTTAGTACTAATGTTTTATATCGTTTCACAACTCAAACATATAGAAGACAATGCTCACTCTTTTATGGAGTACTCGAAGCATTTAGCTGATTCTTCAGATATATTGCATATAGAACCGATTTATGAAAAATCAGAAGAAGAGTTACTTGAGATGGATGAGATTGTACAGTCCTTTGCCAATAAAATTAATAGTGCAATTGATTTTTCCAATGAAGCACTTGCACAATCAGAACAAGCTTCAGGAAAACTAGAAGAGATTAGTGGTGAATTTGAACATTTACTTGATGAACTTTCACATCATTCTGATGTAACAGAACATTTGAGTAATAGTGAAGATATTATGATTGAATCAACAGAAGAACTCATTAACTCTACAAAAAAGCTTCACACACTCAAAAGAGAATTGGATAAAATTCTTATTCAGTGTAACCCTAAAACACTCAAAGAATTAAATTCTTAAAATAATATTTACTTTTTGACCTACATCAAAAAATATAGTTTACAATGATGATACTATTGTCTTGTTAAATTATAATCTTTCAATAAAGAGGAGTAAATATGTCACTTTCAAGAAGAGAATTTCTAAAAAGTTCAGCTGCAGCATCTGCTGCTGCTGCTATGGGAATGGCTGTTCCTGCTGAACTAGAGGCAAAAGCCACTGAAGCAGAACATGGATGGAGATGGGATAAGGCAGCTTGTCGCTTTTGCGGTACAGGCTGTGGAATCATGATGGCTACTAAAGATGGTAAAATTGTTGCAGTCAAGGGTGACCCAGCTGCACCAGTAAACCGTGGTTTAAATTGTATTAAAGGATATTTTAATGCAAAAATTATGTATGGAGCAGACCGTTTAACACAACCATTGCTTCGAGTAGATAATCAGGGTAATTTTGATAAAAAAGGGTCTTTTGCTCCTGTGAGTTGGGAAAGAGCTTTCGATGAAATGGAATTTCATATCAGAAAAGCGCTCAAACATGCTGGACCTGAATCAGTTGGTATTTTTGCTTCTGGACAATATACTATTATGGAAGGTTATGCAGCACAAAAGATGATGAAAGCAGGGTTTCGTTCAAATGCAATCGATCCAAATGCTCGTCACTGTATGGCATCTGCTGTTGTTGGTTTTTATCAAACTTTTGGTATTGATGAACCATCTGGTTGTTATGATGATATTGAACTGACAGATACTGTTATCTCTTGGGGTTCAAACATGGCAGAGATGCACCCAATTCTTTGGTCTCGTGTTACAGATAGAAAACTTACAGACCCTAAAAAAGTGAAGATTATTAGTATACAAACATATACACATCGAACTTCTGACCTTGCAGATACTGAAATTATTTTCACTCCAAATACTGACCTTGCAATGTGGAACTATGTTGCACGCGAAATAGTCATGCGTGATGCAAAAGAAAATATTATTGATTGGGATTTTATCAAAAAACATATTGTTTTTGCTGTGGGTCCTGTAAATCTTGGGTATGGTTTAAGAAGAGCGAGTGATAAGTCTTTAAATCCAAGAAGAGCAGATGGAAGTGCTGGTAAATATGATGCTAAAGAGATGGAAACTATTGATAAAGAGATGAGTAAAGTCGTTTCTCAAACGGAAGGACCTGCACTAGAGCCATATGGTTACAAAGCGGGTGATACGATGAAAAACAGTGGTGGTACTCTTGGTCACTGGGAAATTTCATTTGCTGAATACAAAAAATCTTTAGAACCATATACACTAGATTATGTTGCAAAAATTTGTAAAGGGAATCCTGACGAATCACTAGAAAGCTTTAAAGCAAAACTACAAGAACTTGCTGATCTATATATAGAAAAAGATAGAAAAGTTGTTTCTTTTTGGACAATGGGTATGAATCAACATACACGTGGGTCATGGGACAATACATTAGCTTATAATGTTCACTTTATGCTTAACAAACAAGCACGCCCAGGTTCTGGTGCATTTAGTTTAACAGGACAACCTTCTGCTTGTGGTACTGCTCGTGAAGTAGGTACATTTACACACCGTTTACCTGCTGACTTGATGGTTAAGGTTCCTGCACACAGAAAAATTGCTGAGAAAAAATGGATGATTCCACATGGAACACTTAATGGTGTTGGAAAACAACATATTATGCAAATTCATCGTGATATAGAAGATGGATTGATTAAATTTGCATGGGTAAATGTATGTAATGCTTATCAAGATAGTGCAAGTGCTTCACACTGGATTAAAGCAGCACGTGAGATGGATAACTTCATCGTAACTTCTGATGGATACCCAGGTATATCAGCGAAGGTTTCTGACCTTATTTTACCATCTGCTATGATTTATGAAAAGTGGGGAGGTTACGGAAATGCAGAGCGTCGTACACAACTCTGGAGACAACAAGTACTTCCTGTAGGTGATGCTATGAGTGATACTTGGCAATGGGTTGAACTTTCTAAACGTTTTACAGTGGATGATTTATGGGGTGCTTATGCACCATCTGGACCACGAAAAACAGCTCTGCCAGATGTGAGAAAAGCAGCATATGCAATGGGTTACAGTGGCGACACTACAATGTATGAGATTCTTTTTGCAAATAAAATCGCAAAATCATATAAACTTGACCAAGCAGACCCTATTCAAAAAGGGTATGATAACTCTGAGGGTTATGGTGATTCTCGAAATGTTGTTGGTTCTGATGGTAAAGTATTTAAAGGATATGGTTTCTTTATTCATAAATATCTATTTGAAGAGTATGCTGCATTTGGTCGTGGTCGTGGACATGATTTGGCTCCATTTGATATGTACCATAAAGTTCGTGGACTTAAATGGCCAGTTGTAAATGGTAAAGAAACACCATGGCGATTTAATGTAAACTTTGACCCTTATGCTGCTAAAGCTGCAAAAGGTACTGATAATGAGTTCGCATTTTACGGTAAGATAGCGAAGTCACTCAAACAAGGTGACTTAACACATGTGACAGATAAGAAGAAAAAACCATTACCAAACAAAGCGAAGATATTTGCTCGTCCGTATATGGATCCTCCAGAGAAACCAGATGCAGAGTATGATACTTGGTTAGCAACGGGTCGTGTACTTGAACACTGGCACTCAGGAACGATGACAATGCGTGTCCCTGAACTTTATCGTGCTGTTCCAGAAGCTTTATGTTATATGCATCCAGAAGATGCAAAGAAAAAAGGACTTCAACAAGGAAAACTTGCATGGGTAGAATCTCGTCGTGGTCGTGTAAAAGCTAGAGTTGAGACTCGTGGTAGAAATAGACCTCCTCGTGGACTTGTATTTGTGCCATGGTTTGATGAGCGTATCTTTATAAATAAAGTATGTTTAGATGCCACATGTCCGATGTCAAAACAGACAGATTATAAAAAATGTGCTGTAAAAATTTATAAAGTATAAACAAAGATTTTTAGTGTAGGATAGGGAAATGTCTAAAAGAGAACCAATAAGTGATAGAAGAAAATTTATCTTTAATATGGCACGAGGTGTTGGCATAGCTACACTTGGTGGATTTGTTTGGAGTGCATATATAGATGAAGCGAAAGCTTCTCAGTTACTCCTTCGCCCACCTGGAGCTATAAAAGAAGATGATTTCTTAAAAACCTGTATCAAGTGTGGTATGTGTGTTGAAGCATGCCCTTTTGATACACTTCTTTTAGCAAAACCGGGGGATCATAAACCTTTGGGGACTCCCTATTTTACACCACGAGATGTTCCGTGTCATATGTGTACTGATATTCCATGTGTTCCTGTATGCCCTACAGGTGCGCTTGACCAAAAGAGTGTAGAGACAGAGAACAAACTTGATATAAATAGTGCTGAAATGGGTTTAGCTGTTATCGATAAAGATAGCTGTATCGCATTTTGGGGTATACAGTGTGATGCTTGTTATAGAGCATGTCCTCTTTTAGGAAAGGCAATAACGATTGAGTATGCAAAAAATGAAAGAACAGGAAAACATGCATTTTTAAAGCCAGTAGTGCATAGTGACCCTTGTACGGGTTGTGGTATGTGTGAACATGCTTGTGTAACACAAAAAGCAGCGATTCAAGTCTTTCCACGCGAAGTTGCTATGGGTAAAGCAGGTGACTACTATATTAAAGGCTGGGATAAAAAGGATGATAAGCGAGTCAAAGATGCAAAAGCCATCAAGACAAGAACAGAGATAAGCAAAAAAAGTGCTATTGACACTTTGAATGATAGTGGAGATTTGTACTAATGCATAAGATATGGAATAGTTATCGTTATCTGATTTTAAGACGCTTCACACAAGTCAGTATATTGATTCTTTACTTTGGTGCGAATGCTTGGGGATGGAGTTTATTAAAAGGCAATTTAAGTTCTTCTGTTATCCTTAATGCTGTGCCTGTTAGTGACCCTTATGCAACACTTCAAATGCTTGCATCAGGTGCAGCAATATCACTTGATTTATTTATTGGTGCTATGACTGTAACTCTTTTTTACTCGCTGATTGGCGGTCGTGCTTTTTGCTCATGGGTTTGTCCCATAAATATGGTAACAGATGCAGCAAACTTGTTAAGAAGAAAGTTAGAGATTAACCGTATACAAGGCATGAAATTTCCACTCTCAAGAAATATCCGTTACTGGGTTATAGTACTGAGTTTATTTGTCTCTTTTGTTATGGGATTAGCAGCTTTTGAATTTGTTTCTCCCATCTCCATGATAACGCGAGGTATTGCTTTTGGTTTAGGTTTTGGATGGAGTGCAGCTGTAATTATATTTTTGTTTGATTTATTTGTTTTAAAAGATGGATGGTGTGGTCATATATGTCCACTCGGTGGATTTTATTCACTAATTGGAAGATTTAGTCTTATCAGGGTATTTCATAATGAAGAGAACTGTACTTTGTGTATGAAATGTAAAGTAGTTTGTCCTGAGCATCAGGTTTTACATATGATAGGCAAAGAGAGTTTGTCCGTGACTTCAGGTGAATGTACTAATTGTGCACGCTGTATAGAAGTATGTGATGATGATGCTTTAGAATTTTCTTTGAGAAAATTAGCAGAAAATAGAAATTAGGAGAAGAATATGAAAATAATTAGTAAAATAGGTTTTGGCTTAGTTACAGCAACACTTCTTTTTGTTGGTTGTAGCGAGAGTCCAGCTGCTTTAGCAACACAAAAAGCAGCGCATCAAGAAGAAGATGCAGGAACAGGTAAATATAAAGGAATACAGCTAATACATGAAAGTAGTCTTGGATATAGAAGAGATAGCTTGTATGATGAGAAAAATGATGTTGTTCCACCAGAATCAAAATATGGTAGTGCAGCACCTGGAACAAGTACAAAAATTCAAAGAGCATTTCAAGATGCTCCACCAATGATTCCTCATGACACAACAGGAATGTTGATTATTACGAAAGGAAACAATCAATGTCTTCAGTGTCATAGTCCTGAAATGGCAGGGATGGTTGGAGCAACTCCCATCCCTAAATCACACTTTTTTAACATGAGACCCGGAAATAAAATAGTAAAAGGAAAACTCGTGAAGAGTTTAGATAACTTACAAAATCAAGTAAGTATCAAAGAAACAACAAAGTTTTATGCTGGTCGATATAATTGTGTGCAGTGTCATGCCCCACAATCAAATGCGAAGTTGATTACTGCAAATAGATTTGAACCAGAGTATTTAAGTGATGATGGTGCATTTAAATCACATTGGGCTGATGTTGCAGCGAAAAAACTTGATACTGTAGGTAAAGATTCAGGAGTTACAGCAGCTGATATAGCAAACAAAAACTCGGAAGCTGGAACACCAGTTGTTGGGAAACATTAAAATATGAAGAGACGAGAACTTTTTAGTTCTCTCGCTTCTTCTGTAAAAAAAGCAACACAAGAGAAGCCAGAGAAACAGATAAGACCCCCTTACAATAATGATACATCTCTTTTTCACAAAGAGTGTCCTGAATGTGATGCAAAATGTGCCACTGTTTGTGAAGTAGAAATTATTAAGATTGCACAAGATGGAACTCCCTTTTTAGATTTTTCTAAGAGTGGATGTACATACTGTGATGCCTGTGCTGAAGCTTGTGAGGTAAATGTTCTTACAGTAGAAAACAAAAAGCAAATAAATGCTCATGTGTATATAAGCAGAGATGAGTGCGTAAGCTGGGAGGGTGTTATGTGCTTTTCTTGCAAAGACCCTTGTTTAGATAATGCCATAGATTTTCAGGCAATGTTTATGCCAAGTATCAATGATAACTGTACTGCATGTGGATTTTGTATAAGCAGATGTCCTGTGCAAGCCATAAAAGTTGAGGGGGTATAATGAAAACTTTTGTTTTATTTTTGATGCTTATGAGTGCTCTTTTTTCAAAAGAGTTTCATTTTCCCAAAGCACATTTTGTAGCGAGTGGTGGTGTGCATGATATTGTTGTCTATAAAAATAAACTGTATGCAGCAACAGATGCAAGTTGTTTAGATATATTTGACTTGAAAAGTCATAAAAAAATCAAAAGTATACATTTAGAAAAAATTGTTGACTTTATGGGAGATAGCATAGATACAACAATCTTTTCTGTCGATGTTATAGATACAAAGGTAATGATACTTTCTCAAGGTCTCAAAGGTTATAGTAGAGTCTATATGTATGAACATGAAAAACTTTCTCCACTGCTCACAGATGCCAATCACTTAGCAATAACAAAAGCAAAATTTATAGATAATCATACCTTGCTTTTAGCCCTTTTAAGTGATGAAATTATCTCTTATGATATTATAAAGCATAAACAAAACTATAGAGTAGATGCTTCAGCATCAAAGTTTTCAGATTTTGCTTTAAGTGAAGATAAATCACAGGTTGTTGTTGCTGATGAGAGTGGAGATTTACAGCTATTACATACAAAAGATGGAAAACATATAAAAAGTTTTACAGGAGAAAATCTTGACGATGTTTTTGATATTGATTACAAAAATGGCATTATTGCAACTGCTGGAAAAGATAGAAGGGTAGTCATTTATAATACTAAGAGAGCATCGGCTTATTATAAAAAATCCTCATTTTTTATTTATAGTGTTGGGCTTTCACCGAGTGGAAAGAGTGTTGCTTACTCGAGTGATGTACACAATAATATTACTCTATTTGATACACAAACAAAAAAGACAAAGTATAAGTTTAGTGGAAATAAATCGCCACTTTCAAAGATACTGTTTTTAAATGAGCATACTTTTTTAGTAGCATCTGAACAAACAATGATTAATTTATATACAATACCTTAGGAGTTTATATGGAATATAATGAGAGTGAATTTTTTATAGAAACTGAAATTCCAAGTGATGAGTTGATTATCTCAAGAACTGATTTGAATGGTGTTATCACTTTTGCCAATGATGTTTTTTGTGATATAAGTGGTTATGATGAAGAAGAAATCATCGGTCAAAATCATAATCTTGTGAGACATCCTGATATGCCTCAATCTATTTTTAAAGATTTATGGTATGATTTAAAGCATAAAGGTAAATGGAGTGGTATTGTAAAAAATATGCGAAAAGATAAAGGATTTTACTGGGTAAATGCTATTGTCTCTTGCGTATATAAAAAGGGAGAGCTTTTAGGATATAAGTCCATCAGAACTCCCATTACTTCAGAAGAGAAGTTGAAACATCAAAAAATGTATGATAAAATTCGTCAAGAAAATGGCGAAGCTATTAGAACAGTAATTTACAAATAAGATAAGGGAAAAAATATGAATGTATCAAGTATAGTAGTTCAAACAGTACCAAAATATTTAGACGAGGTTGTGCAATCACTTAAAGATTGTGAAGTGTGTGATTATCATTTACATGATGAAAAAGGGCGTATTATTATCACTATAGAGGGAAAAGGTGTTGCAGAAGAGTTAGATAAATTGCGTGTAGTAGAAGCTATACCACATGTTATAGCTGCAGATATGCAGATGGCATATAGTGCAGATGAACTTGAAGAACATATGGAAGTTATCAGTGGTGCAAATGTTGTACCTAAAATGCTTAATGAAGATATGGATGTAAGAGACATTGTTTATAATGGCGATTTAAAGAAAAAAGACTTATATGGTTTTGCAAAACAGTTTGATGCTACAAAAGATAAATAATGGCAGTAATATTTGAAGCAACCATTAAAATGGATGATATGAATAGCTGGTATATAGAGCTAAAAGATACTGTGGATGGACGACTTGCATCATGTCTCAATATAGAAGAACTTGAGAAAAAAATCGAAGAGTTTGGTGAAGATTATGGGAATCATGTTGATGAAGTGAAATGGTTTAAAGCGGATGATATTCTTCCTTATGTTATGGACACAATTAGACTTGAAATGTCTAAACAGAGAGAGAAAATCGAAGCTATGACAGGTGAAACAATCGAAGAAACAGCAAAGACTATAATGAAATCATAGCTGTAAGTTCTGAGAATACAACTGCACGGGTATCTTCTTTTCCTACCATTTTCATAGTGAGAAGTGCAAGATTCTCATCTAAGTTTGGTACAATTTTTTGTATTTCCTGTGCAGTTTCACGCTTGTTCTCATTTGTAAAGCGACTGTATGCAGTGTACGGTTCTTCTTTAGAGAGGAGATAATAAAGCTTTCTTCCAAGCTCAAAAATCTCAAACTCTTCATTTTTTCCAGTTTTTAAGACTCGATTAATATCTAAATCAATAGTAATCTTTTTTGCTCGTAGATAGGCTTGAAGTTGCATATAAAAACCTATATATGCAGGGGAGTAGCTTATGAGTACTCTATCGTGAAATTGTTCAAAAGACTCTTTTTTGTTTTTAAGTTTTTTATACTCAAGTGCAAGTGTTTCAACATAGTAATGTGCAAAACGCAAGGGTGCTGATTTGATAACAGTATATCCGTTATGCCCATCACTCACTACTTTTCCAGCAAGGCTAATGTGTACCCCATCTTCTGTTTTGCCATCAACCTTTGCCTTACAACCCTCAAATCCAATGTCGGCTATTTCATGAGTACCACACCCTTTAACGCAGGCTGACCAGTACATTCTAATTTTTCCAGATTCTAAAGGCACTACTTTACCAAGGTACTCTGACATTGCAATAGCATCGCGTTTATTTTCAATAACACCAAAGCTACAATGCTCCGTTCCCGCACAAGCGATAAGGTTGTTAAAGTAAGGCGTGTTTACACTTTTAAATCGAGTAAAGAAAGCCTCTTCTAAAAGTTTTTGTGGCTCATTGACACCGAGAATATAAAGGTTCTGTTCCACACTAAAACGCAGCTCTGCATTGCCATACTCTTGGCTAAGTCTTGCAACTTCCATCATATCCGTTCCTGAAAAAATCCCAGAAGGCACGACAATTTGCACTCCAAAAGTACCATCTCTTAACTGGATTTTTCCACTTTGTGTGTCATAGGCATTGAGGCTTGTAAGTGTTTCCCCTGATGTTTGAAAATCTACTTGTGCTTGCTCTCTCATAGCGGTTGTAATTGTTTCCATTCCAGCGGCTTCTATGAGAAAATGGAGTCTATTTTTATTTCTATTGTCTCGAAAGCCATACTCTTTAAAAATATGAATTAAGGCATCGTAAGCACGAAGCACTTCATCTTCATTTTTTAAAAACATATCTGCATCTTTTGCGATGCGACCAACACGAC
>Ga0256829_1003071_pt1 | contig 11893 bp, 10 predicted proteins | sample 131447metaG_FD_185979 | JGI IMG/M metagenome (GOLD analysis project Ga0256829, IMG submission 185979) | Hydrothermal vent microbial communities from Lau Basin, Pacific Ocean - 131-447 | ecosystem: Environmental > Aquatic > Marine > Hydrothermal vents | place: Pacific Ocean: Lau Basin | collected... | reverse complement strand
TTTAATGCAAGCGTACCGATTAGAAATGGGCACCAAATTAGCCAATTCAAACGGTAAAGATCTGTATCAGTTTTGGGGCGACAGCATTACTGAAAACCTCAACAATGCAATGATAGAACAAGGCGATAACGTACTTGTTAATTTAGCATCGAACGAGTATTTCAAGTCGGTTAAGAAAAAGTCACTCGATGGTATGATTATCACCCCTGTTTTTAAAGACTACAAAAACGGTCAATACAAAATTATTAGTTTCTTTGCGAAAAAAGCGAGAGGCTTGATGGCCAGGTATATCATCGAAAATCGCGTGCAAGATGCAAACACTCTAAAAGCCTTTGACTCTGCGGGTTATGCTTATAGTGAAGAGCAAAGCTCGTCGACGGAAATGGTGTTTCTGCGCCGAGTTGAGGACTAGTTTTCAAACTTTTGTGTAAGTTTTTTGAGAATATCTTCAGTTTTCAGTGAGAGGATCTCTTCCTTATCTGCACTTAGGCTACTGAGTCGGCACATTTGTTTTTTGCGTAGATGTGTCGCGAAGTAAGTTAACCCAAATAGTTGTAGTATCCCTACAAACTAATAACAGCTCTCGGGTTGCAGTTAAGAAGTGTTGAACTAAAAGCATACCGCATAGTTCATCAATCCTAATTGTCTGAGAACAAAGGAATTCCAAATGTATACACTGTATGGGTATCCCCGAACACGTTCTGTGCGTGTTGCGTGGGCATTAGAAGAAATAGGTTTGCCCTATTCTTACTGTTCGGTTGATTTGAAAGTTGGCGAACATTTCTCTGATGAATTTCGCAAAATCAACCCCGCCGGAAAAGTTCCAGCATTAGTGACCAAAGAGGGCACGCTGTCTGAGTCTGCGGCAATTTTAACCTATCTCGCTGACAAACATGCCCGGCATGAATTTATTCCAGAACCAGGCTCCTTTTCTCGTGGTTTGTATGAGCAAACCATGAGCTTTTTGGTCACTGAGTTGGAGCAGCCACTTTGGACTATTGCGAAGCATAAATTTGCGCTTCCTGTAGAAAAGCGCGTTCCAGCGGTAATAGATGTCGCCAAATGGGAATTTAGCCGTGTGCTTAAAGTCTTTTCAAAAATGTTAGGTTCTAACGCCTTTTTAGTAGATAACAGTTTTAGCATGGTTGATGTTGTTGCGGGGCACGTATTGTCTTGGGCTAGAACAAGTGAACTAGACATTCCTTATGACAACGTGGTTTCGTATGCCGAAAGGCTACTTTCGCGTAAAGCGTATGACAGGGCATGGCGAAAAGAGCTTGCTCATTTGTCAGAGTAATAAAAATTTAGCGTGACCAAGCACTTCTGGTCTATTACAGTATGTTTTTTGTTCATGTGAACGTGAGGAATCTGTAATGGAACTTGGATTGTTTTCCCTTAGTTTGGCGGTAAGGGATATTGTTGAATCGAAAAAATTTTATGAAACTCTTGGATTTGAGGCAATGCCCTCCTGTGGCTCGGTTGAAGAAAAGTGGGTAATCATGAAACACGGTCAAACCATGATTGGTTTGTTTGAAGGCATGTTCGACGACAATATCCTTACCTTTAACCCTTCTGATGTTCGTGCTGTTGAAGCACATTTACAAGAGAATGGAATAGAGATTGAAGTGCCGGTAAAAGGTGAGAGCGGCTCGGGTCATTGTATTGTTAAGGACCCTGACGGAAACACCATCATGCTAGATCAGTTTTAGAATATACAGGCGGCATCTGAAAATACCGCCTGTAATTTATTTTCTTCTCTTGTGTCGGCCTGCATATTGCTCAGTAAATCATCGTAGTCGATATCACCAGCATCCTCATCAGAAACATAGCCGTCATTGGCGTATTCAATGGTTACTCCCCAAGATGCACTATCTAGTACGCGATATTCTTGTGGAAATAACATTCCCAAGGTTAGTTCTCCCTCTGGGTTTCCCCAAGCTTCTTCTAACACGCGTTTGGTATCTTGCGGAGAAAGGTAGTAGTAGTCTTCTGGCACGGATAGGCTAGCTTTACCCCCAGGAAGGGCAATTTCTCCAGTTTGATAGTTCAAGGATGCTTCGAATTCCTCAACCCATTGAAAGTATTGTTGAGCTTTTAGCTCTTCTTCGGTAAGTGAAATCGCTGATTCTTCATTACTGTCAACGACTTCTTTTAATAACGTTGTTTCTTCGCTACTTTGTGCAATGGTTGAGGTTGAAAGTAGCAATAGTAAAGCGGTTACTCCACGGGCAATAAATGAGGAATTCATAGAACGGTCCTTGTTTTGTTATTGTGGTTTTGTCAAATTGCGCTAAACAAACACAAATGTCAGTGTGCAATTTTTTGTTAATGTTTGATAGCTGTAGCAATTAGTCAAATATTTAATTTTTTGCAAAAAATTGCGCCCCGATACTGCAATCAACGACACAGAGCTTAACCTTTGTTAACCTTGAATATGAGCACTTGTAAGTACAGGGAATTTAGGTATTTGTGAAAGACTTGTTAGGCAGAGCAAAAAAATTGGCGAACGCCAAAGCGGACTCGATACTTAGTGAATTAGACAATGGCTTCAAATCGGCGAAAGAAGTGGTTGCTGGCCTGCCTATTTTTATTTCACTAGAACGTTCCCAAAACACCCAGTGCGACTACGACGAGAAGCACTATTTTGTAATTCCTTATCATTTGAGTGAATCAGGATTCCTACTTCACACCATGCGCTCAATTCCAAAGGGGGTTTTAGAAGTCAATGATTTGCCCAAAAGGCGAGTATTTCATTTTCCTAATGAGCACTATGAGGGAACATTGCGCCAGTATATGTTAGACGCGGCCAAAAACATGGCCTATGAGTCTTCTTCACAAAACGTAAGTAGCCTCGAAAAACTAGCCGATGATATAGATTCTCTCGACAATAAATTAACCTACGGCATGCTTTTTATTGGTGGTATTGCGGCCATATTCAATCCGCTAATTGGTGCTGGTATTGCAGTAAAAGCATTGCTGCCAAGCATCTCTGGCACATTTGCCAAGTATGGCCTGAAACCCATTGGCGAGAGGGTTACAAAAGCACAGGTTGAGAAGAGCGCTAAGCAGGCACAAGAACACGTGCTCAAACAATTTTCAGAAGCCTCAACGGTGAAAGTCGTTAATCCTATACTTAGTGAATTGGAATTTGCATTAAGGACCACCGAAGATATTCACGACCCACTGCATGACCCTAATTTAGCTGATGGGACTATTCAGGAGCTACCCGGTGAGAGTTGGAGAAACCTCACTGAAACTGCCATTTGTCATGTTTACAAAGACGTTATCAACAATGAGTCGCTACATCATGAAGCCAAATTAGGGCCTGAAGATATCCGATGGTTAGAAGTGTTACTGGCTGGAAAACTAGGCGATTAAAACCCAGGTCAAAATTATTCCCAAAGGCCGGTTGTTATCGTTTTATTTCAGTAGCCTTCTTTAATTGCGGGTTAAACAAAACAACCTATAACGCCAGTACTTTCATAATGTTGATATAAGTATCAACCCAGTATTTTTCGCGATTTTCATCCAGATATTGGAGTAATTTTTCGTGTTCTTGCGCAGTGATGGATAAGTGATCGCCGCCTACACCATGCATCAAAATATTGACCAGCTTGATGGAATCAGGTTGTTGCTCAATAAAATCAATAATGGCTTGGGCATCTATGTTTGCTGGTGCGATTAGAGCGACCTTAGATTTATCCTCTTGTGACTTGATTGCGATAAATAAGGAGCTAGCGGCTTCTATATAGTTACCTCCAAGAGCCATTTCGTCAAAACATGGCGGAGTTAAGGTACGTTCATCTCGACCATCAATGGCTTTCAAAAGTGTGTTGGCCACCTGCAACTCTTCTAGCATTGATTTCACAGGCCTTTTGTCTAAATCATTATGGGCTGGAACCCACATTCGATTGGGCTTAGACGCACTGCATGCGTGAAAAACCGTATGGTTACCTAACTCATGGCCTAGTTTTGCAATTTCTCGCCATTCGTCTAAACGGTACTGAAATGCTGGCGCCGTTGGCACAACATAGAATGACGCCTTGAAATTATATTTTTCGAGTGCAGGTAAGGCATGATCAAGTTGGCTTGGCAGTGCATCATCATAAGACAAGCTAATGGCGAGCCTTTCTTGAGATCCAAACCCATAATTACTAAATACAAAAAGGCTCAATACAAAAGGCATTAGAATGTGTTTCATATGTTTAGCTCGCTAACTATTTTGTATAACTTAACACGTTATTTGATGAGTAAACGATTACGATTTTAAGTATTAGTAGGCTTAAAATTACATATTCTGCAAGATGAAGACGCTCTTTAGAATTTCATTTTCCTTCATCCACGGTGACCTTTTTATCTTTTAAATTTCCCCTTATTTAAACTTTCTCATCTTTATTCGCGACAGAAGGATTATCACTCGTGGTGCCACCAAGAGTGAGAACTATTGAACGCGTAAAAAGAGGGATGGGGATGAAAATAGCGGATACCAGTGCGCAGGATGTGGCTGTTGCACCACAATCACAAAAGAAAAAATGGATTATTGGAGGGATTGCTACACTACTGGTAATGAGTGCTCTAGGCGTTTTGGCATCGGGCTACACGAGTTGGGCGAGTACTGATATATCAATAGCTAGAGACAGATTGAGAATTGCCGCAGTTACGCAAGGCGATCTTACCCGGGACTTATCTTTGCAAGGCAGAGTTGTGGCTGCCGTCAGTCCTAAACTTTACAGCCCCTATCAAGGGACGATTAACTATCAAGTCACTGCTGGAGACTCTGTTGAAGTAGGGCATATTCTCGCATACATAGATAGCCCTGAACTTACCAATCAACTCAAGCAAGAAGAAGCTAACTTACAGCGACTGCAAATCGAGCTTGAACGCAAAAAAATTGATGCAAAACAACAAGCGCTACAAGACCAAAAAGCGGTAGATTTAGCACGTGTGGCCTTGAGTGCTGCTGAGCGAGAAAAGCGTCGGGCAGACAGCGCGTTCCAACATCACAGTATTAGTGAAATTGATTTTGAAAAGGCACAGGACGACCTAGAAAATGCAACCTTGGAACATCAACACGCAGTATCTGACGCCGATCTTAATAGAGAGCTACTAAGCTTTGAGGTGCGAACGAGTCAACTACAGGTAGATCGTCAGTCACTTTTAGTGGCCGATTTACAGCGTAAAGTAGAAGAACTCACCGTTCGTTCTCCGGTTTCGGGCATTGTGGGTAACCTTGCGGTTGAGCAGAAAAATCAAGTGGCTCAGAATCAAGATATATTGTCTGTTGTCGACCTCAGTGAATTTGAACTAGAAGTACTTATTCCTGAAGGATATGCAGATGACCTTGCCATAGGAATGGAAACCGAAGTCATGGTGGATGGCAATAAACGCCGTGCCACTTTGGTGACAATATCTCCTGAAATTATCGATAACCAGGTGACCGCTCGAGTTCGATTTAGTGATGGTCACGTCTCTGGGTTACGTCAAAATCAGCGATTAACTACCCGAATTCTCATCGAAAACAAACCCAATGTATTAATGGTTCAAAGGGGCCAATTCCTTGAAAGCGGCAGCGGACGTATTGCGTACATTGTACGCGGTGACATAGCCACAAAAGCTTCAATAAATACCGGTGCAAGAAGCTTGTCTAACGTAGAAATACTTTCAGGACTTAACGCCGGGGACCAAATCATCATCTCTAGCACTGACGCTTTTCGCGGCGCAGAGACAGTTTTACTCACTCAATAGAGGAAGAACAACATGCTTAAAATGGAAAGTATCAGCAAGGTATTTAGAACTGACGTGGTAGAAACTCATGCGCTGCGAGAGTTTAACTTGAATGTGGATGAAGGTGATTTTGTCACCGTAACTGGGCCGTCTGGTTCCGGAAAAACCACCTTCCTTAATATAGCAGGGCTACTTGAAACCTACACCTCTGGCACCTATGAGTTAGACGGTAAAGATGTATCTAACTTGAGTGATAGTGCACGAAGTCGACTAAGAAACGAAAAGATTGGTTTTATCTTTCAGAGCTTTAATCTGATTCCAGATTTGAATTTGTTCGACAATGTTGACGTGCCGTTACGCTATCGAGGTTTTAATAGTAGTGAGCGCAAAAAGCGTATTGAAGAAGCACTTGAAACGGTTGGTCTTAGCAACCGAATGAAGCATCTTCCGGCACAGCTGTCAGGTGGCCAACAACAGCGTGTTGCTATTGCTCGCGCTTTAGCGGGGTCTCCGCGCTTTTTGTTAGCCGATGAACCCACCGGTAACTTAGACAGTAAAATGGCCCATAGTGTTATGGATTTGCTTCACAACATTAATCAACAGGGAACTACCATTGTGATGGTGACCCATGATCCCGGTTTTGCGAAACAGGCTAAGCGCAATATCTTCGTTCGCGATGGGCAGGTAAGTGAACATAGAGTGGTTGAGCAGGACTTGCTTGCAGCGGCAAGCGCTTAGGAGAGGCTTATGTTTTTCTACTACATTAAGCTCGCGATGTTGAGTTTTAAACGTAACCCTATTCTTAGTTTGCTGATGGTATTGGCCATTGCCTTTGGCATCGGGGCCTTGATGACCACAATTACGGTCAACTATTTAATGTCTAATAACCCCATCAAGGCAAAAAATGATGTGCTGTACCATGTACAGTTGGATAGTTGGAGTCCCTTTGAAGCCGCACGAGATACAGATGCTCCCCCTCTTCAAGTCACTTGGACCGATGCCACTAACCTGCAGCAAGCACAGCAGGCGTTCAGGCAAGCCGCGATGGCCCGCTCGGGGGGTATCATCGAACCCGAGGATCCAGACGTGAAGCCTTTTCAGGCTAGTTTTCGTCTGACTTATACCGACTTTTTCCCCATGTTTAACGTTCCATTTATCTATGGCTCTGGATGGGAGGATTCAGCCGATGAAACGGCCGAGCAGGTCGTCGTGTTATCTCGTGACGTTAATGACAGAGTCTTCGGTGGCGAAAACTCAGTGGGAGAGTCAGTCACGATTTTGGGTAAAGTTTTTCGCGTTGTAGGTGTGATTGATGAGTGGCATCCGGTACCAAAATTCTTTGACTTAAATACTGATGATTTTGGTGGTACGGCAGACGTTTTTATGCCGCTTTCGTTGAAATTACCCATGGAATTGCCAAGTTGGGGGAACACCAATTGTTGGAAGCCCCCCGAAGGTACCGGCTTTGAGGCTTTTCTTAATTCAGAATGTGTTAACTATCAATTTTGGGTGGAGTTGACGTCGCCCCAGGATGAAGCCCGATACCATGCCTTTCTCGACAGTTATGTTGAAGAACAAAAAGCGTTGGGTAGATTTCCACGCCCCCTTAACAATCGAATGAACAATGTTCAGGAGTGGTTGGAATACAATGAAGTGGTGGCCGATGATGCACAAATAATGATGTGGCTGTCGATAATGTTTTTGTTGGTGTGCTTGTTAAATACTATTGGTCTGATGCTATCAAAGTTCATCGGCAAATCCGGTGAAATTGGGTTACGACGAGCTGTTGGCGCTACACGAGGCAATTTGTTCTTCCAACACTTGGTGGAAACCGCATGTATTGGTTTGGCAGGTGGTTTGCTAGGGCTAGTGTTCTCTTACTTTGGTTTACAAGGTATTCGAACCTTGTACGGGGAGTTTGCCGACCGATTAACTACGCTTGATGCAACCATGATGTTATTGGCTATCGGCATTTCAACAATTGCCACCATTATCGCAGGGATCTATCCAACGTGGCGTGCAAGCGCTATCGCTCCCGCTGGTCAATTAAAGGGGTAAGACGCCATGACACAATTAAATCTTGGACCAATATTTAGAAGCTTGCTTCGAAATAAAACGGGTGCATTTCTTATTGCGCTACAAATTGCTTTTACCATGGCCATTGTACTCAATGCCTTATTCATCATTGGAGAGCGAAGCGATTTGATGGCTCGCTCTAGTGGGGTTGATGAGGCGAATAGTTTTCAGATTAGTAGTACAGGGTTTGCTTCAGGATTCAATCATTTGAATACGATGAAGGAAGACTTACGACAAATTCGTGCGTTACCGGGAGTGATAAACGCAACAACAATAAACGCTATTCCTACCAGTAATGGAGGCTGGTCAATGTCTTTGCAGGTAGAGCCAGGAGAAGACAAAGCGAGCACGCCAACCGCGGTTTACATGGTCGATGAACACGGTATTGATACGCTAGATGTTGATCTTGTTGCCGGCAGCAACTTTTTAGCCACAGATATCCGCTTGCGAGATGGTACACAAGAAGGATGGCCACAAAATATTATTGTAACGGTAGCGCTAGCTAACGAGATGTTTCCTGAACTCAACTACGCTGAAACCGTAGGAAAAACGATTTACATCAACAATACCGAGCCTATGCAAATTATTGGCGTGATAGATCAGCTTCAGGCACCTTGGATCAATTGGAATAAACTTGAGAACGCCATGTTATCGCCTGAACATATTCTGGGTGACAACTGGTCTAGATACTTCGTTCGTGCCGAAGAAGGTATGCGTGACCAAGTAATGCGAGAGGTGGAAGAGCTATTAGCAATAAGAGCTGACGAACGCCTTGTAGAAAACTTGCGCTCCTTTGTGGAAATACGCGAAGAAAGCTACAACCGTCATCATGCCATGATTCAAATATTGTATATGGTGATGGTGACTATGATAGCAATTACAGGGAAGGGAATTGTGGGGCTAGCGAGTTTCAATGTAAATCGTAGGTTACGTCAGATTGGCACCCGAAGGGCACTTGGTGCAAGTAAAACAAACATAGTGCAGTATTTTATGACTGAAAACGTCATTATTACTACACTAGGTGTTGTGGCTGGCGTCGCGCTAACTATCGGTTTGAACATGACACTTGTGTCGGCGTTTCAATTAGGGCGTATGCCTATGTACTTTTTGCCACTTGGTGGGTTGTGCTTCTATCTATTAGGACAAGTGGCAGTGCTTGGTCCTGCGTTAAAAGCATCCTCAATCCCCCCTGCTATGGCAACGCGCAACGTTTAGTATCAAGAAGGGCGCGGGCTCACACCAATGTGTTCGGCTTATTTAGGGATGTATTAGCATTTGCGAGGGAAAGTGAGGCTCGTTTTACAGCCGTCTGAGGCAGGGATGCCGAAGCCGAGCCCCCAAGGAGGGGTTCACGGCGTGCAGTAAAACGAGCTTAACTTTCCCTCTTGTTTGTTGAAACAAGGTTATTGAAGAGGCACACTGCCCATGCCTCTCTAATGATTAAATCGATGCGGCAAGTTCAGCACCTTGACGAATAGCTCGTTTGGCGTCTAGCTCTGCTGCCACATCAGCGCCGCCGATAATATGAACCGACATACCTTTTGCTTCAAGTGGTGCTTTTAAAGGTTTAAACGGCTCTTGGCCCGCACACACGATAATATGGTCAACTTCAAGGCACATGGGCTTATCGTTTATCGTGATATGTAGTCCTTGGTCATCAACTTTTTCATAAGTAACGCCATTCATCATTTTCACGTTATGGTGGTTTAGTGATTGCCTATGTATCCAACCCGTAGTTTTACCTAACCCTTTACCTACTTTAGAGGCTTTTCTTTGAAGCAAGTAAACTTCTCTTTCAGACGGGGTGATATGCTTTTGTGTTAGCGCACCAGGCTGACTATAGTCCTTATCGATACCCCAGTGGGCGAGCCACTTTTCTTTATCCGTGGCCAAGCTTTCTTCTTCAACAAGAAATTCAGCAACATCGAAGCCGATACCGCCAGCGCCAATAATAGCCACCCGTTTTCCTATTGGCGTTTTGTCTCTAAGTACGTTCAGATAGCTCAATACCTTGGGGTGATTACTTCCTTCTATGGCGAGATCTCTTGGTTTAATTCCTGTAGCAAGGACAACTTCGTCGAAATGCATTCCAGCCAAGTATTCGGCTGTCACTGCTTGGCCTAAGTGCATGTTTACGCCAGTACGCAGCAGTTGATTGTTAAAGAAACGCAAGGTTTCATAAAACTCTTCCTTGCCCGGCACTTGTTTGGCGTAATTGAACTGGCCACCAATCTCTTTTGCACTGTCGAACAAGTGTATTTCGTGTCCGCGATCGGCAGCGTACATTGAAAAGGCCAACCCAGCTGGACCAGCACCCACGACAGCAATTTTCTTGGCCTGTGCTGTTGGCGTAAAGGTAAGCTCTGTTTCATAACACGCTTGAGGGTTGACCAAACAGCTTGCCCTTTTTTGCTCGAACGCATGGTCCAAGCAAGCTTGGTTACACGCGATACAGGTATTGATGAGATGAGACTGATCATTGATTGCCTTATTCACAAAATGAGGGTCGGCTAAAAAGGGGCGTGCCATCGACACCATATCCGCGTGGCCTTCAGCGAGTACCGATTCGGCCACTTCAGGGGTGTTGATTCGGTTAGTGGTCACCAAAGGTATAGAAACTTCCCCCTTCATGCGCTGTGTGATCCAAGTGAAGGCCGCTCGTGGAACTGAGGTTGCGATTGTGGGAACTCGAGCCTCGTGCCATCCAATCCCCGTGTTGATTATAGTCGCACCTGCTTTTTCAATAGCCTTAGCTAAATAGACAACTTCTTCCCAGCTAGCACCACCTTCAACGAGGTCCAACATAGACAAGCGATAAATGATAATAAAATTTTCGCCTACCTTTTCGCGGGTTTGTTGCACTATTTCAACGGCTAGTCTGGCGCGATTTTCCAAGCTACCACCCCATTCGTCATCTCTGTGATTAGTGCGTTGACAGAAAAATTGATTAATGAGGTAGCCTTCAGAGCCCATAATTTCTACGCCGTCGTAGCCAGCCCGTTGAGCGAGAGACGCACATTTTACGTAGTCCTTTATCGTACTACGTACCGCTCTAGAAGAGAGGGCACGGGGTTTAAATGGCGTAATAGGTGATTTCATAGCAGAGGCAGACACGGCAAGAGGATGATAACCATAACGTCCTGAATGCAGTATCTGCATACATATTTTGCCACCTTCAGCATGCACAGCATCAGTAATTTGTTTGTGTTGTTTAACGTGTTTGTTACGGGTCATTCTTCCTGCAAATGGTGCCACCCATCCGGAAATATTGGGGCTAATACCACCAGTGACAATTAATCCCACACCTCCCTTTGCCCGTTCAGCGTAAAATGCGGCAAGTTTTGAAAAGCCGTCTTTTTCTTCTTCTAAACCTACGTGCATCGAGCCCATGAGTGTTCGGTTTTTGAGGGTGGTGAAACCCAAATCGAGGGGAGCGAGAAGATGAGGGTAAGGGGCTTGTGACGTTGTCATAATCAGTCTCTGGTTTTGTACGTCAGACCAAGGTTGTGGACTGACCAGTTAGATAAGGATTATTGACTAGATTAACCCATTGGTAAAGGCAACAGGCTACAATTTGTTAACATGACTCTATGCTTTTTGCTCGGCTAGTTCTTCTTCTATTTGTTCATTTGACGGTAGGTCGGCCAAGTAACCAAGAGATTTTTCTCTTTGTTCGGTCGATAGCTGTTCTGAGGAAAGCACCGACATGCAATGCTGAATTGCCTGAAAGTGCTCTTTCTCTAATGACTTCATTTCATATATAGCCACTAGTGTTTTGAGCAAGTTTAAAGTAATTTGAACGTTAGTGGGGGCTAGCTTCGATGCATCTGATAATGCAGAAAACGCGGGCTGATAGCGCTTTTGTTTGTAATGGCTCGACGCCATATCAATCAGCTCTCTGGGTGTAAAATGAATGCTTCGCTTTTCATCAATTTCTTGGTCAATGTAGCGCATGATGATTGGGTTAGAAAATGCGTCTTCAGAAAGTTCGGATTTGATTCGGGTTAACAGTGCTATCGCTTTTTCTCGGTTGCCCAGTGCGTGATACAGCTTAACAAGGTCTAGCTTGTCTTCAAAGGAAAGGTCTAAGCTA
>Ga0256829_1003070_pt1 | contig 11894 bp, 11 predicted proteins | sample 131447metaG_FD_185979 | JGI IMG/M metagenome (GOLD analysis project Ga0256829, IMG submission 185979) | Hydrothermal vent microbial communities from Lau Basin, Pacific Ocean - 131-447 | ecosystem: Environmental > Aquatic > Marine > Hydrothermal vents | place: Pacific Ocean: Lau Basin | collected... | reverse complement strand
CACATTTTTTGAGATGCTGGGAAATTTCTCTTTTGGTGATTATTTCAAACATGATGCGATTCGTTATGCATGGGATTTTCTCACTGTGGAGCTGAGTATTGATCCGGCGCTGTTATTTGTCACTGTGTTTGAAAACGATGATGAGGCCTATGATATCTGGACAAAGGAAGTAGGCATATCAGCCGGCAAAATTGCCCGTATCGGCGCAAAAGACAACTTCTGGTCCATGGGCGATACCGGTCCGTGCGGCCCGTGTTCTGAAATATTTTATGATCATGGCGCGGATGTGTGGGGCGGGCCGCCGGGAACGGCGGAAGAAGAAGGGGATCGTTACATCGAAATATGGAACCTGGTTTTCATGCAGTATGATCGCGATGCGGACGGGACGCTGACCACGCTGCTACATCCCAGTGTCGATACCGGTATGGGGCTGGAGCGCATAGCCGCTGTGATGCAGGGCGCGCACAACAATTATGATATCGACCTGTTCAAAAAATTGATTGAGGTAGCCGGTGAAGTGACCGGTGTGAACATGGGTGATGATCCGGTTTCCGACGTATCGTTGCGCGTGCTGGCCGATCACTTGCGTTCGGTTGCCTTTCTGCTGGCTGACGGGGTATTGCCCGCTAATGAGGGGCGTGGCTTTGTGCTGCGCCGCATTCTTCGCCGCGCCTGTCGGCACGGGCGATTGCTGGGCATGCATGAAGCTTTTATTTATAAACTGGTCGCGCCACTGGTTTCAGAGATGGGCGAGCACTTTACTGAATTAAAAGAGAATCAGGCCAATATCGAGCAGGTTATCCGTATTGAGGAAGAACGATTTATCAAGACCCTGGACAAAGGGTTGAAGCTGGTTGATCAAGCTGCTGCAGGGGCAGGGGAGGGTGGCAAGATTGCAGGCGAAACTCTGTTCACCCTTTACGATACCTTTGGCTTTCCCACTGACCTGACAGCGGATATTCTCAAAGGCAGGGATATCAGCCTTGATATGGCCGGATTTGAGTTCTGCATGCAGGAACAGCGGGCTCGAGCCCGCGCCGCATGGGGCGGTAGTGGCGAGTCGGCTCTGCCGAAAGCCATATTTGAACTGCGTGAGCAACATGGGCCTACTGATTTTTTGGGTTATGCCACCCTGTGCTCGGAAGGCGTGATCATCGGTTTGATTCGCGATGGCGTGGCGGTCGGTACATTGAACGAGGGCGAAGAGGGCTGGCTGGTCGCCAATCAGACGCCATTTTATGCCGAATCCGGCGGTCAGGCCGGCGATACCGGTCTGGTGAGTATGGGTGATGCTGTCTTTGAAGTGAGTGATAGCAAAAAGATGCTGTCCGACCTGTTTGTCCATGTGGGTAAAGTGATCACGGGTTCCTTTGTCAGTGGTAGCGTAACCCATTTCGCGGTGAATGAAGAGCGCCGCGCGGCGATTCGGCGCAACCATACGGCGACGCATCTGATGCATGCGGTATTGCGCAAGCTGCTTGGCGAACATGTAAAACAAGCGGGATCACTGGTTAATGAGAAAAGATTACGCTTTGATTTCAGTCACTTCAAGCCTGTAAGTAATGAAGAACGTAAAGCTATAGAAGCACAGGTGAATGCTGCTATCTGGGTCAATGACCCGGTTGATACAAAACTGATGTCACAGGATGAAGCTGTCGCATCGGGCGCTATGGCACTGTTCGGAGAAAAATATGGCGATGAAGTGCGCGTCGTGTCAGCCGGTTTTTCAACCGAGTTGTGTGGTGGCACGCATGTGTCTGCAACCGGCGATATCGGGCCGTTCCGCATTGTTTCGGAAGCCGGCGTTGCTGCCGGCGTACGCCGTATCGAAGCGGTGACGGGACCTGCTGCATACCAGAGCTTTGTAGCCGATATTCATGTGCTGGACGAAACGGCAGGATACCTGAAAGTACGTCCGCTTGAAGCAGCCGATGCCGTAGCGGCGTTGCAAGGCAAGCTGAAAGAGGCCGAAAAAGAGATGAACTCCCTGCGCGCTAAACAATCAACAGGGCTGCTGGATGACCTGATCAAACAGGCTGTAGAAGTGAATGGCGTCAAGCTGCTGGCCGTCGAAGTATCCGACGTGACAGATATGCGCGATTTCATGGATAAGGCCAAGGGCAAGTTGAAATCAGGCGTGCTGGTTTTCGGCATGAAGAATGGTGCGAAAGTGCAACTTATTGCCGGAGTCACTAAAGATCTGCTCGATACCTACCATGCCGGTAATATCGTACGTGAAGTTGCCATCATCTGCGGCGGCAAGGGCGGCGGCAAGCCGGATATGGCTATGGCCGGCGGTACAGAAGTGGACAAGCTGAAGCAGGCGCTGGCAAGCGTGGCAGATTTATTGAATTTGCCGGTTGGCTAATACTGTTGGTGTCGTCATATTGGCCCCATGCGACTTACAAAAGAATTCAGAGATCAATTTATCCAACATGAAATGCGCACCCACGGGCGCAAGAATGGTTTTGTGACCACAGGGCAGGAGGTGCGGTTGATGCAATGGCTGCCGCTGATTGGCTTGCCGAAAGAAAAAACGCTGGCCGATACCAATATTCCGGTCGGTTCACCGGTGGTGATGGAAATTGGTTTTGGCAATGGCGAGTTTCTTGTGCATCTGGCCGGTGCTCATCCAGGCTGGACATTGATAGGCGTAGAAATTTACCTGCCGGGCGTAGCCAAGGCGGTGTGTAGGCTGGAGGATTCGGGCCTGATTGAGCGCACCCGTATCACGCAGTTACCTGCCCAGTTCGTACTTGAACATCAGGTGGCAGCAGGATCCCTGCACGGAATTCATATCAATCACCCCGACCCGTGGCCGAAGTCAAAGCATCACAAGCGTCGGATTATCCAGAAGGATTTTGCCGCCCTGATGGTGACCCGTTTAAAACAGGGCGGCTATATCAAGCTGGCCAGTGACAAACTGGATATGGCTGAATGGATGCGTGATATCCTCGACGCCACGCCGGGTCTGGAAAATGTGGCCGGGGTCGGTGGTTTTATCGATCGCGATGGTGATCGACCTGCAACCAAGTTTGAACAGCGCGGCTTACGCGCGGGGCGAATCAGTCAGTTTCTGCATTATGTGAAATGCTGAACTGTCTGAGCGCTTCGAATACAGCAATTCCACATACAGTGGCAAGGTTGAGCGAACGTACCGGTGCATCGGCGCGCATCGGCACGGTAAGTGGTTGGATTTCATGTAGAATGGCCTGACTCAGGCCACGTGTTTCCGGGCCGAATACCAACACATCACCGCGCTCGTAACGGATATTCCAAAAGCTGGTGGAAGCTTTTGAACTCATGCCGTACCAGTTTCCACCTTCGCCCATCCTCATGCGCAGTTGCTGCCAATTCTCATAATGCGTTACATCCAGATATTGCCAATAATCCAGTCCGGCCCGTTTCAGTGAGCGATCATCCACCGAAAATCCCAGCGGATGCACCAGATGCAACGCGCATCCCGTACAGCCGCACAAGCGGGCAATATTGCCGGTGTTAGGTGGAATTTCCGGTTCCACGAGTACGATATGAAGTGGCGTGTTCAAAACGGAGGATAAAAAATCAGGCCAGCCATTTGCACGGCTGTAAGCCGTCCGCAGTTTGGCTGACGTTGATGTGTTCGTAGCATTTTCCAATAGGTAGGCATAGGCGGCAATGCTGCACAAAAAAGCTTACCCGTATATGTATGTTTTATCGGCAAAAGCAGACTGTCTTGAAATAGTTGACACCATGACTGGCTGCTAAAGTTGAGTGCAACTGGCCGGATGAGGAGACAACGATGGTGGCTTTTACCATTCATCATAGCGACCATGGACGGGCACTCAAACCAATAGCCTGCAATCGCAAGTTACTGATTTGTATGCAAAGTGAGTTCGCATTCTCTGCTTTCCGTAGCGTAAAAGACCATGACCGAACTTTTTACGGCGTCATCAACTATAAGTTCAGGTGAAATCGCTGTATCGTTCCGCTTCCGTCAATGACAGGAGGTGGCATGAATAACATACATGCGCTGAAGGCGCTGACCAGTCTGGATCGATTCTATCAGGAGCTGCGCAAGATCCCGAAACTTGATCGGGCTGAAGAGGATGAGTTGGCGCGCCAATGGCAGCGTGATCATGACCTGGTTTCAGTGCAGCAGTTGATCAATGCCAATCTGCATGTCGTGGCGGCCATTGCCCGTGAATACCGTCATTTCGGATTGCCTGAGGAAGATCTGATTCAGGAAGGGACGCTGGGTCTGATGCAGGCGGTCAAGCGCTTTGATCCGGATCGCGGTTTCAGGCTAAAAACCTATGCCGCTTATTGGATCCGCGCATCTATTCATGATTTTATACTGCGCTCATGGAGCATTGTTAAAATGGGCACCAGCAAGCTACAACGTCGCATTTTTGCCGGTTTACAGAAGGCTGAATGTGCTATTGCAGCGCTTGAAGGCAGGGGGCTGGAAGATGTGGCCAGGCAGTATGGTGTTTCCGGTAAATCCTATCAGTCGATAGCCTCATCCTTTTTGCGCAGGGATTACTCGATTGATTCAGATGCGACGGAAGATGGCAATCTTATTGAGTTGCCGGCGCCGGATGCTACGCCGGAGCAGCAGTTGGAAGCAAAAGACTGGCAGTCGTTTGCTACGACACAATTAAATCAGGCGATGGATGAATTATCTGAGCGGGATCGCTATATCATCCGTCAACGGTATTTGATTGATCCACCACTAACGCTGAAAGAATTATCCGAGGAACTTGGCGTTTCAATTGAGCGGATACGCCAGCTTGAAGCACGTTCCATGAAAAAAATAGGCAAACTTTGTTCGGAGTTTGCTGCACAATCGGATCCCTCATCATGATTGCGAAAACGCATTGAGGCAGTTGGCAGCGGGAGGGGGAGATGGCTGGCAGCATTGAAGGACGGGTATTAAGTCTGTGGAAGCGATGGGGAAAAACGGCTTTTGGGCGCAGGGTTTACAGCCTGATGCTAGGGCGTATGGTGCCGTACTCTGGATCTATTGGCGCGCTGGTGTTGCAACTGGAACCCGGTTACGTGCGCATAGAACTACGTGAGCGGCGGGCTCTGCGCAATCATCTGCACTCCATTCATGCTATTGCACTGGCCAATCTGGGCGAGCTGGCAAGCGGGCTGGCTATGCTTGCAGCGCTGCCAGGTGATGTGAAAGCCATCGTCACGAAACTTGAGATCGAATACCTGAAAAAGGCGCGCGGCCGGTTGCTGGCCGAAGGTCGGGCCGAGTTTCCCGGAGCGATTACGGGAACGGTGACACACCTGGCGCTTGCCGAAATACGGGATAATACCGGTGATGTGGTGGCTCGCCTGCACGTCTACTGGCAACTTAAGCTCAACGACCCGATTCGATGAATGTGAACTGTTCCGAAACGCCATTTACCAAACATGCAGGGGTGGATGTGCCGTTGATTTGCGGACCGATGTATCCATGTTCCAATCCTGAGCTGGTAGCAGCTGTTTCAGAGGCGGGCGGATTGGGCGTGGTGCAACCGGTGTCGCTCACCTTTGTATACGGGCATGATTTTCGTGATGGTCTGCGCCTGATTCGGCAGCAGACAGCCAAACCCATCGGCATGAATACCTTGATTGAGAAGTCGTCGCAGCGTTATCATCAACGTATGCAGCAGTGGGTGAGCGTTGCGCTGGAGGAGGGGGTGCGCTTCTTTATCACGTCATTGGGTAATCCGCGCTGGGTGGTGGATCGCGTGGCTGAATATGGCGGCGTCGTCTATCACGATGCGACTGAACGAAAATGGGCGACAAAGGCGCTTGATGCCGGCGTGGACGGCCTGATTGCGGTCAATGATCGGGCTGGCGGCCATGCCGGGGGGCTTTCGGCCTTGCAATTGCTGGACGATCTGGGTGATCTAAATCTGCCCCTGATCTGTGCCGGCGGCATTGGCGACGAAACGCAATTTGCTGATGCTATACGGTTGGGATATGCGGGTTGTCAGTTGGGCACGCGTTTTATTGCCAGCGACGAATGTCGGGCAGGGGCGCCCTACAAGCAGGCTATTATTGATGCCCTGGAGCAGGATATTGTATTGAGTGAGCGCATCACCGGCGTACCGGTTGCCTTGATCAATACGCCGCATGTAGCGGCGATGGGGCTCAAGGCCGGGTCGTTGGCACGTCGGATGCTGCATGGCAATAAAAGTAAACACTGGATGCGGATGCTGTACACGCTGCGCGCCGTATTTCAGTTGCGGGGCGCCTCACTGGATGAAAACGGTAAGCGGGAGTTCTGGCAGGCGGGTAAAAGTGTTGCCGGTATTCATTGTGTCGAACCGGCCGGCGAAATTGTAAAGCGATTTAACCGGGCGTTGCTGCGCATGCAGCGCATGCAGCGCTGATATAATCTAGGGATGACTCTAAGTGGCAAACGATGGAGGCAAACGATGGATAAAGTATGGTTGAAATCCTATTCACCCGGCATACCTGAAACCGTTGATGCCAGTATATATACTTCGATCACCGATCTGTTCGAGCAGAGCGTGGAGAGATTCCGATCACGGCCTGCCTATTCGAATTTTGGTCATAGCCTTAGTTTTGATGATGTGGATCGGCTGACACGCCATTTTGCAGCTTATCTGACGGGTGAGCTGGGCCTGCGGCAGGGTGATCGCATCGCCGTTATGATGCCCAATGCATTGCAGTATCCGGTTGTGCTGTTTGCAAGCCTGCGTGCAGGCTTGATTGTGGTGAACGTCAGCCCACTCTATACGCCCCGCGAACTTGAATATCAGCTTAATGATTCCGGCGCAGTTGCCATCGTGGTGCTGGAGAATTTTGCCCGTACGCTGGCCGGGGTGGTGAAGCATACATCCATTCAACATGTTATCACAACGCAGCTTGGTGATCTGTTTGGTTTTCCCCAATCATTTATTGTCAATGGCGTGATCAAGTATGTGAAAAAGATGGTGCCGCCCTTTGTGATACCCGATGCGATCCACCTGCATGATGCGCTCGCAGCCGGTGAGTTGCTCACTTTTAGCAGGGTGCGGCAGTGCCTTGATGATATTGCCTTTCTGCAATATACCGGTGGCACCACAGGCATTTCCAAGGGAGCAATGCTGACCCACCGCAATATGGTGACAAATCTGTTACAGGCCTATGTGTGGACAAGGGGCGAGCTCAAAGACGGTGAAGAGGTCAGTGTCACAGCGCTGCCGCTGTATCACATCTTCGCCCTGACGGCCAATGCCCTGTTTGCCATGAAGATTGGCGCCAAGTGTCTGCTGATTACTAATCCAAGAGATTTTCCGGCCTTTGTCAAAATATTGAAACAGGAGCGGTTCTCAATATTTATCGGTATCAATACGCTGTTTAATGCGCTGCTGCATACGCCGGGATTTGATCAGGTCGATTTTTCAAACCTGAAACTGACGCTGGGCGGCGGCATGATGGTGCAACGCAGCGTAGCCGAAGAGTGGAAGCGAGTGACCGGCAATACGCTGATCGAAGCTTACGGCTTGACCGAATGCTCTCCTGCTGTATGTATAAACCCCGTGGATAGTCTCGACTATGTCGGCGCAATCGGCTTGCCGCTGCCCTCGACCGAGATATCCATCCGTAGTGAGGACGGACAGGAAAAAGCTTTTGGTGAGCCGGGCGAGTTATGGGTGAAAGGGCCGCAGGTGATGCCGGCTTACTGGCAACATGAAGGTGATACGTTAAAAACGCTGACGGCGGACGGCTGGCTGCATACCGGTGATGTAGCCAGGGTCGATGAGCGGGGGTTTGTTTATATTGTTGACCGGCTCAAGGACATGATTCTGATTTCCGGTTTTAATGTTTATCCCAATGAAATCGAGGCCGTACTTGTCGCACACAAGAAAGTGCTGGAAGCAGGTGTGATCGGAGTGGCTGATCACCAATCCGGCGAAACGGTGAAAGCATTTGTGGTCAAATATGATAAATCACTGAACGAAGATGAGTTGCGGGCGTACTGCCACGAGAACATGACCGGATATAAGTGTCCGAAGTATATCGAGTTTGTTGATGCGCTGCCGAAAACCAATGTCGGCAAGATATTGCGCCGTGAGCTGCGCGAACAATATGGTGGAATAGTTGAATAGATGGCGCTCGATGCAGTGTGTTCGGACGGGATATTTCATCACTGTTGACATGCGCTATTGGCAGAGCGCGTAAAATGTAAGGGGCCTGCATCGACCCCTTACCTTATTAGCAGAGACTATTTCTCATCGCTGTCATGAAAGATGTTTTCAGCTTTATCGATCAGGGATGCAGGAGCATTCTTTGCAACTTTACCGCTATTAGCATCCACAGTGACTTCGCGCAAACCGTGCTTTGTTTGCACATCAAACGCGTATTGCAAGTGACCCTTCACTTTCTCCAGCTCGGAATCATTGATTGTTCCGGGAGCCGCCTTCAAAGCATTGGCACGTGCCTGCTCGATAGTTACTTTTGCTTCTTTGGCATACTGAGATCCATCATAGGCAAAAGCAGATGCCGACAGTCCGGTGAAAATTAGTGGTACGCTCAGCGCAATGGTTGCGAGTTTATTTTTCATGATGATGTCTCCTTGGATTTTGTTCTGACGAAGGCTTGCCCTCTATCCATATATCAAGCGTGTTGAAACCTACTCGCGGGATGCACTATATCTGTGATGCCACGCACATTTTTAGAGAGTAGAGCAGGAATATTCCAGGTTAAGCCTTCACTGCGGGATGATTATTGGCCGGCGACAGTCATGCCTTCAATGGCGATGGAGGGTATGGCGGTGGAACCGAACCAGGTCTGATCAGAACCAATGTGGCTAATCCGCGCAAACATCTGTTTCAGATTGCCTGCAATGGTAATACCCTGTACCGGGCGCACGATTTCGCCGTTTTCAATCAGGAAACCGCCTGCGCCGCGCGAATAGTCGCCGGTGACCGGGTTTACGCCGAAACCGATCAGTTCGGTAACAAGCAGACCATTGCCGATTGCTTGCAGTATCTCAGCTTGTGACAGCGAGCCGGCATGCCAGATTAGGTTGGATGAGCCGATACCGATATCGCCGGTTAATCCGCGCGAGGCACTGCCTGTTTGTGGTTGACCGAGTCGCTTTGCGGTATAGCGGTCGGTGAGAAAATGCTGCAGCGCGCCGTCCTTGATCAGGCTGTGCTGGCTGCAGCGGCTGCCTTCGCCGTCAAACAGGCGATTACCCAGTCCGTTGGGATGATCGGGATCATCATCGATGCAAACGGTATCTGGAAAAACAGCCTGATTCAGGCTATCTGTCAGGAATGAGCGTTGTTGCAGGATAGCACGCCCGTTGATAGCAGAAATCAGGTGGCCTAGAAGAGATGTGGCTGTGCGTGGTTCAAAGATGACTGTTGTCTCGCCACTGTCCATGCTACCCGGATTAAGTCGCTCAACGGCTCGCTGTGCAGCTTCCGTCGCAATGGTGGCGGGGGTGCGCAGGTTGGATGCATGCAGGGCACGGTGCCAGGCATAATCACGCTGCATGCCATCACCCTTGCCTGCGATCATGGAAACACTCAGGGAAGCCGAGGTCTTGCTGTAGGCCGCGGAGAAACCGTCGCTGGATGCGTAGAGCACGCGGCTGTTGCCAAAACTGGCTTCCGCCCCTTCACTGTTGCTTATTTCATCGGCGTAAGACAGAGCAATATGCTCGCATGCCAGTGCAGCTTCTTTGGCCTGGTCCAGTGTCCAACCCGGATCGCTATGGTTGTGACGCTGTTGCCAAGCTGCCAGCTCCGCATGTGTTGGATGATTGGCCCCACAGGGTGGAACGGCATCAGGATCGGGCTCGGAGATACGCGCCATGGCGATCACCTGCCCGGCAAGCCTGCTTAGACCAGCCGTCGACAGATCGGAAGTGGAGGCGGTCGCGAAGGCCATGCCGCCCGGCGTTTCAACAAAGGCGCGCAAGCCCATGCCGCGCGCATCTTCCCTCTCGACTGATTCGACAGCGCCATTGCGCACGCTGATGGAATCGCCGGTATCGGCTACGCTCAATGCATCGGCATGTACTGCGCCCGCTTTGATGGCTGCTTCGACCAGTTGTTCCGCGAACCGGTTATCGGAGAGGACATTGACTGAATGGCTCATGTTTCGGTTCCTCCGACGGTTAGCTCATCAATGCGGATGGTGGGCAGACCCACGCCGACAGGTACCGATTGCCCGCCCTTGCCGCAAGTACCTACACCCGGATCAAGCGCCAGATCATTACCAATCATTGACACCTTCTGCAGTACCTCATGACCGGCGCCGATCAGGGTTGCGCCCTTGACCGGGTATTGGATGATGCCGTTTTCCACATAGTAGGCTTCGGAAGTGGTGAAAACGAATTTACCCGAGGTAATATCCACCTGACCGCCACCAAAATTCACTGCATAAATGCCGCGATCGAGTGAGGCAAGGATATCGTCGGGGGTATCATTGCCTGCCAGCATAAAGGTATTGGTCATGCGCGGCAGCACCGGGTGAGCGTAGGATTCGCGACGTCCGTTGCCTGTCAGTTGCATGCCCATCAGGCGTGCATTCTGCCGATCCAGCAGATAGCCGGTGAGGATGCCATCTTCAATCAGTATCGTACGATGACTGTGAGTGCCTTCATCATCAACCGTCAGTGAGCCGCGTCGCTCGGCAATAGTACCGTCATCAACGATCGTGATACCACGTGCTGCCACCTGTTGGCCCATCTTGTCGGCGAACACGGAGCTGCCCTTGCGATTAAAGTCGCCTTCCAGACCATGACCGATGGCTTCATGCAGCAGTATACCTGGCCAACCCGGTCCGAGTACCACAGGCATGGCACCGGCTGGCGCCTGATGGGCGGTTAAATTGAGCGTGGCCAGACGCACGGCTTCCTGCACCAGACGCTCAGCTTCATCTCCGATCATCAGACGATCCAGTGAAAAGCGACCGCCGCCGCCGGCACTACCTGTTTCACGCTTGCCGTTATCTTCGACCACTACCGAGATATTCAGACGCACCAGAGGGCGTGCATCATGAATATGCGCGCCGTCCATGCGCACGATATGAATGTCGGAAAATGACGATGAGATGTTGGCAAATACCTGTTTAACGCGGGGGTCAAGATCGCGGGCCAGTTTGTCCAGCTTCTCCAGCAATGTTTTACGTTCGCTGAAATCAACATTGGCGGCAGGATTCACCGCCTGATACAGGTGCGGTGCGGTATTGGATGCATGGATGTGGACGGGGCTGGCACTGCCGCCGTTGCCGGCAATGGCGCGGGCCGATCCGGCCGCCTGCAACAGCGCATCGGGCTCGAGCCTGTCCGTATAAGCATGGCCGCTGGCTTCACCCTTGATCACACGGGCGCCGATACCCTGATGGGTGGAAGCGGACACGTGTTTTACTCGTCCCTCCTCCAGCGCCAGCGATTCGGAGCTGGAATATTCCAGGTAGAGGTCGCCATCATCGGCATTGGCCGGCAACATGTGAGATAGCGTGTTTTGCAGAGCCTCTTCGGCAACGGGGAGCTCGTGATAATATTCAGTTGGTTGTTTGGACATAGCGCAATCGTCGTGCCCGCCGACCTTCTGTCAAGTAACGGACGAGCTGATTTACTAAAACAGTGTAACTTGGTAATAATAGAAAACTTGTCGGATGCGTGGGGCGTGACGAGACCAGGGTAGGAGATTATGGTACTGCGCATGATTGAGTTGATACGCATTACCGATCCGGTGACACTGCAAATTACCTGCGATGTACTGGAAGAAAAGAATATTGTTTTCAGCGTCGAAAATGGTGGCATGAATGCATTGATGCCTGTTCCTGGCCTGATGTTTGCCAGGCTGCTGGTCGGGGAAAAAGATGAATCAGCCGCCAGGCAGATTATCAGTGACTTGCAGTTGTTATGATTCAGGGCGCGTTAT
>Ga0256829_1003069_pt1 | contig 11895 bp, 14 predicted proteins | sample 131447metaG_FD_185979 | JGI IMG/M metagenome (GOLD analysis project Ga0256829, IMG submission 185979) | Hydrothermal vent microbial communities from Lau Basin, Pacific Ocean - 131-447 | ecosystem: Environmental > Aquatic > Marine > Hydrothermal vents | place: Pacific Ocean: Lau Basin | collected... | reverse complement strand
CGTACAAAAGGATGTTTGATGCGGGTATATAGCTTACCATCAGTATAAGTACCCGCGCCACCTTCACCAAAACATACATTGCTTTCAGGGTTTAACTCGCCTCGGCTTCTCAATCGCCCAATATCTTTCATACGTGTTTCCACAGGTTTACCACGTTCTAATAAGGTGACTTGCTTGCCTGCCTCAATCAGGGCAAGCGCTGCAAAAAGACCAGCAGGTCCAGCACCCACCACAATCACATGTTCATCGTTATTTTGCTTGCCATTTTGTGGGGCTATCAAGCTATCAGGCTTTTCAATGTCTAAACGTGAAGGCACATTGATTTGAATCTGTGGGGATGTTTTGGGCTTACTGCCCGAAGCAAGTGTACACTCTACACTGCACACAAAGTGAACATCACTGCGTTTACGGGCATCAATAGCTTTGCGGACAATATTCCAGCCAAGTAATTGTTCACCTTGAATGGCAATGGCAGCACAAAGGTTGCTAGCAATGGTTTGGTCGCTATCGTTTAAACCAATAGGGAAATTATCAATGCGAATAAACATTTAAAGTGTAATTTTAACCTTAGAAGCCGCCATTTTTGCTTTATCTCTGGCTTCTTTTTCGCTGCTACCTCGTGCAAGCATGACTGCCATACGACGTTTACCATGTACTTCTGGTTTGCCAAAAATACGCATTTGTGTATCGGGCTCGCCAAGGGCTTGTTCTAAATTACCAAAAGATACTTGCGTGGAATCACCTTCAACCACAATAGGGCAAGATGCAGCAAAACCATGTTGCGTAATATTGGGAATAGGCAAACCTAAAATAGCACGAACATGTAGTGCAAATTCAGATAAGTCTTGTGAAATTAGTGTCACTAATCCTGTGTCATGCGGGCGAGGGGAGACTTCGCTGAATATGGCTTCATCCCCTTTGATAAACAATTCTACACCAAATAAACCATAACCACCCAACGCTTGGGTGACTTGTTCTGCGATATGTTTAGCCGCTTCTAATGCTTGAATAGACATGGCTTGGGGCTGCCACGATTCCCGATAATCGCCATCAACTTGCAAATGACCAATTGGTTCGCAAAAGGATGTTCCAACACGGTGGCGAATGGTTAAAAGTGTGATTTCATAATCAAAATCCACAAAGCCTTCCACAATTACTTTGCCTTTGCCCGCTCGCCCACCTGCTTGGGCATAATCCCATGCTTGTTGAATGTCTGATTCACCTTTAATCACCGATTGCCCTTTACCTGATGAACTCATAATGGGTTTGACCACACATGGTGTACCAATTTCAGTAACGGCTTTGGAAAAAGCATCAAAGCTATCAGCAAATTGATAAGGAGAAGTGGTTAAACCCAGATCTTCAGCAGCCAAACGGCGAATGCCTTCACGGTTCATGGTTAATTGTGTGGCTCGGGCTGTGGGGATGATGTTAAAACCTTCATGTTCTAAAGCTGCCAGAGTATCCGTAGCAATCGCTTCCACTTCGGGTACAATCAAATCAGGCTTTTCCTGTTCAATCAGGGCTCTAAGTGCATCGCCATCCAACATATTCAACACATGCGAGCGGTGTGCTACCTGCATGGCAGGTGCATGGGCATAACTATCTACAGCAATGGTCTCAACACCCAAACGTTGCAGCTCAATGGCAACTTCTTTGCCAAGTTCACCTGAACCCAGCAACATCACTTTGCTTGCTGTTGCTGTTAAAGCTGTGCCGATAGAAACGCTCATAGAAATACCTCTTATCAAAAGTAGGGCAAGTTTAGCGGCTAGGGGTTAAGAATCTATGTTTTTAAAAGTAGGGTTATCATGCATCTGTTTTAAAATATTACCCAGCATTTTAAATTCTTCAGCTCTGGATGAACCTTTACGCCAAGCCAGTCCAATTTGCCTATGCATGGTTTTGGGGAGTTCAAGCAGGGAAATATGTGAATCTTTAACCATCAATGAATCTTTTGCCATTTCAGGTATAAAGGTTACGCCTAAATCCGATGCAACCATTTGTAAAAGTGTTTGTAAGCTGGTGGCAGCAAAACGGCTAATTTGGTCGAGTGAGCGTAAATGGCAAGCTTCTAAAGCATGGTCACGAAGGCAATGCCCATCATCAAGCAACAACAAACTTTCCTTAGGTAAGTTATTGATATTAAACTTCTTGTTTTCATCTTTAAACCATTTGGAATGTTTGTGGTATGCCAATAAAAAAGGGTCGTCAAATAAGGTGATGGTTTCTACACCTTCAAGCTTAAAGGGTAATGCGAGCAGCACCACATCTAACTTCCCTGATAATAACTCTTCATGCACGATATGGGTTTTATCTTCGCGTAAATACAATTGAAGTTGCGGGTGTTGCTCTGTGATATGTGGAACAAATGTAGGCAACACAAATGGTGCAATGCTAGGAATAACGCCCAAGGTTATTTTTCCGCTTAGTGGTTCATGCGTTCCTTTAGCCAATTCAACCAAGGTGTCTAATTCTGATAAGCAAAGCCTTGCTTGGCGAACAATGGATGAACCAATATCAGTGAATACAATTTGTTTATTGGTTCTATCCACAAGCTGCACATCCAGCTTGTTTTCCAATGCTTTGATAGCAATGCTAAATGCAGATTGTGAGATGTGGCAGGCTTTGGCAGCTTGACCAAAATGTTTGTATTCATCCAGCATGACGATGAATTGAAGTTGTTTGGTGCTTGGATATTGCATCAGTGCATAATGATATATTCATTTATAAAATCAATGGTAAACATATAAACAATCAATTTTATTGTTTTTTATACAAGGCTATAATGCGCATCATTGATGATAATGTCAGTTAAAGTTGGCAGTTATTTCATAATAAAGGAGATAGAAATGAAGAAGTTAGTCTTATTGGTATCATTATCTTTCTTGGGATTGGGCAACGCAGTTGCCGCTGATATTCCAGAAGGTATGGGAGTATTACCAACGCAAGTGCCCGTACCCGCGGATAACCCTATGAGTGCAGCAAAGGTAGAGTTGGGCAAAAAACTTTATTTTGACCCAGCATTATCTAAAAGTGGTCAGTTTTCATGCAACTCATGTCATAACCTTGGTACTTGGGGTGTGGATAATCAAAAGTTCTCCATTGGTCATCAATGGAATCGTGGTGGACGTAATGCACCAACGGTGTTGAACTCAGCATTTTGGAGTAAACAATTCTGGGATGGTCGTGCACCATTGCTTGAAGACCAAGCCAAAGGCCCGCCATTAAACCCAGTAGAAATGGCTGCAGATAGTGAAGAAGCTGTGGTAACGCGTTTAAAAGATGCTGGTTATACACCTTTATTTGATGCGGTGTTTGGTAAACACGCATTGAACTATGACAATATGGCAAAAGCCATTGCAGCCTTTGAGCGCACCTTGCTTACACCCAACGCTCCTTTTGATAAGTTTGTAGAAGGTAAAGGTGATATTTCTAAAGCTGCAAAACGTGGCATGAAAAAAGTAGCAGATATTGGTTGTACTTCTTGCCATTCAGGTGCGTTGTTCACGAATAATGCATTTGTTGAATTCCAATATGGTAAAGATACTGGTTTAAAATCGGTAACAGGCAAAGCTGAAGATGATCATGTGTTCCGTGTTCAATCATGGCGTAATGTGGCGATGACTGCGCCTTATTTCCATGATGGTTCGGCTGCAACTTTGGAAGAAGCCGTTAAAACTATGGCAAAAGTACAATTGGGCATCAAGCTTTCTAAGCATGATGTATCCGATATTGTAGCATTCTTGGAAACATTAACTGGTGAAGCACCACAAGTGACGTTCCCTGTATTGCCTCGTCCAACAGGTAAAGCTTTGGATTTTAAAGACTAAACCGAACTGGTTTATTATTTATAACACACCGCGTAAGTTTATGACTTGCGCGGTGTTTTTGTTTCTGCACTATGCGCCATCATGCAAAAGACATTAGCCACAAGCCCTGCAAAACCTGCGCCATTGCGTATTTTGCTTTATTCACTGCCACTTTGGGGTGGTAGTATCCTGCTTATCTTTGCCATGCCACTGACCGGCATTGTCAGCAGTGTTTTTATTGCTGGTTGTCTATTGGTTTTACCTTTTAAAGCCAAACAAGGTAAATGTCCAAGCTGTGGAAAACATAAGCTTTTCCCATTTTCAGGTCTGGGTGGAATGTGCAAAGGCTGTGGTCAAGAATTGGTATTGCGAGGCAGGGCTATTCATTTGCTTGAGCCTAAAGCGAATCGAGCCAAGCCTGGTTCTGGTCGTGGTAATCAGCCTATTCAACGTTAGACTACGCAAAAAAATTAAGGATAATCATTATGAGTATTGAACAAGATTTAGAAACACGCAGCGGAAATGTATGTGAGCTTTGTGGCGCAACCGATGATTTAAGCGTGTATGAAGTACCATCTAGCCCAACAGAAGGCACTGATGCAGCGGTTTATGTGTGTAGCACATGCAAAACGCAGCTTACCGATGCAGATAGTGTAAATGCTAATCACTGGCGTTGTTTAAATGACAGCATGTGGAGCGAAGTAGACGCTGTGAAAGTGGTGGCTTATCGTATGCTGAACCAACTCAAAGGCGAAGGCTGGCCGCAAGATTTATTGGATATGATGTATTTGGAAGATGATGTGCGTGCTTGGGCTGATGCTGGTGTGGCGGATGACAATGCAGAAGAAGCCATCGTTCACCGTGATAGTAATGGTGCAATTTTAGAAGCAGGGGATAGCATCACCATTATCAAAGACTTGGTGGTTAAAGGTGGTGGTTTTACTGCCAAACGTGGTACACCCGTGCGTAATATCCGTTTGGTTCAAGACAACCCTGAGCATATTGAAGGTAGAGTGAACGGTCAGATGATTGTGATTCTTACGGAGTTTACTAAAAAGAACTAGGGCTTACATCCGTCATGCCCGTGGAGACGGGCATCCATTAACGTAGATAGATTCCCGCCTTCGCGGGAATGACGTACTTAACGAATTTCACTTTGAAGCCAGTGCTGATATTCAGTGCTGGCTTTTGCATGTAAGCTGATGATTTCGGGTGTATCGTAAGGGTGGTTGGCTTCTAGCCATGCTATAACGTCTGCTTGATGGGCTTTATTCGTTTTTATGGATAAATAATACTCTTTATCCTTGCAGACTTTGCCTTGCCATTGATAAACGGACGTGCCTTGTGCAGATATTTGTACACAAGCAGCAAGTTTGCCTTCCACTAAGGCTTGTGCGATAGCTTTCGCTTTGCTTTTATCATTGATACTGGTGAGTATAATAATCATTTACAGTGCCTTTTTGATGGCTTCCACGCGTTTGCGGTTTACACCAAAGTCTTTACGACCCATACGAGATGCAGAGCGGATATGAATGGTATTGCTAGCTTCATCCAAGCGTAGCTCTACATCATCGACATATTGAAACACCGCCGAGCGGAAGGTGACATGCATATATAAACCATTATCGCTTTCAATTGTACCACCTTGCGCGATGAGAACTTTTTTAAGCTTATCCCATGTGATTTTATTGCCTTGAATGGCTTGGATATAGTGTTCTGCATCATTTGCCGTGTGTGATTCACTACAAACGCAGTTGGGTGATTCGGGGCAGGGTGTGAGTTGCCCATCTTTTAAGCCTAAGTTATCAGGCATTTTTTGCGACATCACTGCCATTGCTGCGTACACTACTAAGCCAAGTGCTGCCAATGCAGCCACTGAAAATAAGACTGTTTTCATGCTTTAAAGCCTCCAAGTAAACGTTCTCTATCTTTTTTGGGCAACTTAGCCACAACCAGCGCATACGAATCATCAATCATTTTATGGATTAACTCTTCAGGTACATCGTTATCCAAGCCCACACTGTTCCAATGCTCTTTGTTCATGTGATAAGCAGGCGTGACTCCATCAAACATTTGCCGATAAATGATGGCTTCATCGGGGTTGCATTTGAGGTTGATGCCTATGCTGCCCATCAGTGCAAACATCTTGTTTTTCACCTTATAAACAGCCACATCTTCACCAAAAGGATAGCTTCTTTCTGCGCCTTTTTTGGCTAGTAAATAAGCATCATATTTGGGGTTAGGCTGGAATAACATAAGGCTTACCTTTCCATATTTTATGCAAATTGCCTAGTATTGGCACATGACCACCATCCGATTTAACAAACCATTCAATGTGTTATGCCAGTTTAGCCCACAAGAAGGGAAACAAACGCTTGCAGACTTTATAAAAATTAAAGATGTGTATGCAGCAGGGCGGTTAGATAAGGATAGCGAGGGTCTATTGCTGCTTACAGACGATGGTAAGCTACAACATCGTATTGCTCACCCCAATCATAAGCTGGAAAAAACCTATTGGGTGCAAGTCGATGGTGATATTACGGATGACGCTATACTGGTATTGCAATCAGGCGTGAAGCTTAAAGATGGCAAGACCAAGCCCGCCAAAGCCAAACGCATGGATGAGCCGCAAAATTTATGGGAGCGAAATCCGCCTGTCCGTTTTCGTGCCAATATTCCAACTTCATGGTTAGAGCTACGCATCAAAGAAGGTAAAAATCGGCAAGTGCGCCGCATGACTGCAGCAGTAGGGTTTCCTACGCTTAGGTTGATTCGGTATGCGATTGGTGATGTGACACTGGATGGTTTAAGTGTTGGTGAATATGCGAAAATCAACCTATCACTGAAAGATTTTTAAGGTTAGGTCAGGTGCAAAACGGCGATGTTGTAGGTTGAAGTAAATCGTACCGTTATCACTTTCTAAGCCTGTGATTTCAGCCATATCATGGTAGGCAATGCGTTTAAAATTTTGGCCATCATACACCCATAATTCAGAGCGTTGACTATCATCGGTTATCCAAAGCCAACCACGTTTTTCATCCCATTCCAAATTATCAGGGTGTTCGATACCTTTGTGATGTAAATAAGTTGAAACATTAGGTTTATCGTCCAAATCATTGAGTTTTAAGATGTTTCCTGTGCCTGTTTCTGCAATCAAAATCGTACCATCAGGCATTAATTCCATATCTTCCATGCGATTGTAGGGCGTTGCATACAGTTTTTCTGCTTCAATACGGGCATTTTTAGGATTTTTAATGGTTAACCAGCCTTTTTGGGCATGAAATACCGCTAAAACGTCATTTTTTAGCGTTAAACGATACAAACAGCCTTCTTTCCACTCATCGGCTAAATACAAATACTTACCATCTTGTGAAAAAGTGATGCCTTCATGTGAGAAAATACCTGCGCTTAATATAGCTTTGATGTGTTTGCTACTTGATTTAAGGCGCTCTCTATCGACACGCTGTTCGGCTTTGAGGTTGTCAGGGTCTTGAATATGCCACATCATACCATTGGCTTGCTCTTCACCCAGCCAAATTGAACCATCGGGTGCAAAACGCATACCATCGGCTCTGCCCAAGCCACGAATAAGTATATCGCGTTTTCCTGTTGTAATATGAATCCGTGCCAATGATGGATTTTGCATATTGGAAGACTTGGTTTCACAGCTTTGATACAGATATTGTTTATCTGCAGAAAGTAGTAACATATCAGGCATATCATTACCGCATTCAGTCATGATGTTTTCTTGCCAACCTTGTTGCAACACAAGCCCTGAGCCTGCGGCAAAACAGGGCTGTGCATACAAAGAAAGCCACACAATCAGTAAATATCGCATGTTAATGATTCAAACTTTTGTTGACGATTTCAAGTACATCCCCCGATAAATCTTGCGTATCTGCGATACGCTGTAGCTCGGCTTTCATCAAAGCTTGGCGAATAGGTTCTAGGCGTTTCCAATCTATCAGTGCGCGCACCATTCGGGCTGCAATTTGCGGATTTAGTTTATCCAGTTCCAAGACTTGCTCTGCGATAAATTGATAACCTGAACCACCTTCAGCATGAAAGTTGAGCGGATTGCGCATGGCAAAACCACCAATCAAAGCGCGTACCTTGTTGGGGTTTTTCATAGAGAATTTAGGATGTTGCATCAATGCTTTGATATGATTTAACGTATTAGGAAGCGATGATGATGCTTGCACACCAAACCATTTATCCATCACATTGGTTTCATCAGCCCATTGTGCTTCAAAAGCTTGGAGAGCTTGCTCGCGTTGAGCGCAATCTTGGTCTGCTAACAATGCCAAAGCCGCATATTGATTGGTCATATTATTGGCTGTTTCAAATTGTGTATATGCAATATCAAGCATGTCGCCACCTAGGCTTATCAAATAGGATAGGCATACGTTTTGTAGTTTGCGTTGCTGCATGGCTGCATCACTTAAATCAACCGCTTTAGCATTTGAGGATTGGCTCATCGTTTGATACAGGCTCATCAAATCAGCCTGCAAAGCTTGGGCAAGCTCTTGTTTTAAGCTTTCTTTGGCTTCAAACAATGCCACGGGATTCATGGTATCATGTTGGCTTAGCCATGCTTCTTGAATATCGGATAAAGAAGGTAAGCTTAAAGCTTCGGCTTTAAGCGCAGGTTCTAAATGCTCATCAGCGATTAAAGCTTTGAATGCATTGCTTATAATTGAAGTTGAGGTGTTAGCACCTTCAACCAACGAAATGATGGTATGGGTTGCCAAAGCTTGGGCTGCTGCCCAGCGATTGAATGCATTATCATCTTGCTGCATCAAAAAGGCGTAATCATTGTCTGAATAGTCATATGCTAAGATGACGGGTGCAGAAAAATCGCGCAGTAAAGATGGGGTAGGTTGGCTGCTGATATTGTCAAAGGTAAAGCTTTGTTTTTCCTTTGTTATCAATAAGGTAGATTCATTACCTAAAGTGTTGCCCTTATCGTCTAGCAACGCCATTTTCAGTGGAACAAGGTATGGTTTCTTATGTTTGGATTCAGGGGTGTCAGGGCAAGATTGCTCGCAGGTTAAAATGCATGTTTGCGTTGCTTCATCATAGCCTAAAGAGACTTTTAAACGCGGCGTACCCGCTTGTTCATACCAAGTTTGCATTTGGCTTAGGTCTTGATTGTTGGCATCAGCCATGGCGCTTAAAAAGTCTTCTGTGGTCACGGCTTGTCCATCATGACGTTCAAAATACAAGTCCATACCTTTACGAAACCCAGCTTCACCAAGCAAGGTATGGTACAAGCGCACCACTTCTGCACCTTTTTCATACACGGTCACGGTATAGAAATTATTGATTTCCACAAAGGAAGCAGGGCGTATGGGATGCGCCATGGGGCTTGCATCTTCGGCAAACTGGTGAGCACGCAACAAACGCACATCTTCAATGCGTTTCACGGCTTTTGCATGATGGTCTGCGGTAAATTCTTGGTCGCGGAATACGGTTAATCCTTCTTTAAGGCTAAGCTGAAACCAATCACGGCAAGTTACCCGATTGCCCGTCCAATTATGGAAATATTCATGCCCAATCACCGCTTCAATGGCAATATAATCATCATCTGTGGCTGTTTCTGGGCTGGCAAAGACAAGGCGAGAATTAAAGATGTTTAGCCCTTTGTTTTCCATGGCTCCCATGTTGAAGTCATCGACAGCTACAATCATGAACAAGTCCAAATCATATTCCAGAGCAAAGCGTTGCTCATCCCAAGCCATGGCGCGTTTGAGCGATGCCATAGCAAAGTCACATTGATGGATATGATGTTCTTCGGTGTAGATGCGTAGTGTGATTTCGCGTCCTGATTGGGTGGTGAATGTATCTTCCACCTTTGCCAAATCACCAGCAACGAGGGCAAATAAATAACAAGGTTTGGCGAATGGGTCATGCCATTCAGCATAGTGCAAACCATTGTCCAAATCACCTGAAGCCACAGGGTTACCATTGGATAGCAATACAGGGTTGCTTGCTTTATCAGCAATGATTTTCACGCTGAATGGTGCCATCACATCGGGTCGGTCTTGATAATAAGTGATGCGTCTAAAGCCTTGGGCTTCGCATTGGGTGCAATAATTGCCTGATGAACGGTATAAACCTTCTAAAGCTGTATTGGCTTGTGGATTGATGATGGTTTGAATCTCTAAAGTGAAAGTGTCGGGTGCATCAGCTATGCTTAAACCCTTATCAAATACACTGTATTCGCTCTTGGCTAAAGCTTTGCCGTCTAAATGGATGCTTTGCAGCTTTAAGCCGTCACCATCAAGCTCAAGCGCACCTGCTTGCTGGCGCTGATATTGTACCGTTGATATCACCACCGTACGTTCTGGAGCAAGCTCAAAGCATAGTGAAACATGCTGCACATTGAAATTGGGTTGGGTATAATCTTTTAAATAAATGGTTGGGTTCATGTGTATCCTTTCTTCTCGTCAGACCCGCGCAGGCGGGTATCCATTGTTTGGATATAGATTTCCGTCTTCACGGGAATGACAATCTCAACAACTTAGCCGAACAATAGTTGCAGACCAATGATAATGGTAATGATTTCGTAGCTGCGCTTAATCAGGGTATTGCCTTTGAGTATGGCAAGGTGGCTGCCGATATAGCCACCGATAAATGAGCCCAAGAGCAGGGCAATCAGCCAATCCCATTGAATATCAGACAATAAACCTACGGTCATCGCACCTGTTGCATTCCAAAACACACCCACCATGACCAAGGTGTATGCCACAGCATGTTTATAATCCAAACCAAACCAACGAATCAGGAATAGGGTGACGAACAAGCCTGTGCCCGAAGTCAGCGAGCCATTGAGTATGCCAATGAGGAATAAAACAACCCCACCCAACACTAAACCGTGTTTATCCAAACGTTGTGGTGTATTTTCTGTGCCCAGTTTGGGGTTGAACACCGAATAGATGCCTAGCGCCATTGTTAGCACACCCAAAGCGATGCGCGACACATCATCAGGGATTTGCACAATGATAAAGCCGCCTATCACCACACCGGGCAAACCAGAAACCAACATCAGCAAAGCGATTCTACGCTGTAATATATCTTCTTTGAGGTATCGGGTCACCGCACCCAGCCCCAAAGCGACTGAGGCGATTTATGGGTCGCCAAAGCAATGCTAAACGGCAAGCCCAACAGCAATAAGGCAGGCAACTGAATCAAGCCTGCACCACCACCCGCCAAAGACGAGAATGTATTGGCAATCAAAGCGATAGCAAAGAGTAGGGCTTGTTCAAACATGGGGGATAGGTTTCAAAAGGAATTAATTAACCTTAATCAAGAGTTGTGGAGTTCTTTTAGTAGCTCTTTCCATTTAGTAGACTCAAATAGTTTTCGACGAGCAGTAAGTACATTACTAATACGTTGAGCTAATATACCACCATATACCATAAGTTCTTCAATATGCATGCTTGTTTGAATGTGTTGATTACATCTTGCTGAGTATAAGCCTAGGTTTTCTAACTCATATGCTTTTTCGGGTGATTGGTTTTGAGACCTTAAGTGACCCCATTCATATTTTACATAGTTTTTATCCCAATCTTTAGGTGAATTCCAGCAGAGTGGCAATTCCGTTCCTTCAACATGGAAAAATGGTCTATTGTCTTGAGCTTCAAAAAGGAGGGTAATTACTTTTGATAGAACATCAAAGGATTTCCCCTGTGTTACTTTATATCCTGAGTTTTTTAAGCGAGGTATTAATGTTTTAACTAAGCGCCCTATATTCTCTTGTCTAAGTTCAAATGTATATGCACTTTCATTTTCAGCTAGAGCTTTTCTGTGATCTATTAACTTAGTTTTCATTTTCACCTCAAAGGCATATATGATGGAAAACCCACTCTTATGTCAACATGGAAAAAAAAGCATGTAATGTTAAAGTCCCGCCACTCTTTTCATATAAGGACATATTCATGAGCACAAAACATACCATTATTTATACCAAAACCGATGAAGCACCCATGCTAGCAACGTATTCATTGCTGCCGATTGTGCAGAAGTTTTGTGCGGCAGCGGATGTAGATGTGCAGAGCAGAGACATATCGCTTGCAGCGCG
>Ga0256829_1003068_pt1 | contig 11899 bp, 13 predicted proteins | sample 131447metaG_FD_185979 | JGI IMG/M metagenome (GOLD analysis project Ga0256829, IMG submission 185979) | Hydrothermal vent microbial communities from Lau Basin, Pacific Ocean - 131-447 | ecosystem: Environmental > Aquatic > Marine > Hydrothermal vents | place: Pacific Ocean: Lau Basin | collected... | reverse complement strand
GAAAAGGAAGGAAGTTTTGCCGTACGTAATACGCACCACCGTCGCACCAAAGAGCCCGGCTCCAAGCGCTTCGCGGTCCGGCGCGAGAACGTCAAGAAAAGCTCCTCTCCCAAGAGAAATATGCATACCGCGCCGTGCGACAAGGGAAAGGGTTTGTGACGCGCGCCCCACTCTCGCCGCGCTCAAGCGCGCCGCGGCGGAATCGTTAGAAAGGGCCGGAGCAATAAACGCACGCACCTGATAGCGATCAAGAATATCAGGCAAGCCGCCCGCGACGGCTGTGCGTGTGTTCGTTTCAATGACAAGGTCAAGAGAGCGGTCAAGAGGGCCAAGAAGGGAAGAGAGAGCACGCACGACGCGGCGATCAGGACCACCATCAATGAGAACTTTTGCGCCCGTGGGACTTTGAACGAGTATCGCCCTTCCCTCCCCCACCGCGAGAAAAGAGACACGAAGAGTTTTCTGGGAGGCAGAAAACAAAGCGGCGGACGTGATGCTTACGGCACTCGCGAGCGCAAGGATAAAAAGAGAAAAGACGAAAAAACGCGAGCTCATTTTAATTTATAGAGAATTATGGTATAATAAAAATCTCTGGGTGGAAATGGTTGGAGGTGCGCCATGAACACGAAAGATAGTGGTGGCGCAGACATTGAGCGCGAAATTGAGCTTATGCGCCGCCATGCGTATGACCCGGGAGAGAAAGCAATGAGAAAACTGAGGGATGCAATGCCTCCCGAAAAGGTGTTAAGGGTCTTGCGCGTATACGCGAAGCTCCACCGGGAAGAAATGGGGGAATCTGTTCATTAAAATAAACTGCCTTTGCACAAACGCCGCCGCTTCGCGACGGCGTTTTTTTTGGGACGAGAAAAGAAGGCGAAATTTAATTTCCCTCGCGGCGACCTTCGCTATAATCTTCAATTGTCTTACGAACTTCTTCTGGTTTTTCCGCACGCAATACGGCTCCTGTTGTGGGATCCACGATCGGAACCCCCGTCTCGCGCATTTTCCGCCGGGCGGCGAGCATTTCCTCAAAAGGAAGAGCGTGAGAATCTATCGTGCTTATCTCTACCCCCCTACTTTTAAGGTTTTCAATATAGGCATCCACGGCAGCACGAATCTCCTCCGGGGAGAGCGGGTTTTCATTTCCCTCGTTTCTCTCTTCGTTTTCAAGGGCCTCAATGATTCTTCTGCGCGTTTGCGTAACGGGATCGTCATTCAGAGGAGCGTTATCATCGTTCCCGTTGTTATTATTTCTGTTCCCTTCAAAATTGTGTGGCATACTTCTTAGGAAATTAAATCGGGTAAACCTTTACGATTATATCACGACCCCTTAATGCGTAACCTCTGCGGGAAAACCGATTTCTTCCAGGAGGCGGTCAAGCGTGGAGTCAGACATATCAATACTGTACCCATTCGGGTACTTTTGCTGCATTTTTTCCACATAGGTGCGAAAACGAGCAGCATACGTGGTGGAAGCATTAGGGTCTCCAATCCACTCTCGCGCGGCAAGAGCGCGCGCGTCCGGATCATTCAGGGGAATTCCCGGGTACCGTTTGGTGAAAAAACGCTCAATGAGCCGATACTGCAAGCGCATATCAGCAACATCAAGACGCTCCGTGTATCCTTCTTGAGGCGAGACGGGGGCAGAGGGAGGTATTTCTCGAGGAAACCGACGCTCAATGTTTTTCACAGGCAAATGGTAGCATACGAAACAAAAAAGATAATCGTGTATACTACTTTTTATATGGAATACACCACACGCACTTTTAATCTATCGGAATTGTCCGGATTATCGGCAAAACAGATTGAGGTTCATCTTGGCCTATACGCAGGGTACGTCAAACACACGAATCTTCTCCGCGAGAAGCTTGCTCAATTGAAAGAAAAAGCGGAGGAAAACGCCTATGTGATAGCCGAGCTGCGCCGGCGCTTCAGCTTTGAGTTCAACGGTATGCGTATGCACGAGTACTACTTTGAGCAGTTTGAAGGAGGTGCTGTTGCACAAAATACCGAAAGCGCGCTCGCTCAGGCCGCAACGGAAAAATATGGAAGCTACGAGGACCTCACCGCGCACGTGCGCGAAGTTGCCGGCAGCCGCGGCATCGGCTGGGTTGTTGTTTACTGGGATGCCATTGGTAAAACGATCCACACGGTTTTTGTGAATGATCACGAACTCGGCCAGCTCGCGGGGCTCCCCGTCTTGCTTGTTCTTGATGTGTGGGAGCATGCTTTTATGGTGGATTATGTTCCTGCTGAAAAAGGAAAATATGTAGATGCATTTTTCAAAAACCTTAACTGGGGTGTTATTGAGGCGCGTTTAGAGAAAGCACGCTAGTGTGTGCTTCAATCCCGCGCGGCGCTCGCGCCGCGCGGGATTTTCCTTTTATTGACCTTGTGATTTTTTCGTGCCAGAGTAGGGGCGGATTAGAAAATGTCTGCACCCGAGAGGAAAAACCAATGGCCAACACAACGTGGTATCTCCTTACCGACGCTTTTACGAACGAGTCTCTTGCGCGCGAACTTGCGCGCGAAGGCATCACAGAAGAGGAAGCGGCGGCAAGAGTTTTTTGGCGCGGAAAAGAAGTTCTTGTGTGGCGCGTTCCCTTTCGGTTCGCACGCCGCATGAACGAGAGCCGCAATACCTTTCCCTTCCGATTCACTATTCTTGTCCAGGAGGGGGCGGGAGAAGTACGCCGGTGGAATCTTCAAGGACGCGGAAAAATAGCGCGCAGTAAACCGATGCGCAAAGCACAGCGCGATCTTGTGCAAAAAAGTAGAAGATAATGAAACGTTAAAAGGTGCCTTCCCCCGCAGTAGCTACTGCGGGGTTTTTCTTTTTTATGAGGCGTACCGTGAAAAAGGCGAGAAGGGCATAGGCGAGTACGGTCCACGCAAAAGGAAAGGCGGGAAAAGCAAAGGCTGCAAGAGGAAGGCGTGAAGCGCCGTGTACAACGTCTGTAATGTAACTGAGGAGCACGTACGCGGGAAGCCCCGCAACAGGCGCAGCGGCGGGCGCAACAAACCCCGCGACCGCAGCGAGAAAGGAAGCTGCCATAGCAAAAGGTACGACAGGGAGTACAAGAATGTTTGCCGGCAGGGCAACGAGAGAAAAAATGCCGTTGCTATAGAGGAGGAGGGGGAGAACGGCGATTTGAGCGGCAGTTGTTGCCGCAATCGTTTCGCGCAAGAAAGCGTTTTTGAGAAAGATGAGCTTCGCTTCAATTAAAGGAGCGCCAAAAATAAGTCCAAAGGTTGCCAAAACAGAAAGATCAAAACCGAGACTAAAGGCAAGAAGGAGCGGGTTCACGAAAAGCATAAGGAGAATGGCGGCAACAAGCGCGCGCGTGACGCTATAGGTACGCCCAAAAACGCGCGCGAGAAGAGCGAATCCCGCCATTATCCCCGCACGAATACTTGCCGCGCCGGCACCGGCGGCAAGAACAAATCCACCAACAAAAAAAGCGGCGATACTCGCCGCCGCGCGAGGGGCCATAAAAGAAAGGGCAAAGAGAATTGCGTCCGCAATAATCATTACGTTGTATCCGGAAAGGACAACGATGTGAATGAGGCCCGTACGCACAAAGTCGTCAGTGAGAGATTTACCAAGCCCTGCCGTGCCACCAGCAAGAATGCCCCCCGCGAGCGATGCGGAAGGTTCGGGAAGCGCGCGCGTAAGCGCGCGGAGAAATTTTTCTTTAACCATAAGGAGGGCACCATACGCGTGTGTAAAGAATCCCGTGGGCGGGCTATCCACGCTTACCGTGGCATAGGGCATAACGGCGAAAACTCCCTGCGCAGCAAGGTAGCGGTCATAGGGAAAGGAGCGGTTGTACGCCGTGGAGAAAGGTTGCGGTTTTTTGAGAGTCCCACGCACGGTGACCTTAGTGCCGTAGGAAAGAGGTACGCTAAGGGGTGCGCGCACAAGAATGCGGGCAACGGATCCCTCTGCGGAAACACGCACAAGAACATTTTGGTATGTTGCGCGCCTGTCTGGTTCCGAGAATACTGTGCCCGCAAGAGATACTTTTTCTCCCACACGAGACGCAAGGGATGGGGGAAGGCTCTGGGGAGTAAGCGCTACCCGTCCGATACCCACCAAGCACGAGAGAAGTGCGGCTCCGACAAAAACGCCGGCGTGGCACCCGCGCCGGCGCAATAAAATTCCCCCACCCACCAAAACACCCGCGATAAAAAAGAGGGCGAGGAAAAGGGAAAGGGGAACAGTATAAAAAGAGCGGATAAAAATACCGACAACAAATCCGCCCGCGGCAAGAAAAAAAAGGCGCGTTTTCTCATCCATGGGAGTGCTCGGACGCATACCCATTATCCATTGCCCTGTTTGCGAGAAGATCCGCTTCTTTATTTTGCGCACGGGGAACATGCGTAAACGCTACTCCGCCAAACACAGCCGCACGCTCTTTGAGTCTCGCCTGTTGTTCTTTCAGTGCGGGGTGCTTCACCTTGTATTCTCCCCGCATCTGTTTAACAACGAGTTCGCTATCCATTTTTACAAGTACCTGAGTCTGTGCGCGCTTCTCTTCCGGAAGAAGCTGTGCCAGTTTCTCAAGGGCGAGAATAATCGCCTCGTACTCGGCAAAATTATTGGTGCGCTGCCCCAAGAACTTTGAAACAGAGGCGAGGAGTTCCCCGCCTTCGCTATAGATAACGGCGCCAGCACCCGCCGGACCCGGGTTGCCGCGCGCGCCGCCGTCAGCATAAATCGTAAAGTGCATACGGCAAGTATACCAGTCAGGCGCGGGCACGAGAACAAAGTGGCTACGCTAAAAGAACAACGCGCAAACGGAGAGCATTTTTGTAGAGGAACGTGTCGCGTTCAACGTGAGCAAGGAGCGTTACGCGCGCAGGAAGAGAAAGATCACGTACCTTTTTGCGCAAAGAGTGTTTTGCGAAAAAAGCAACCGCGTTATGAGACACGCCCGCATCGGCAACGATAAGCCGCACGTGCTCTTCGTTCTTCCCAAACCATAAAACTTTTTGAAGGATCACGTTACGAAAAAGCCAGAGAGGTTTTGCGTTCCCCTCCCCAAAAGGGGCAAGCTGATCGAGGTGTGCTAAAAGTGCGTGATTCACGCGAGAGAGCGTGAGCTCAGCATCAGCGCGCAGGAGAACGGGGTCCCGTGTTTCACGAGCTAGAGTACAAAAGGCACCAACGAGTTTCTCCTCCAGAGCAGAAACCGCGCGAGGATCTAGGGTGAAACCACCAGAAACAGTGTGCCCGCCATAGTGAAGAAAAACGTCCCGTGCAGAGTTCATAAGCTCAAGAACATTCGTGGAACCGTCGGAACGGCACGATCCCTTTATTTCTTCAAACTTCTCACGCCCCCACAAAAAGACAGGCCGACCGTACTCTTCCGCGACGGTACTCGCTACGAGGCCCAAGAGACTCGGGCTCCACGTAGGATCGCCTAGGACAAGGACGGGAGGGAGATTTTCGCGGTCCCCCCTATCGCGCACGCGTGCGTGCACAGCGCGGGTAATCGCCGCCGACGCGGCGCGTCGGCGGCGATTTGCGGCCTCTAACTTTTTTGCTAATTCTTGCGCCTCACTCTCATCCGTCGTCGTAAAGAGGTGGAATGCGTCGAGGGGGTCACCCATACGCGAAGCGGCATTGACACGTGGCGCCAAAACATATCCCACATCATCTTCCGAAAGTGTGCGCGGAGAAACGCGCGCAACGCGACACAATGCCGCAAGACCCAAGCGGCGTGCCTTACGCATAACAAGAAGTCCGTATTTTGCCAAAACGCGATTTTCTCCAAGAAGAGGCACCATATCAGAAATGGTCGCAAAGCCCGCCATATCTAAAAGCCACTTCTCCCATCCCTCCGTAAAATTCTTTCGTGTCGGAAAGGGGTGCGTAAGCGTCGCGCAAACAAGTTTCCAGGCGAGCGCTGCTCCGCATAGGTCCCGAAAGGGGTACGTCTCTCCTTCCTGTTTAGGATCAATAACAGCAAAAACATCAGGAAGTGTGTCAGAAGGTTCGTGGTGATCAGTAACAATGACATCTATCCCGCGTTCTTTTGCGTACGCAAGAGCCGCGTTGTCCGTGATACCGGAATCAACCGTGATAAGGAGAGTCACGCCCGCACGGGCGAGTTTTTCTACGCCATCTGTGTTAACGCCATACCCCTCAAGCGCGCGGTGAGGAATGTAATTGGTAAAATGCGCTTGCGCCTTTTTTAAGAAATCATGGAGTATGACGCCACCTGGAATGCCATCGGCATCGTAGTCACTCCACACCGCAATGTATTCTCCTTTCTCAAGAGCGCGAGCGAGGCGCGCTGCTGCTGCGGGCATATTTTTCATCTGCATCGGATCGTGGAGATGCGCGTCATACGACGGATTTAAAAAGGCGGCGGCTTCTTTTGCCGTGGTAATTCCCCGGCGCACCAGAAGGGACGCGAAGAGATCATCATATGCGGAAAGCGTTTCGCGAATTTCTTTGTCAATAGGCGCATGCAAAGCAGTCATGGATTGATTGATTGTATCAAAAAGAAAAGGCGCGTATGATAGAAAAACGATGGATGATATTTTTCAAAGAATCATCACACGCGATATTCCTGCCGATGTTGTCTATGAAGACAGCGCGACTCTCGCCTTTCTTGATATTCATCCCACAAACCCCGGCCATACGCTTATCGTACCGAAAGAAAAGGCACGTGATATATTTACCGTTTCAGAAGAGGCGTTCCTTGCTATCGCGCGCGCGGCACGAAAGATCGCTCCCGCCCTTGTGGAAGCCGTCAGGGCACGGGGCTTGAATATTGTTGTTAACAACAAGAGCGCAGCGGGACAAATTGTGCCGCATCTCCATATGCACCTTATTCCCCGTTTTGACAATGACGGCCTCCATCCCTGGCCGGCGAAGGAATACGCTCCGCACGAAGCGAAGAAAATTGCAGAAAAAATCCGCGCGGCCTTAGGAGAGGAAAGCACCGCACAGTAAAGCTGTCTGCGAAACGCCTTCTTTTATTCTTTGGTGAGGGATCCTCCCTCTTCAGAGTTTTTTTCGTTCCCCGAAGAAGCAAGCGCGTCAATGCCCGGGAGAGTCCCGTGAGTAAGATAGTCAAGCATCGCGCCTCCACCCGTTGAAATGAATGAAAAATGCTCGGTAAGACCCAGTTCTTCTATAGCAGTTACCGTATCGCCCCCACCTACGATTGAGCGGCCGGTGTTTGTACTTATCGCGCGCGCAAGTGCGCGCGTACCTGCCGTGAAGCCGTTTTCATAGTGCCCGAGAGGGCCATTCCACAAAATAGTTTGCGCTGTTTGCACAATCTCGGCGAGCATATTTTGTGTGCGCGGCCCCGCGTCTAAAATTGCTTCGGTGCTTGCCAGAGAATCAAGATCTGCTTCTCGCGCTGATGAGGCAGACGCGTCAGGCGAAGCGGCAAGAGCATCTTCGGGGATAAGAAGGTTTTTATGAGACAAGAGATTTTTGATGAGCACAGGATCGGCGCCGGATAGGAGCGAGGCGCCAAGAGAGTGCCCGCGCGCGGCCAAGAAGTCGTTAGCAAGAGCGCCCCCCACAAAAACCGTATCGTAAAGAGAGAGCAGTTTTGTAATAACGGGCTCTTTTGTAGAAAACTTTGCGCCGCCAATTACTGCAAGGGAAGGTGTGGTGGGTGTACGCGCAGCAGACAGTTCACGTACCTCTTCGGCAAGAAGGAGGCCTGCATAGGAGGGCAAAAAGCGAGGTACGCCGACAATGGACGCATGCGCGCGATGACTTGTATCAAAAGCGTCTTGAACGAAAACGTGCGCAAGGCGCGCAAGCGCGCGCGCGAAATCAGGGTCGTTGGCAGTCTCCCCTTTGTGGCGACGGAGATTTTCTAAAAGGAGAATTGATCCTGGCGCAAGAGCGCGCGCCTTCTCCTCTGCGCGCGGTCCTATTGATTCGGGAGAAAAAGAGATGTTGGAGAGGCGTGTTTGTAGGGCGTGATAAACGGGCTCCAGCGTTTCAGAAGGATCTCGCCCTATATGCCCACAGACGATAACGCGCGCACCGGCGTGTTGGAGAAACTCAAGTGTGGGAATCGTACGGCGCAAACGAAAATCACTCGCCACTTCCCCACCCTCAATGGGTTCATTTAAAGGTGCACGGACAAGGACGGATATGCCGTGGAGAAGGGGGATATCATGGACAGTGCGCATAAACTTCTCAAGAGAGGGCACGAATAAGGTGCGCAAAAGTATCGGGGACGGTCGCCGCATGGCCAATCAAGAAGCCGTCAACGCCGCTTCCCTGTGCGAGCGTACGTGCGTTGTCGGGTTCTACGGATCCGCCGTACAAAATAGGTATCTGTGATGCACCCTTCCCGGGAAGAAAGGGAGCGAGAGTTTTGCGAATATAGAGAACCATTTCTGTAAGATCTTGGGGGGAAATAGAGTCTGCTGCTGTTTTACCGATAGCCCAAATGGGCTCATAGGCGATAACAAGGCGTGCGCGATCCTTGCGCGAAAGAGGGGTGAAAACAGAGGAGATCTCTTCACGTAAAAAATTGAGATAGCGGGCGTCCGCATCTCTCTCGCGCTCCCCCACGCACACGATTGGCGTCATTCCCTGCGCAAGAATGTGTTGAACTTTAAGGGCGACGGTTGCATTATCTTCTCCCGCTGCACGGCGCTCGGAATGCCCCGCAATGGCGTAAGTTGCACCGGCCTCACGCACGACAGTAGCTGTTATCTCTCCCGTGTGCGCGCCACCCGTTGCGAGCGACACATCCTGCGCAGCAAAAGCAAGAGAAGAACGATTTCTGGAGGCAAGTAAGCCGAGGAAGGGCGCGGGTGGCGCGAGAACAAACGTGTGCTTAACGCGAGGGGCAAAACGCTTTGCTGTTGCAAGGAGTTTTTTTGCGACAGAAGCCGATTCTACATAAGCCTTCCAATTTGCGGCTATAATCATACGACCATTCTACTACAGAGAGGTTACTTCTGTCTCCAGTTGATAAACTGGTATGACGAGGAGAGGATGGGGGTAAGGGGAGGGGGATTGTTCGCGAGTTGCTGGTCGGGATAATCCACCGTGCTCGCGTATCCACCAATAACAGAACCACCCCCGTCCACATAGGTTGTCGCCGATTGCAGAGCAGAGACAACTGTACCCACAGTGGTAAAAGTCCCCCGTGGCTCATATTGGGAACTATTATTTGTATAGCCATAATAGTTCCTTCCGAAAACACCACTCTGAGCAACGTATACGCCATCAAGAGTCATATTTTGGGGTGAGTCAGGGGTAATGAGAATATCGTGCTGGGCAATAAGGGTGAAACCGTCCGCGCCGCTGCCTGTCGCATAGGTAATGTTACCGTTGAGATAGGCGTTGGGAGTAACGCCGGGTGTTGTTGTATTTGCGACAACGAGGGTAACCTGTGAGGGAATCAAACCACTCACCCACGTATTATCTTCAACAAAGATAAGACCGCAGGAGCTCGGGATGGTATAGGTTGTGGGGTTTACGGCATTTTTGATAAGGGCGTAGTCGTTGCCCCACGATCCACTATCCAAAAGATAGACGTTGGATAGTTTTTGTGCGGTCACTTTATAGACAGTAACGGTGTTGTTGCCGTTGAAAACGAGTTCGTAGCCTTTGTGGTATGCAGAGCTGTTGGGGTTGCCAGTACTGTAGCGCGGCAGGTAGATGCCGGATGACTGGGCGATTGCCTTGAGCGAGGAAAAATTCGCGGCAATGCCCGCAAAATCAATTTGTGGCGTCGGATAGCTCCAGAGATTTTGGTTTGACCCGCTGCCAAAAACTCCCGGTTCCGTTTTGCTTGGAGAACAGCCAAAAGCGGACGTGCAAGTCCACGAAGAGAGTGAGCTTGTTACCGGCGCGTTACTCACACCATCCATACGGATACCGCTATTTGAATGGTAGGGGCCATGCACGATATCGCCAGCACCAATCCACACACCAGCGTTTGATATAAAATCATATTTTGCAACGGTCGGCTGCGCGTAGCGGGCAATAAGCGTTTCTGATACAGAGGGATCGCTCGCGGGTCTCCCCGTTGATTGGATATCAATAGAAGTTGTCTGTCCGCAGGACTGATTACCCGTAATGGAGAGAGTGTAAGTGCCTACCGTGCCCCCCTGCGGGTCGTTATAGGTAATCGTATAGGGACCGGGGTGGCCTGTACCGTCTTGTAAATCGGTCGGAAAATGGGCGAGGTGCCAGCGATAGTACTCCAGTCCCGCCTCGGCGATAGCAACAGCCTGGCTTTGTGCCCGCCGCACCATTTCAAGATTGTTTTCAGAAAGTACGTAGCCAGAAAGACTGGAGAAAACCATAAGAAATATGGCACCGAAGACGAGCGCGAGGAGCATAATAGACCCTCGCCGCGCGAAGCGAGAGGGCTGCGGCGGTGTGCGTTTTGTCAAAAAGAGAGGGGTTTCCATAGTCGTTTACGGCGATGCGCGCAAGTTGCGCAGCGTTGCCCCCAAAGAAAGAGTGAAGTCATCGGGCGCGCGGGCGGGGTTAATGTTCACCGTGAGTGTCGTATTGACCGAGGCAATTTTTGAAAGATTAATGGGCGGAGTGAGCTCGCTGCCTTGCGCATCATAGTAACGGAAAATGGGCGTCGAGGTGCTGTTCCTCACATAAGAAGAAATGATGTGTGTCTCTTCGGGCTGTCCCGCGTAGGAGGGCGGTACGGTCGCCGTCGGGTAGGTAATGCCCTCGTAAAGATAGGTGCCAACACGGTACAGATGCATCTGTTCTATTGTACCGTCCCCTTTCATATCAACATAAAATTTAACGCTTGACGTCGCAGCGCTGACTATGGGATATGAGCCGTCGGCGCCATAGGACGCTTCACGCAAATAACGCATCGCGTTCTCAACGCCATTGCGCGCATTTTGCACAGCTGACGCCTGTTCAAAAACGTATGCGTTAGTGCGATAAAAATAAATGATGAGAAAGGTGAGCGCGCCCATAACAACAGCGGTCACCGCAATGGTTACTACCATCTCAATGAGAGTAAACCCTCGTGTGTGCCCTTTTTTATTCTGTGTACAGTGTGCTTTTTCCATAGATTTTTAGGGGAAAGAGGCCGTGTAGAAAGACTGGCCGGATACAGATACGGAAGAAAATGATGTCTGGGTATACCCGCTCTTGCTAATGGTAACGGCATAGTCGTTTGCCGCAGACAGATTGCCAAAGTAAGCGCCGCCGCACGCAGAGGACGTTTGGGTATCGGAATACCCCGTGCGAGAAAGCGTAACGGTTGCGCCCGGTACAGGATTACCGGATGCGTCCTGTACAAGCACATAAAGGCGATTTGTTGTTGCGGGGACAAGGGTGAGAAACGCGGTATTAGTTGATCCGGGAGCCAAAATGTAGGGAGGGGCAGGACACGCATCTTCTATATCATAGCCCGTCACACCAGAAAGCGTGTAGGCATCCCACTCAAGAGAGAGCGTGCGCGACCCCTGCGCATCTGTTGTTGTAGAGACAATGGTTTTATAAAGAGGAGTGCTTGATCCTGTGAAACCAATGGTCTTCGTACCGGTGAGAGTAAAAGGAACGTGAGGAAGGGGCGTGGGTCCTGCTGTATAGGTTAATGACCAGTTCAAAACCCTGGGCACGGTTGTCGTAGCGGGGGTTGTCAGGTTTACCCCCAAAGAGAGCGTGGGGTACGTCGTTGTCGATACCCCGGAAAGGTTCACAGGAAATGCTGAAAACCCTGTACTGTTGCCGGGCAAAACACTATTGGGCAAGAGCGTGCCTGATCCGTCATACACATGAATAACGGCGGTAGAGCCAGATGAGGTGGCAACTGTAGCTGAAGCAACACCCCACGAATTGAGATACGCCGGTGCAACGGCAACAGAACGCGCGCTCCCTGACAGCGCGCCTCCCGTAAGCTCAAGGGCGCCC
>Ga0256829_1003067_pt1 | contig 11899 bp, 8 predicted proteins | sample 131447metaG_FD_185979 | JGI IMG/M metagenome (GOLD analysis project Ga0256829, IMG submission 185979) | Hydrothermal vent microbial communities from Lau Basin, Pacific Ocean - 131-447 | ecosystem: Environmental > Aquatic > Marine > Hydrothermal vents | place: Pacific Ocean: Lau Basin | collected... | reverse complement strand
GGCCACAGCGAGAACTTTGAATCACTGTCACCCATTTGGCATTTTGGTCTGCCCGTTATCGGTTCACTGCTGCTGGCCGCGCTGGTGCAATCGTTCAAACCGGAGCACCGCCAGGTAAGTGTCGGTCACGTTATCGAGCGACTCAACAACCACCAAGGCAAGCTACCCTTTGCCAACTGGCTGCTGCAATTCTTTGGCGGCGTACTGGCACTGCTTAGCGGACAATCCATGGGGCGCGAAGGCCCCGCTGTGCATTTGGGCGCTGGCATCGCCAGCCAGGTGGGGCAGTGGCTCAAGCTTCCGAACAACAGCCTGAGAACATTAGTAGGCTGCGGTGTTGCCTCGGCCATCGCCGCTTCATTTAACACCCCCATGGCAGGGGTCATCTTCGCCATGGAAGTGGTACTGATGGAATATACAATTGCCGGTTTCATCCCGGTGATGATGGCGTCGGTAACCGGCGCCATGCTGACCCAGTTTGTATTTGGCCCAGAACCGGCGTTCAGTGTGGCACAACTGCAGATCAACACCCTCAACGAACTGCCGATTATCTTGCTGGCCGGAGTCATAATCGCGTTCTTTGCCACCACTCTGATTCGCACTCAACTGTGGTTTAACGGCAAACAGCAGTGGCCCCTGACATTGCGCTTTTTGCTGGCCGGTGTCACCACCGGCACCCTCGCCCTGTTTCTGCCACAAATTATGGGGGTCGGTTACGACACCATCGAATCCGCAATGCACGGCCAAATCGGCTTTAGCCTTCTACTGGCTATCTTGTTTGCAAAAATTGCCGCCACCGCGGTGAGCACAGGACTGGGATTGCCCGGAGGCATCATTGGCCCAATGCTGTTTATCGGTGCTGCGTTGGGAGGCTGCATCGGGCAAATTGCTGCAGTATTGCTGCCGGAAACCGCTGCCAGCCCGAGCTTCTATGTGATGCTCGGCATGGCCGCCATGATGGCCTGCGTCATTAACGCCCCCATGGCAGCGCTTATTACGGTACTGGAGTTGACCTACAACCCGCACATCATCTTCCCCACGATGCTGATCATTGTCATCTCGGTAGTCAGTACCCGACAGCTATTCCACTGTCAGGGTGTATTTATCGCGCAGCTCGAAGCCAATGGTTTTCGCCTATCCGGCGGCCCCATTCGTCAGGCCCTGGACAGAGTTGGGGTGCGTAGCGTAATGGACATCAACTTTCAGGATTGTCGCCACAAGCTTCCCCTCTACCATCTGCAAAAAATACTCGAACAGCGTCCAAAATGGCTGATCGTTGAGGACAAAGCTGGGGACAAGCAACTGCTGCTGGCAGCCGACGTGTCGGCGTTTCTAGAGAGCCGCGAAGAAAACGAAGACAATCACGCGGAGGAACAAGAGATCAACTTACTTAAGTCTCCAGGAAGAAAATGGCAGATAAAACCCATCAGCCCACAAGCAAGCCTCTACGAGGCTCAAACCCAACTGCGACAATTAAAAGCGGACGCGCTCTATGTAGAACGCGGGTTTAGTTCGCTACTGTCACCGGCCATTGGCATTATCACCCAGGAACAAATCGATAATTACTACAGTTCATAGTTTTCAAACCGCTACAATAACTCCATTTCAAGAATCGGACATTCGCAATGCTTTGGGTTAAAGCCTTTCATATTATTTTTATGGTCTGCTGGTTCGCAGGCCTGTTCTATCTTCCACGTCTGTTCGTCAACCACGCCATGGCAGATGATGCAGCCACGCGCGCGCAGCTGACGCAAATGGAGCAAAAGCTGTATCGATTCGTCACGCCATTTATGGTCTTCACCGTGGGGTTTGGCATTTGGCTCACCAGCTACAATTGGGAGTATTTCCTGGGCAGCACCTGGTACCTGATCAAGATCGGACTGGTCGCACTGCTAATAGCCTACCACTTTGCCTGCGGCCACCACGTTAAGCGCCTGTCAGAGAATCAAAGTTCGCACTCACACATCTACTTCCGGTGGTTTAACGAATTCCCCGTACTAATTCTGTTTGGAGTGGTAATCCTGGTTATTGTACGACCTTTTTAAGCAGGCACGCTGGCAGAACGCACAACTACCCAAAGCCACAGGGCGTGTTACACTCAGAGTAGAATTCGCAGCCGATATTGCCACGCGCCATGAACTTTGTAGACGACACCCCTGTCATTCTGAGTTTATCCCTGCACGACCCTTCCGGGGGCTCGGGCATTCAGGCGGACATTGAGACCGCCAATAGTCTCGGCTGCCACTGCACCAGTGTAATCACACTTCTCTGCGCTCAAGACAGCCGCGACTTCAAAAGCGCTATCCCGGTACGAGCACCACTGATCATCGAACAAGCCCGAGCCATTCTTGAGGATATGCCGGTAACCGCTATAAAAATAGGTTGCCCTGGCAGCACGGAGAACGTCGAAGCCATACACTCGATTTTGCGCGACTACCCCGACATACCGGTGGTATTGGACCCTGGAACCCGTCTGTTGGAACAGCTGCAAAACGACAAGGGCCGAACCTTGATGGCCATGCAGGCGCTGCTCCTGCCTCAGGCCACCCTGTTGATCGCAAACCTTCACGAAGCCTTTGACCTGGCCCAACAGGCTGACTCACTCGATGCCTGCGCCCAGGAAATTCTCGAAAACGACTGCGATTATGTGTTGATCAGCGGCACCAAGCGTTCAGCAGATACCTACGACAGTGCCCTCTACGACGATCAGGGGCCCGTGCGACAATTCTCCAGAGAACGGCTCAAGATTATGTCGCGGGGACACGGCACCACCCTATCAGCCAGTACCACTTGCTACCTGGCTCACGGCCTGACGATGACCGAAGCCGTGGAACAGGCGCAAAATTTCACCTGGAAATCTCTTTCCAGTCATCGCCGCATAGGTATGGGCAAGCAATTTCTCAATCGCTTTTTCTGGGCCGACAAAAACTGCAATTAAGATCAGCAAAAAGAGGTTATCAGTACAGTCAGCCTCTATTACGCCGCAAATCATATCGTTAATTTACCGAACTGTTTCCAGTACAATGGCGCATTTCGCACTATCACATCGAGGCATTTATGAGTCGCTCCTCCACCCTTTTTGCACAAGCCCAGAAGCACATACCCGGTGGCGTCAACTCGCCAGTCCGCGCCTTTAAAGCAGTGGGAGGCGAACCGGTTTTCTTCGAGCGCGCCAAGGGCGCCTATCTCTACGATGCCGATGACAAGCGCTATATCGATTACGTATTGTCTTGGGGCCCGATGATTCTTGGTCACGCCCACGCTGATGTGATCGAAGCAGTAAAGCAGAAGGCTGAACTGGGGCTGAGTTTTGGCGCTCCCACTGAAATCGAAACCACACTGGCCGATCGCCTGTGCGATCTGATGCCCAATATGGATATGGTGCGCTTCGTCAACTCCGGCACGGAAGCGACCATGAGTGCCATTCGCCTGGCTCGCGGTTATACCGGGCGCGACAAGATCATCAAGTTCGAAGGCTGCTATCACGGCCACTCTGATTCTCTGCTGGTAAAAGCGGGATCCGGCGCCCTGACTTTAGGTGTACCCAGTTCGCCAGGCGTGCCTGCGGCACTGGCCGACCACACCATCACGCTGACTTACAACGATATCGCCCAAGTGGAGCAGACCTTCGCCGAGATTGGCGACCAGATCGCTTGTGTGATTGTCGAGCCGGTGGCAGGCAATATGAATTGCGTTCCACCCATTCCGGGATTCCTGGAATGTCTGCGCGCCCAGTGCACACAGCACGGCAGTGTGCTGATTATGGATGAAGTAATGACCGGGTTTCGCGTCAGCCTCACAGGCGCCCAAGGCCACTATGGCATCGAGGCTGATCTCACCACACTCGGGAAGGTTATTGGCGGAGGCATGCCCGTTGGCGCCTTTGGCGGCAAACAGGAAATCATGTCACAAATCGCACCTCTGGGTCCGGTGTATCAAGCAGGTACTCTCTCAGGCAACCCTGTCGCAATGGCCGCTGGCCTCGCCACCCTTGAACTGGTCACACAGCCTGGCTTTTACGAGCCCCTGATTGCCAAAACCGATAGTCTGATTGCAGGATTGCGAAGCGAAGCCGACAAGGCCGGCATTGCGTTCACCACCAATCACGTGGGAACCATGTTTGGCGGTTTCTTTACCGAGGAAGAGCAAATCACCAATTACCAGCAGGTGATGGCCTGCGACAATGATCGCTTTAACCGCTTTTTCCACGGCATGCTGGAAGAGGGTGTCTATCTTGCTCCAGCCTCTTACGAAGCGGGCTTTATGTCCATGGCTCACACCGACGACGACATCGAGGCCACCATTGCGGCCGCAAGTCGAGTCTTTGCAAAGCTCTAAGAAATCAGCACCTGCTGCAGATACGACAAAGGGGCCAAACCGGCCCCTTTTATTCATTGAAATCTCATATTCATTGAAATCCCGGTTTAGCCTAACCAGACAAGCGAGTAATCTCAGCGTCCCAGTTGCTCAATCATGGTTTTGATTTGAGATCGCGCAGTATCCGACACATCAATAATCTGACAACCCGACCACTGCAGCGTCAACTCTTCCGCCTCTCTAACCCACAGACAATCCACGCCCAGCTCGATAGTGCCAGAGCCGACTGACTCGGGCAGACACAAGGCCACCTGATAGACATGATCAGCTTGAATGGTGTCTACCCCCACCATCAGCAGTCCTTCCTCATGAATATTGACCAGGGTGCCCAACAATACCCCCTGATTCAAATCCTTAACTTCGACCGTCTGCGACAATTCATACGGCTGTAGGCGGCGCTCCTGAAAGGCTCGCCGCTCAGTCATTGCCACCCTCACCTTCTTCCTCTTTGGCCTTGGCATTCAGGCTTTGGAAAATGTTTTCCAGCGCGCGCTCGAAGAATGGTTTGGAACTGCCGGCAATTACCCGGGCCTCATGCGACAGCATGGCACGCGCCAGTTCCAACCCGGACTTCATTGCCACCTTCTTACCCATCTGGTCGACCAGCATATAATGCAGTGTTTTTGAGTTGTACCAGGCCACTTTCAGACGCTTACCACCTTTGAATTCAAACCAGGTGCCAAACTCGATCATCTTCAGATTTTCCACCATACGCAGCTCTTCCGGCGTCGCAGGCTCTTCCACAATACTCGGTTTGCCGGCCTTCTCGGCCGCCATGGATTCCAATTTATTGCGCATGGGTTCCGGAGCAGGTTCGGCCTTCTTGCTCTGCAATGCCAGCTTCTGCAGCGAAAACAGTGCATCGAGCAATTTCTTACTCTTGGCTTGATCGTAACCAATGGTTTCAAAGCCCACTTCCAAACCTTTACTCAAAGAATCGTGCAGCTCCAACTGTCGGGTTTTATCCTGATTGTTTTCCTTGGGCTCGATACTCCACAACAGGTCATCCACTACCTGAATGGAGCGCTGCCAGCTGTCAGACTCTTCACCATAGCGCAACAGAATAAAGGCCAAATAGTCAGACCAAGGCTGCAACAACAGCAATAGCACCGCCGAGGGCAATTCACGATTATCAATACGCGATTTGATCGCCTCGTTGACGCGCAGCTTCACTTCTTTGAGCTTTTCTTCGCCCTGCACTTTCTCCAGAGCTCGACGCTCAACCAACTCCTGACGACGGGCTATTTTTTTGGTGTAGCTGCTGAATTCCAGCAACAACTCCGCAAAAATGCGCAGGTCATTTTCGAACTCGTCCAGTACTTTGGAAACGACGGCTTTGATTTTGTTGTAGAGGTCATACTGGTCGCTGCCGTCGTTGCCCACCCATTTCACCGCGGCCTCTGCCATGCTGTTTAACAACAAACGTGCGGGGTGATTGACCTGCTCAAAAAAGTCGCGATCGATAAATGCAACTTTGAGAAAGGGAGTGTGCAAATAACTCAACAAGGCCTTAATGGTACTGGGCAGGTTGTCATCGGAAAGCATGTACTCGAACAACATGCCCACCAGATCGATGGTCTGCATGTCCATGGATTCCATGGCCAATTCTTCACCGCCGGCATCTTCCACTAACTGGTCGTGCAATTGACGACTGATCATGCGCACCGGCATGGGCTGGAGCTCACCCGGCTCCGCCGCTTCTATGGTTTCTCCAGCAACTGCAACAGCCTGAGCCTGTAAGGTTTGAATGGCACCTACCAGCTGATGATTACTGTAAACAATTGCTTGGCGGCCGGCCGGCCCGGCGGCACCGCCCGCTGCTGGCTTGCCACTAACGGGGCCCGCCCCCGGCCCTGCTGGCGCACCTGTACCACCAGCAGCGGCCTGCGGCGCCGCTGCTGACTCAGCACCGACCACTCCACCGGCTGGCCCTCCCGTAACAGTTGCACCTGCGTTTTGTGGTTGGCCAACCTGTGCAGCACCTCCGGCTACAGGGGCCTCCGCCTCTGGGGCACTGCTAAAATAATTGGCAGCAGGAGAACCCACATGAGCTTGCAGCATGCGAATGGCATTGACCAGATTGCCCTGATATTGCTCGGGCGGCTGCGCAGCATCCGGTGCCTGCATCAACCCTGCCTCCACTGGCGGCGGAGTTCCTTCCGCGGGCATTGGGGGCAATGAAGTAGAACTCATACCTGGCACCGCACCGCTGAAGGCACTGGCAATTCTGGATTGCCCAGTTGTGGGCCTGCCACTTTGGACCGGCTGAGACGGTACAACGGGCTCCACTGGCATCTCTTCCACATAGGGAAGCGGCGCGGCATCCTGAGTGCCTTCCGGTCGATATTTCAGATTGGGAAAGAAACCCTGCTGTCGCAGATATTCATTCAGGTCTTCGAGAATATCACCTAACGCCGTCAATACATGGGCATCGAACATCTTGTAGGCGACGATTTTAGTATTGGTATCCAATTGGGATTTCAACAGACATCGACGCAGTGCTTCGCAGTATTGAATTGGACCTGCAGGATTGCCTCGATCACCAACCTTTTTACCATGGTTAAGTACGGAGAAACGCTGATTCAAACACCACAGTTGTTCAGCGTAGTAGTTTTCCGCGCGATTGGTGATAGAGGAGATGGCAATGGTTTCTTCAAGGTCGTTGTTATCCACCAGCGAAAGCATATCACCCTGATACTTCTCTTCACCGGTCTGCGTATCAAGTTCACCGCGCTTGAACTTTACGAAGGGTTCGCCAACGTAGGCGACCATATGGCGTTGCAGTTCCGACTGATGCTGCCTAAACAGTTTGTGGCGGTCTATGGCTTGAGAAGATTCCTGATTGGTTTTGGCGTTATCAATATAGCTTTCCAGCTGCTCAATCATCGCCTTAAAAAAAGCGGGCAAACGCTCTTCAACGGCCTGCACCGTTGTTTTTTGGCAAGCTTTGAGATGCTTGACCACAACATCTTCTGTTAATGCACTACCGGGCTCTCCTGACAGAGAGTCCGAACCGCTTGCGCTCCATTCCGTCATAAAGTTCTACGCTTTCACAATCGTTGAAATCCATAGCCACACATGCAGGCCTGCGCACTTCGCGTATGACACCTGCAACATCCCTAGCGGCCAACAACTCTCAAACTATAGTAGAGAAAAGACCTGACAGCATAACGGGTTATATAAAAATTAACAGAAACCTGCGCTTGGTTATACACACTCCTTCGCCAGGAGTCCATTACAGTGACACACTGGCTAATTTGCACCCAAATATTGCTGAAAAATTACACAAGATCGCAGCGAGCCGCCGCAATAACGCTGCCCCTGACGGGCAAACTCTGACGCTCGATCTGGTTTTCCAAGCCCGGTATAAGCAGCAGCGAGAATTACATAAAATCCATGCTGACGACGATCGATGCGCAACCCTCTCTCCGCCGTATCGATCGCTTGCCACCACTGACCTTGACGCAGACGTTGCTGAGCCTGTTGCATCAACTCCTGCAACGCGCTTTCAGCCTGCCCAGTTTCAGCACTCTGCCTGGAGAAGGACTCTGCTCCGGCAGCTCGACCACTATTGGGATCTATACGAGAACCCGTAGTATCTCTAATAACAGCACCATGACGGGGATCGGAAACCGACTGACAGCCCGCCAACAACATAAGCAACAAGGCAACTCTTATGAAAACCATTTTTTCATCCAGTGATACAGGGGGTTTTCGATCCATTCACAGTGCGCTTTGGCAGTAGGACGATGTCCTTCTGCGAACGGCAGCAAACGAGCATTGCGGCAGTTTTCACCGCTTAGGCCACCACTTTGAGCATCCACCCACAGGTATTCAAGTCCATCACTCTGCGGCAGCGCTAGCCCATCATGAGGTAATTGCATGAATACATCCCGCCACACGGACAGAGCTCCGGAAGATCCGGTGAGAGGGGTTTCGCCATTATCGTCACGACCAGTCCACACCACCCCGACGTGACGCGCACTGAAGCCAGCGAACCAGCTATCGCGTTGGTCATTGCTGGTTCCAGTTTTTCCCGCAACCCCAAAGGTCTGCGGTAGATGTTGATACAAACCTCGGGCAGTGCCCTCACGGGTCACGCCTTGCATGGCAAACTGCACCAACTGCACTGCACGAGTGTCGACATGGGACTTAAGAGACAGCGGATAGCGGCTCAATAGCTCACCCTGGGCATCGACCACTGATCGAATACTGCGCATGGGTGCGGACACTCCGTCATTAGCCAAGCTGTGATAGACACCCAGAACATCGAGCGGCGACATGGCCACTGAACCCAGCAACAGGGAGGGCACCTGAGGGATATCTCGGGAATAACCCAAATCACGCAAGGCCTCAGCGGTTTTCTCCAACCCGGTGAGCATTCCCAAACGCGCAGTAGCCTGATTGTACGAATGCAGCAAAGCATCGTAGAGCTGCACTTCACCATGAGAGCGCCGGTCAAAATTCTTCGGACGCCACAGTTTGCCCCCGGGTCCCTCAACGGTTACCGGGCTATCATCAATCAGGGAAGCCAAATGATAATTCTCACGCAACGCACTGAGATAAACAGCGGGCTTCACCAATGAACCAATACTGCGGCGCGCATCCAGCGCACGATTAAAACCGGCAAAGGCGGTATTCCGGTCGCCCACAACGGCTTCCACCTCACCACTGCCTACCGCGGCAATCAGAGTAGCCCCTTGCAGTGAGTTGGTTGATAAGCCGTAACGCTTCTCCAGCGCAAGCAAACGTTTATCCAGCACCCGCTCTGCGGACTTCTGCGTGCGCAGCGACAATGTAGAGTAGATATGAAGCCCTTCGGAGCTGAGCTGTTCGATGCTGTACTCCTGCAGCAACTGTCGCTTCACCAAATCCATAAACGCCGGGTAGGCGTGCAGCCGCCGCTGGGCATAGGGCACCACCCCCAACCCCTGAGCCCTGGCGCTTCGAGCCTGTCTCGCAGAGATCAACTGCTGCTCTTCCATCACTCCAATCACCAGATTGCGGCGCTTCAAGGCTCGCTTGGGATGCTTCCATGGGTTGTAATAGCTGGCCCCCTTCACCAACCCGACCATCAATGCCACCTCGGACACTGACAGGTCCTTAACGTCCTTTTGGAAATAGTGACGGGCGGCCAAACCAAAGCCGTGAATCTGACGCGGCCCACTCTGCCCCAGATACACTTCGTTGATATAGGTTTCGAGGATTTCCGCCTTGGAATAGTGCAGCTCCAACAACAGCGACATTACCGCCTCGGTGGCTTTGCGGGTGAAGCGCCGACCACTATCCAGATAGAAGTTTTTCACTAACTGTTGCGTGAGAGTGCTGCCGCCCTGAACAATTCTACCCGCCTGAAAATTGGCCAAAGCCGCCCGAGCGATACCCTTGACTGACACACCCCAGTGATCGCTAAACCGATGATCCTCCACCGCAATAATCGTTTCGCCCAACAACGGAGGGATATCGCGTAACTGCACCAGCTGCCGATCCTGTTGCAAACGAGGATAAATACCACCTATACGAATCGGCTCCAGGCGCACCAATGGTTTCGAAACGCCATTGAAGGCTACCATGCGCTTAATTTGCCCATTGCGCAGTGTTACGCGAATCTGAGCCGGCTCTTCACGATCGCTACCCGCCTGAAAACCGCGCGTATGGATTTCAAAACCCGAACTGAGTTTGCGAAATTGGCCTGGCTTACTGACCCGCCCTACGGATTGATATTCGAGAGCTTGCAGTTCCTGCAGCAAATCCTCGGAGCGCAGCCACTGATCGTCAAATAATTCCAAAGGCTGGGAGTAAACCTGAGCCGGCAACTGCCACTTGCGACCGTCGAATTTTTCCCGCACCTGAATATCCAAGTACAAAGCCCACCCCGCAAAAATAGCGACAGCAATAAGGGCCAGGCGCCCAAGCCAACCCCAGAACCCAACAGAGCGGGGCTGCTTCGACGGTTTTTTTGATCTTTTCTTAGGTTTACCCGAACGGGATGATTTACGCGATTGAGTCATGGCGGCAGTTTAACCCGGATGTTGCACCAGTTGGCGGAATTTTCACGCAGAGATCGATTGATTTGAGAGTACTCGTGAGCGTAAACGCTGCCGTAGCAGCGTCGGAGCGAGCATGTGCGCTCAAATCAAGCGAGATCAAGTGAAAAACCGGCAAATGTTACAGAGAACAGTTTGTACCAGGCTCAAAACTAAAAATAAACTTGCATAGTAGAATCAAGCCTTAAAATGCGCATGTACTGGTGCAACATGCGGGTTAACCCGAGCGCAGTTTAATGTGTGGATGAAATTCCGCATAATAGCTACTGATTGTTCACCTACTGTTTTTACCTACTTAAGAGCCGAATTTATGTCGACATATCACCTCTATGGCATCGGTGCCGCCCTGGTGGATACCGAAATTGAAGTTACCGATACCGATCTACAGACCATGAACATTGAGAAGGGAGTGATGACTCTGGTCGACAGTGCGCGACAAGAAGAATTACTCCAACATCTGTCTCACCACCTGATTGCCTCCAAGCGCGCCAGCGGCGGCTCCGCAGCAAATACCGTCATCGCAGCCAGCTACTTTGGTGCAGACACCTTTTACTCTTGCAAGGTTGCCGACGATGACAATGGGCGCTTCTATCTGAATGATCTTGAAGCCGCGGGCGTTGAATACCATCGGGAAAACGAATTGCAGGCAGGTGTCACCGGCAAATGCCTGGTCATGATTACTCCCGACGCCGAGCGCACCATGAATACCCACCTGGGCATCAGCGAAACCGTCTCCTCCAATGAACTTCACCCGCAAGCCATTGGTACGTCCCAGTACGCCTATATCGAGGGCTACCTGGTATCGTCGGAAACGGGTCGTGCCGCCGCCATCGAATTGCGCGAGCGCGCCGAACAAGCCGGCGTTAAGACCGCGCTGAGCTTGTCCGACCCAGCCATGGTGGAGTTTTTCCGCGATGGACTACAAGAAATGATTGGAGATGGCGTCGATCTGCTGTTCTGCAATGAAGCCGAAGCCATGGGCTACACCCAAACCGACGACGTCCAAGCCGCAGCCGAAGCACTGAAAGCCATCAGCAAATCCTTTGCCATTACTCGTGGCAACAAGGGCGCATTGCTATTTGACGGTAGCGACTATATCGAAATTGCCGCACGCCCCATTACCGCAGTCGACAGTAACGGTGCCGGCGATATGTTTGCCGGAGCCTTCCTCTACGCCATCACCCACGGTCGCAATTTCAGTGACGCGGGCAACCTCGCCTCCCACGCTGCCGCGCAAGTGGTATCGCAGTTTGGTCCGCGCCTGCGCCCGGAACAACACAAAGAGATTATGGATCAGGTATTTGCCTGATTTAGCACTGCCGATAAGGCTGGGTTAAGCAATCGCGAAACCCAGCCTTTATCAACGATCAACCTTGAGACAAGAGTTCACGCAAGTCGATCAAAGCAGCGTTAGCTCGTGAAATATACGACGCCATCACCAAAGAGTGATTGGCCAGAAATCCGAAGCCACTGCC
>Ga0256829_1003066_pt1 | contig 11899 bp, 10 predicted proteins | sample 131447metaG_FD_185979 | JGI IMG/M metagenome (GOLD analysis project Ga0256829, IMG submission 185979) | Hydrothermal vent microbial communities from Lau Basin, Pacific Ocean - 131-447 | ecosystem: Environmental > Aquatic > Marine > Hydrothermal vents | place: Pacific Ocean: Lau Basin | collected... | reverse complement strand
TAAACATGCAGGTATTGGAAAGGGTAGTTTTTATGAATATTTTGAGAATAAAGAGGATTTAATTTTTGAATTGGCTCGTAATTTAATGGGTGAATATAACGCATTAATGGAGATAAAACTTAGCGAGACAGATAATAAGTTAGAGAAGTTAAAATTGTTTGCTAGCTTTTTTTATGACTATAAATATAAAGATTTAAGAAAATTATATAATGAATTTGCAGCTATCTCTTTGGTGACACCGAGTAAAGAGATGCAAAAGTTTCAGATGGATTGTTTTAATCTTTATAGTGGTTGGCTAGAGCAGATTCTTTTAGAAGATGATGCAAGTTTAGAGATGCAAGCTATCTCGAAACAACTATCTAAAATTCTTATTAGTTCGGTAAAAGGGATATACATTACTTGTGTGAGTACAGGTAATAGCGATAAAGTAGAAGAAGAGATAAATAGCTTTATAGAGTTTAGCTATAAAGATGGGAGTGAAAAATAATGAAAAAACTATTAATATTAGTGCCATTTTTACTAAATGCAGGTGGGCTAAAGAGTCTTTTAAACCATACCCAAGAGGCAAATTTAGTAAAGGCAAAAGAGTTACAGATAGAGGCAAAGAGAAGTGAGCTTAGAAGTGTAGGCAAAGAGGCGATGCCTACTGTTGATTTAGCAGCTTTTATTAGCGATTCTCATCCACGTTCTTTTTTGCAACCTGGGACTATTTATGGTGCTAGTGTAAAGCTAAAATATGCAATTTATGATGGTGGATTAAAACAAGCCAAAAAGGGGCAAAAGCGTTTCGAATTAGCTTCGGCAAAGTTTAACAAGAGTTTTTTTAGCAAGAGTTTATATTTGCAAATTGTGCAAGATTACTACAATATTAAGAGTTTAGATGCCCTAATAGATGCACTTAAGCAGAAGCAATATACCCTAAATGCACAGCTTAAAAAAACAAAAGTATTGGTTAATAGTGGCTTTGCAACTGATGATAACTTATATAGTTTAAAAGCCGCTCTTGCACTTGTAAAAGATAATATTAACTCTTTGCGTTTTCAGAGAAAAAGTTTATTAAAGTTAATGAGTCTAAAAGCAAATTACCGAATTAAAAAAGTTGGCAATTCACATTTTATTAAAAGAAAAGTAAGTTTTAGAGCCAATGATTTAATAAGAGCTCTTAGAATGCAAAAAAGTGCCATATTAAGTGGTGCTAAAATGGTTAAGAGTGCTATAAATCCGCATATAAATTTAGATGCTACTTATAATTTGTATGCTTATGGTAGAAGTGACAGAATGCACCCAAAGGGGCAAAATCATCAAGCCAAAATAAATTTGAGTGCCGGTATTAGACTTTATGATGGCGGGGCTACAAAAGAGAAGGCACAAGCTATAAAACTGCAAGCAATGTCGCTTGGGTTTGAAATTAAACAAAAATTACAAGAGCAGAGGGTGCAGTACCGATTAAGTAAGCAAAAATTAACTGTTGCAAGAGAGCATATTAGTGCTATGAAGGCACAATATAGAGCAGAGCAGAAACTTTTTGCAACCGTTAAAAAGCAGTACGAAAGTGGTTTAGCCGATTATGTAAGCTACCTTGATGCACTCAGTCAAATGGTAAGTGCCAAAGCAAATTTGGCAAAAGCTAGATATGAATTAGATATTGCCTATGCACTATATTACTATAATGCAGGGTATGATATTAGGAAGTTTGTAGTTGGGAATTGAGAATTAAGAGTTAAGAGTTAAGAGTTAAGAATTTTGGAAACATTGCTTTGCAATGGTTTTTTTTAATAAAAAAGTGAAGCTACTTTGTTGGCTCTAAGCTTTATCCGAAGGAGAAAAAGAGTGAAAAAGATAATTTTAATAGCAATTTTAACAGTGGCAAGTTTTGCACAAGGGGTTTATGCGACATTTAATGTAATACCAAAAAAAGAGGCATCTTTGGCTTTTAGTACTAATGGAATGGTTGCAGATGTTAAGGTAGATATTGGAAGTAAAGTAGAGAGAAAGCAGATTTTGGCGATATTAGAAAATAACGATTTAAAAGCTTATGTTGCAAAGGCAAGAGCTGCTTTAGAGTTTGCAAAAAAGAGTTACAATAGAGCCTTAAGGGCTAAAGATGTGCAGAACAAGGCTATTTTTGACAAGTTTAATTTTGAATATAAAAGTGCAAAGGCTAATTTGGCTCTAGCTTTAGCTAATTACAATAAAAGCATACTTAAAGCCCCGTTTAGTGGAATTATAACAGCAAAAGCGGTTGAGGTTGGCGATGTTGTAAGTGCTATGGCTCCGAGAATGCTTTTTAAAATCGAGAGCAAAGCAAAAAAGCTGGTTTTAGAATTTGACCAAAAGTATTTAAGTAGTGTAAAAGTCGGTGACATATTTAAGTATAAATTAGATGGAAGCGACAAAGTTCGTAGTGGGAAAATTTATAAAATATATCCAATAGTTGATAGTAAAAACCGCACTGCAAAAGCCGAAGTAGAGGCGGGCAATTTAGCAAGTGGACTATTTGGTGATGGTACTATAGAGCTTGGAGATAACTAATGTATAACTTTGCAATTAAACGCCCTATTACAACACTAATGGGGGTTATGGTATTTATAGTTTTTGGGTTGATGTCGTATAAAAGTATGCCTGTAAACCTCTTTCCTAATGTAGATTTTCCAGTTGTTTCGATTCAGACAATTTACCACGGAGCAGATGCTACAACTGTAGAGAGTAAACTAACCGATAAAATAGAAGAGGCAGTAAGTGGAATAGATGGCATTAAAAAGTTAGTCTCTACAAGTTATGATAACTTTAGTAGTGTTATTGTGCAGTTTGAATTAAATAAAAATTTAGACGAAGCAACAAATGATGTTCGTGATAAGTTAGGTTCGCTAAGTTTGCCTGAAAATGTAGAGAAACCAATCGTTAGAAAGCTAGGAATTGGTGGTGAAGTTATAGACCTTTTTGTAGCAACAAAAAATGGTAATACACAAGCTCTGATGCAACTTGCCAAAGAGAAATTAAAGCCAAAAATTCAGCGAATTAAAGGTGTTGGTGCTGTTGATATTTTAGGTTATAGAGCACGAGAGATTAGAATCTTTTTAGACCCAAATAAACTTAATAAATATAATTTAAGTGCTAGTGAATTGCAAGGCTTAATTTCGGCAAACAACCTTTCGTTAGGTGCTGGAGAGATAGAAAATTCTAAAAAAGTTATAAAAATAAAAGTAAAAGCTGATGCAAATAGTATAAAAGAGTTAAAAAGTTTAATAATTAAACCAGGTTTGCATTTGGGCGATATTGCCGAAGTTAAAGACTCTATTAGCGATGCTAAAACATACTCTAGCTTAAATGGCGAACAGGGTGTTACGCTTGTTGTTAAAAAAGTATCTGGCGAAAATGTTTTAAGTATTATCAAAAAGGTTAAAGCATTAATGCCAAAATTAAAAGATATTGCTGGAAAAAATTATACTCTACAACTTGTAAATGATAAATCTGATAAAATTTTGGTAAATATGCATAATGTTACTTTCGACTTAATTTATGGCTCTATTTTGGCTGTTATTATTGTATTTTTCTTTTTAAGAAACTTTAGAACAACACTTGTAGCGGCTATTGCTATACCAACTTCGGTAATTGGAACATTTGCCATTATTAATTGGCTGGGATATGATTTAAACAGACTAACTATGATTGGTTTAACCTTGGCAATCGGTATATTTATTGATGATGCAATCGTAGTAATAGAAAATATAACCAAAAAATTAGAAGAGGGCAAAAGTGCTATGCAAGCGGCAACCGAGGGTATTGGCGAGATAGCATTTTCGATTATGGGAATTTCGGCTGTGCTTTTGGCTGTGTTTATTCCTATCGCCTTTATGAACGGTATTGTGGGGCTATTTTTTAATTCGTTTGCAATTACTGTAGCCTCTGGAATTGTGCTCTCTTTCTTTGTATCTATTATGCTTGTGCCTACTGTTTCGGCACGAACTCTTAAAGCTAGTAAGAGTTGGTTTTATAGAGTTACAGAGGGCTTTTTTAAGAAATTAGATACCATATATAAAGCTATAGTTAAGCAGATAATTCGCTTTAAATATATTACTCTATTTCTAACAGTAGGGCTTTTAGTAGCAAGTTTTGGGCTAAAAGTTGGTATGGATTTTATGCCAATGGAAGATAATGGCGAGTATCAAGTGCAGATAAAAGCACCTGTTGGTACAAGCTTAGAAGCTATGCGACAAAAGGTCGAACCAATTTTAAACGAAATAAAAGCAGATAAATTAACGAAATATGCCATTCTTTCAATCGCATATAATGCAGCAAAAGAGCCATACAAAGCAAAGATTTATGTAAAAACAATTCCAAAAGAGCAACGCCTTAATATGCCACAAGCAAAAATTATAGAAAAATATAGAAAGAGGCTTGCAAAATATAAGGGTCTAAATATTGTAGTACTAAAAATACCACCATTTGAGACGGGCGAAAGTTCTGCACCGGTGCAAGTGGTAATTACAGGAAGCGACTTTAAAAAGTTAGATGAAATATCAACTAAATTAATGCAAAAAATGCACAAAATAAAGGGGCTTGCCGATATAGATAGCGACTTAGTAGATGGTAAACCACAAATAAATATAAAAATCGATAAAGAGAGTGCAGCAAGATTTGGTATAAACGCAAACGAAGTGGCAAAACTTTTAATAGCTGCTTACTCTAGCGAAATGCCAATATCTTACTATGAAGAGGGTGGACGAGAGTATGATATTACAATGCGTTTAAATGACTCTAACCGTAAAAGTATAAAGAGTATAAAAAAGTTAAAAATTCGTGCTAAAAATGGAGATTTAATACCGCTAGAAGGAATTATTAAGATAAAAAGAACTTCTAAATTGGCATCGATTAACCGTTACGATATGGAGCATAAAGTTTTAGTAACAGCAGGTTTAAATGGTGTTAGCCTGAATGTGGTAATGAAGAAGATAGAAAAAGAGTTAAAACCACTACTGCCAAAAGGCTATAGTTATCGCTTTACAGGAGATATAGAGCATATGCAAGATACAGCAAAAGCCTTTGCAGGTGCAGTTGGCTTGGCAGTAATTCTGATTTACCTAATATTGGCAGCACTTTATGAGTCGTTTATTCAGCCACTAATTATTATGGTTGCAATGCCACTATCGTTTACAGGAGTTATGGTGGCTCTGCACTTTAGTGGCAACAACTTTAGCCTATTTGTAATGATTGGAATAATTTTATTACTTGGAATGGTAGGTAAAAATGCAATTTTGGTAGTAGATTACGCAAACCGAGCCATAAAAGAGGGCTTAGATTTAGACAGTGCAATTATCGAAGCCGGCGAAAAGAGACTTCGCCCAATATTAATGACAACCTTCGCAATGATAGGAGCTATGCTACCCCTAGCATTCAGTAAAGGACCAGGATTCGAGAGTAACTCCCCAATGGCACTAGCAATTATTGGCGGACTTGTAAGCTCAACAATCCTAACCCTATTAGTTGTACCCGCAATTTATAAAATAGTCTATCCTCTAGATAGATGGCTAAGAAAGTGGTATGAAATTATTTGATATAATGTACACATACAATATAACAGCAATTCTAAAACAGTGTAATTGCTAGGCAAAAAGGTACAAAGAATGATAAAAATTTATGGAATAAAAACTTGTGGAAGTGTTAAAAAGGCATTAAAATTTTTTAAAGATAACGATATAGAGTATGAGTTTATAGACTTAAAAAAAGAGCCAGTAGGGTGTGAGAAAATAGATACTTGGCTTAACAAAGTAGATATAAATATTCTATTTAACAATCGTGGCACAAAATACAGAACTTTAAAATTAAAAGAGTTAAATTTAGATGACAATGGCAAAAGAGAGTGGCTATGCAAAGAGAATTTACTAATTAAACGCCCTGTAATAGAGCTTGATAATGGCGATGTTATTGTGGCATTTGATGAAGAGAGGTATAAAGCTATATTTAACCATACTAAGTAAGCCTAAAATCTAGACTTACTTAGTTAACCTTTAATATTGAATTTCTTATCGTAATGGTGTTTTACTCTTTTTGGCCAAATAGAGTGAAGGTAAACAAATATACTCTCGCGTTCAGCTTTACTTAGTTTGTTTTTAAATGGAGGCATACCATCGCCACCGTTTTCAATTTGAGCTAATAGCTTTGTAGGCGAGTGGTGTGCAACATGCCCTTTACCATTAAGTGCTGGAAATCTACCCTGCCCTTGAGCATTTTTACCATGACATACAGCACAATTTTTTGCAAAAAGATTTTTGCCTACAGCTATCTTTTTCCTGTTATTCCAACCCTTAATGTGAGTAGGGGAAGAACTACTATGAGCTCCTTTTGGGTGAGAATCCATATTCATATTCATCATTCCACCTGACATACCATGAGCACTAATTGCTCCTAAACCTAATACAATACTACTTACAACAATTGCTATTTTTTTCATTATTATTTTTCCTTAATTATTTATTAAAACCAAAAACGCACACCTGCAACAAGAGAGGTTTCTGTTTTTACTCCCTGTAAGCGTTTTGTTTCTCCAAAGTTTCTTTTTACCTTAACACCAATATATGGTGCAAACTCTCTTTTAATTTCGTAACGAAGTTGTGCACCAGCCTCTACAAAGTTTAATCCTTTGCCTACTCCAATCTCTGGATATGCTTTGCTCATCCAGCGAGTTGCGATAGATGTATCTAGCACTAGCTTTTGGGTAAATAGTGTTTCGTATGCGAAGTTCAAATCTACTCCTACTCCACCATGCCCAAAGAGAAGCTTGGCTTGTGTCTCTATCCAGTAGGGTGCAACACCGTAAAGACCAATTTGCCCAAAGGTAATACTCTTTTGGTCATGCTCTGTTTGGGCTCCAATTTGTAGATCCCAAAATGGTGAGATTGCACGAGAGTAAGCCAAACCTGTTTGCCAAGAGCTACCCTCTCCCTCACTAAATAGGTAGAGTTTGTTTTTGTTGTATCCTGCATAAGCATGCATATCCCAAGCAAATGTGCCACCTTTTTGTATTTCGAAATTCTCAAACATCACTTGCGAGCGGAAGATATCTCCACCTTCGCTTGCAAAGAGTGCTATAGATGTTGTTAATAGTGCAATATATTTTTTCATGATTTAACCTTTACTTCTCTAAACATACCACCCATATGGTACAACAGGTGGCAGTGGTAAACCCACTTTCCTTTAGCATCAACATTGATACGCAGACTTACTTTACTTCCTGGCTGAACATTAACTGTGTGTTTTCGCAGTATTTTGTTTCCAACTTCGACATCGCTCCACATACCATGCAGGTGCATTGGGTGGTTCATCATAGTGTCGTTAATAAATGTTACACGAAGTCTCTCGCCATATTTAAACTCTAGCGGTTTGGACTCATAGTATGGAATACCATTAATTGCCCAAATGTATCGTTCCATATTGCCAGTTAAGTGCATAACAATCTCTCTATCTGGTTTACGGTTATGTATATGTGGTGTGTGTAAATCTGCATAAGTAAGCACTTTTCTCTTTACGCTTCTTAGTCCGATACCTGGGTCGTCAAGGCGATATTGTGCATCCTTTGCCTCCATAGTCCATGCAATACCTTTTTTCATAGGGAGTGGTGTTATTGGAATTTTCATATTCATATTTGAGTGTTTACTCTTTTGCATCTTCATACCACTCATTTTATTACTTCCCATACTTTGGTTCTTCATCTGCATGCCATCTTTTTGGGACTTAGCCATATCCATACCGCCCATTTTGTTGTTACTCATGGTTTTTGCACCCATTGCCATACCACCCATTTTCATACCGTCCATATTGTCCATTTTCATGCCCATATCTACCATAGTAAGCTCTTCAAATGGGTATGGCTCTGGAAGTGATACATTTGCCGATGCATTTGGTCCAAGTTTTGCATAAACCTTGCCACTTCTTCCCATATCTTCTACATATATAAGAGTGTTTCCTTTTGGTTTTACAATTACATCGTAACTCTCTGCAACTGCGATACGAATATCGTCAACCCATACCGGTTTTACTCTGTATCCATCAACGGCAATTACTTTCATCTTGTGCCCTGGAATACGGAAGTCAAAGTGTGTCATAGCCGATTGGTTTATAAATCGAAGCCTTACTTTTTCGCCAGGTTTAGCATAAAAGTGCTTTTGTAAGTCGTTAATGCAGTAAGTGTAAGTAGCACCGGTAACATCGGAAATATCTCGACTATCCATTCGCATTTTATTCCACATAGAACGGCGTGCAAAAGCATCACTAAGACCATGTTTTTTCATTTCACTTATAAAATCTGGTAGTGTTCTTTTGTGGAAATTGTAGTAATCACTCTGTACTTTTATATGGCGATATATTGTATCTGGACTCTCATCGCTCCAATCGTGTAGGGCAACAACATAGTCTCTATGAACTTTAATACCATCATCAATTACAATTGCTCCATGCAGACCGCTTTGCTCTTGAAATCCAGAGTGCGAGTGGTACCAGTAGCTTCCTGTTTGGTTAACTTTAAATCGATAAACAAATGTTTCACCTGGGTTGATACCCCTAAAGCTAACACCTGGAACACCATCCATTTTAAATGGTAAAACAATACCATGCCAATGTAGGCTTGTAGGTTCATCAAGATGGTTGGTTACTCTAATTGTAACAATCTCTCCTTTTCTCCAACGAAGTGTTGGTGCGGGTAGCATATCGTTTACAGTGGTGGCAGTAACTGTTTTGCCAGTCATATTTACGCGAGTATATTTGATATTTAAATCAAATACAGGACCTTTAAGGGTTTGGGTAGGAACTTGCTTACCAACCTTTGCCCTTGCCATAGCTGGCATAACGGCAATTAAGCCAAATGCAGCACCAGTTTTTAAAAAATTTCTTCGATTCATATTGCTCCTTTATTTACTGGGTTAAAAATTTGAAGAAGTATATAGAATTTATATGTAGGCAATATGTAGTCTAATCTATGTTTAATCCAAAAATTCATATAATGTGAGCAAAAAAGGTGATAGATGCACTCTTTTGCTCCTGAGATTTTACTTATTACTATACTTTCGCTTGTTGTGGCTTCTGATGCTATAGCTAGCAGGCTTAAAATTCCTTCGGTTTTTATACTTTTAACAGGCTCGTACCTTGTCTATACTTATTTTAAGGTGGCTGTTCCTATCGATTTATCTAAAGAGTTTTCGACTGTAATTTTGTTTTGTATTCCGCTTATATTTATGGGAGATGCTTTGCATCTTAAATATACCGATATAAAAAGGCACGCTTGGGGAATATTTTACTTAGCTGTTATTGCAGTCGCTCTATCTATTACGGCTGGGACTCTGCTTTACTATTTTGGGCTGTTTGCTGGTCTATCACTTGGTGCTTATGTGGCACTTTTTGCAATAAATATGGCTACCGATGCTGTAAGTGTGCAGTCGGTACTATCACGATTTAGTGGCATTAGCCACGATATTAAAGTGTTAATAGAGGGCGAGAGTTTAGGCAACGATGCAACAGCCGTAATCGCCTTTTTCTTTATAGGAATGCCTTGGATGCTAAGCGGACATATAGATGCAACACACGCAACGCTAGATGCACTTAGAGTCTTTGCCATAAGTACACTTTTAGGTCTATCTTTAGGCTACGGTTTCTATATGCTTATGAAGCTATATTCCGATAGAAGAGGGGAGTTGTTTACATTTGTAGTCGAAGCATATGTAGCATATCTGCTTGGTGAAGAGTTACATGTAAGCGGTATTTTAACGCTAATTGTAGCAATAGTTGCCACAAAAGCGTGGATAGATTTCGATTTAGATGTAGAGAGTTCAAAAAAGGTTAAAGGCTTTGCAAAAACTATAAGGCTAGGCTCGATTGCAAGTACCTCTAAGGAGCGTTTGGAGTACATTTACGAAATGGCAAAAGAGTTTGGCTACATTGCTTCGGTTATAATATTTTTTGCCTTAGCAGAGATGGTAGATTTCTCAAAACTTTGGGAGTATAGAGTAGAGATTTTAGCAATGTTTTTAGCCACAACTATAATTCGTGCAGTATCAATGGCAAAATTTGCCCTAATAGGCGACAAGATAGAGCAGATAAAACCTGTTGGAGTTGAAGGGTGGTTTATACTTACATTTTCTGGAATGAAGGGAGCTTTGTCAATTATTTTAGTACACCTAATTCCCGATAGCTTCGAATATAAAGAGCTTTTTGAATCGGTAACAATAGGTGTTGTTGTGCTATCTATCTTTGTGTATGGTACAACGCTATGGACATACTTTACTTTCTTTAGGAAAGAGAAAACGAGTAAGCTGTTTAAGCATTGAGATTAGTTGATTGTCGATGGTTAATTTGTTTGTGGCTTATTGTAGGGGACGACCTGTGTGTCGTCCCGTTAATTTAAACGGATATAAATATTTTTTAACAATTAGTGTTTAAATATTGAAATATTTTTCGCTAGTATTAACATATAGGCAGACACATAGGTTTGCACATACGGGGTATAACTTTTATAACTTCATTTTTACTTCATTTCACTATATTAAAATCAGTTTTGTAAATATAATAATATAAGGAGTAATTATGAAGAAGGTTTATTTAGCAACGGTAACAATTTTAACATTAACATTGGTAGGTTGTGGTGGAGGTGGCTCTAGCTCTAATGCTAATGGTGTTAAAGATAATAATGGTACAGATGTAGCATTAAAAGGTACAGTTCCTGGAACTTTAATAGAAGCATTTTGTGATAATAATAGTTATCATAAGATTAATTCAGTAAATAATGGTACAGCAAAACATCCATTTACTCTAAAATTACCAAAGGGTGTACCATGTAGGATAGCAATGACTATGAATGAAAGTGATCCAACAAACAGGATTACAACTCCTATAGAGTTTAAGCAAGGTAATAAAAAAACAACTTCTGTTAAACTAACAAACGATACTGATATTGGATATGTTCCTCTACCAAATGTATCTACAGCAGCAGTTGATGCAAATGGTGACCACGTTAAGGATACTCCACTATCAGTTGATGTAAATGGTAGTTCAGCACAGGTTTTTGATGACAATAAAACTAATCCATTTGATACAAACCATAATGGTAAGATAGATGGTTTTGAAGATCAAAATCATAATGGAATTATAGATGGATTTGAAAATAAAAATGGGAATTATGATCCTGTTAAAGCAGTAACTCAAGATACGAATAAAGATGGGATACCTGATGGATATGAGAAAGGAAAACATAGTCAAGACAATAATAGTGGAAACTAAGAAGGATGTATACAGATGAAAAAGTCCTTACTAATAAAAGAAGTAGCTCAAAAAAGTGGTATTACAGTAGAAGAAACAAAAAAAATTATTGATAATATGCTAGATATTATTATTGATAGATTAAAATATGGCGAGGGGGTAAACTTTAACGGTTTTGGTAGTTTTAAAATTAATAAAACAACCCCTCGCGAAGTATATATTCCAGGGACAAACAAAAAAGTTTTAACAAAAAATACTAAGCGTATAAGATTTGTTCCTAGTAATGTATTGAAAGCAGTATTAAATGGGGGGGGTCCAATACCATTAAGTTAAGGAATCTATAGCCATATAATGGAATTGATTATTAAAATAAAATTAATAATTTTCCATCGCCGTCATTCCCATGAAAACGGGAATCTACAATTTTAACTGTCTATAGGTTGCAATTTAACTTTTTTGACAATTTAAACCGTGGATTTCCACTTTCGTGGGAATGACGCAGTGGCAAGATTTTAGCCTTGGTCTTTAAACCTACATTCCCGCCACACCTAACGAGCCCTTCCTTTCCTTATATTGGTACTTCCACATCCATATACTCATAAATCTTTTTCTGTTTTTGTAATATTTCACCTACCTGCAGTTTGTTTCCAGGGCG
>Ga0256829_1003065_pt1 | contig 11904 bp, 9 predicted proteins | sample 131447metaG_FD_185979 | JGI IMG/M metagenome (GOLD analysis project Ga0256829, IMG submission 185979) | Hydrothermal vent microbial communities from Lau Basin, Pacific Ocean - 131-447 | ecosystem: Environmental > Aquatic > Marine > Hydrothermal vents | place: Pacific Ocean: Lau Basin | collected... | reverse complement strand
AGCACCCAATCCCATCAGGGTATTGGTCACAGGAAAATTCAGCGCTCTGGCCAATTCGGTCAGCAAATCACTGGCGTTACCCTGAACCACACCGCCACCGGAATAGATGACCGGGCGCTTGGCCGCCATCAACATCTGCACCGCTTTCTTAATCTGGCCGCTGTGACCTTTCAACGCCGGCGTATAGGAGCGCATCTTGACCTTTTTCGGGTACTCGAATGGGAAGAGCTCACCTGGAGTTGTCACACTCTTGGGCACATCGATAACTACAGGGCCCGGGCGGCCGGTACTGGCAATGTGATAGGCCTTCTTCACAATCTCGGGAATTTCCGAGGCGTGCTTGACCAGGAAGCTGTGCTTAACGATAGGACGAGAGACACCGATCATATCAGTCTCCTGGAAGGCATCCTCGCCAATTTTCTCAGCCGGGACCTGTCCAGAAATGACCACCATCGGGATAGAATCCATATAAGCAGTAGCAATACCAGTGATGGCATTAGTCGCACCTGGTCCTGAAGTGACCAGCACGGTACCGACTTTGCCGGTTGAACGGGTATAACCGTCAGCGGCATGAGTCGCCGCCTGTTCGTGTCGCACAAGAATGTGCTTCACAGCCCGGTTTTTGAATATGGCGTCATAAATGTGCAAAGCCGCGCCGCCGGGATAACCGAAAACGAGCTCAACACCCTCTTCTTCCAAGGAGCGAATTAACAAATCGCCGCCTGATAGCATTTCCACCTGCTGATCCTCTTTAAAAGTGTGACGTTCACAGAAGCCCGTCGAGTCATACGACGGACCAATAGCTGCGTATTCTACAGTGGCCTGAAGCCGGAGTACAAAGCGCTACGGCGGCAGTTGAGTCATCAACTGTCGTGAGTGTTGGATATTCACGGTTTCAGGCGAAGCTTTCTCGACGAGACGCAACGGGTTAGCTGCGACACTGCCGAATAGGTGACGTCGGTGGACGTCCCTACGCAACTGGGATGGTTCGGTAAACGGTTGGCTTACCGGACGTAGAACCCGACTTCAGAAAAAAGCCAGGCGCCAGGAGTGTCCTGAGCATAAACATCGAGGTTACGATGTGACCTACACGCCATCTAGCGAAGGCGCTTATTCTCGCAATTTTGCCCGCAAAGTCAAGCTATACGCTAGTTTCAGCGGGATTTACGCTCTTCTCGCAAAGACAAAAGGGCTGCCTTTTACGACCCTGGTGGTTTATGCTTAACAGATAGTGCAACAACAGAGACGCAGCAAAGGGAAAACCGCATGCAAGCAGCCCATAAAATCATGCAAAAGAGGTCACTCAAGAACCTGGCCGCCAGTGTACTATTAGCAAGCCTGGCAACAATGGCCAGCACTGACGCTTTAAGCAAAGACTTCTACCGCTGGACCGACGAAAACGGCACCACCCACTATTCGTCACTCCCCCCTACTGACAAGCCTTCTGAAAAAGTTCACACCTCAAATATCAAGGGCAGTCCGACCGCAGCCCAAGCTCAAGAACCCTCTAAGGAAGCCGCCGCTGCAGCGGTCAAAGAGGAAGACAATTTCGACGAATCCGCCAATGCCCCTGAACCACCTGAGGCAAAAGCTCAGCGAAAAGAAAACTGCAAACGCGCCAAATTCAACCTGAAAACACTAAAAGACAAACCCCGCATCCGCGTTAAAGAAGGCGATGATTATCGCTATATTGATCAAAAAGAACGCAAAGCAAAAATTAAAGAGTCGGAAAAAGCTGTTAAGCAGTACTGCAAATAGTTAGCGTTTCCCGAGAACCCAGCCCCGAAATTCCAGCTTCGGGGCACACTCTTCCGTCACCCGGCCCCATAGCGCTCAAAGAAGCTCCAATACCTCTTTGGTTTTAACCCGCATTCCTTTCTTTGTCACATGTCCTATAAACAGCTCTGCCGTTGCCAGCGCATCCATCAAGGCATTGTGGGCCGGATAATCCGGTAAGCCGTAGCGTTCACGACAGCTAGACAGCCTCAGAGCGCCATTCTGGAGAGATTTATCCTGACGCAGCAATTTGCGTTTTTCCAACTCCATGGTGTCAGCGACTGGCAGCAACAGACGCGAGCCGTAGAGCCTTTTACAGAGCAGATCCAGAAAACCAATATCGAGATGGGCATGGTGAAACACCAGCACCTTGCCTGCTGCGACCTCAAGAAAATGCTTCATCATTTCCCCGTGGCCCATACCATCTTCCAGCTCGCAATCGCGAAGCAAGTGAATGCTGGCACTTTGCCCTACACTCTCCTGAGTAGCTAATAGCAGATGCTCCGCTGACTCCAGTAAAACCTTACCACCGCTGACGACCACCCAGCCGATACTCAATAGCTCGCCTTCGTCGACACTCAACGCGGAAGTTTCAGTATCTACCACCAGGAAATCCTGCTCCCGCCAATCCCGGGAAAAATGGAAATGGCTATCCGCCCAGCACTTAAGCAAAGGCGCACTTCGATCTTCACCTCTTATTCGCATGCGATGATAAAAACGCTTCAGTGACAACAGCATAAAGCCTCCTTATCCAAGACCGGCTCTATAGGTATTTCGCACAGACGTTTGAGCATCCATAACAATTCGGAACGAGTCCCGCAGCTGCTTTCTCACCAACTTGGACAAGTCATCCGGGTTGAGCCAATTAGAGACATCCTGGCCATTGGAGATCTGGCGCCCCTGGGCAGCCAAGCGAGTCTGAGTAATAACCGCATAGGCGTCTTGCAGGTTGCGACTGTCGCGAATGGACATGGCCTTGCACTCAGCCAAAGCCTGCAAGCGCTCGTTGGTATTGATTGCCTTAATACCATGAGAGAGGCTGTGAATACGGGCAATATCCACAATCGACATCAGGCCACTTTTTTTGATATTGAGTTCGTCGCGGTGCTCCCCGTTGCGATCTACAACAAAGCGTCTGAAGATGCCCAGCGGCGGCTGAGAATCCAGCACATTTTCCGCGAGCATGGCAAAAAATATACTATTGCCTGCCACCTTATCGAGCATGTGTTTTTGCAATTCATCACAGAGAGACGCATCACCATAGATGCTGCGTAAATCAAAGAAAATACTGACTCGCATCAGCGCATCTTGGGTGGGGCTTTGAGTCCAGCTATCCACGGTTTTTCGCCATCCGTGTAGTGGCTGACGCCACTGCTCCGTAGTTGCCATTATCTCACCTGGACAATAGACATAACCGCAGGCGTTAAGACCGTCACACACGGACGTTGCCAGCGTTTCGAACCACGACTTCTGATCATCCCGCAATTCGTCGGCTATAAGTAAACCATTGTCCTGATCACCACCCAGCAGCTGTTCACCACGCCCCTGGGAACCAAAACCCAACCAGCAAAACGGTACCGGAGGTTCACCGTTAGCCTCAATAAACAGTTCTATTAGGCGAACCGTTACGGCGTCACTGATAGCCGTCAAAATATGACTGATCTGATTCGACCGCATTCCTGCGTGCACCCACTGCAGCAACAAATTAGGCAATAAATCCGTGATGCTTTTTAGCCCATCGACGGAGGTTTGGCGACCAACATGCTGTACAAGAAAAACGGGGTCATCCTGACGCGCAAGCATCAAGTCAGAGGAGGTAACAATGCCCCTGACCTTGCCACCATGCACCACCGGAATATGGTGAATTTTCGAGCGAGTCATAAATAGGGTGGCGTCAAATATGGTGGAGCCGGTATCAATCGTGTGAGGATCGGGCGTCATGATAGTACTGACATGCTGATCAAAACCTACGCCTTCAGCCACCGCTCTGGCACGTAAATCACGATCAGTCACGATCCCCAGAAGACGATCTTTATCCATCACCAGCACCGAAGACACGCGGCAACTGGTCATCAGAATTGCGGTGGATTGAATAGATAATTCTGGCGCAACTGCGATCACCTCCTCGGTCATCACATCCTTGATTTGCCGCATCATATCATTGGCGTCAGGTTCATGACGCGCTGCGCGGCGAACCCGACGGCCACGCTGACTGTGAAAGAAGCGATCAAAGCCACGCCGTTTTTTGCGCAACTTTTGATATTCCTCCTCTGGGAAGATATACAACAGGGAATCTTCGATAAGTACGGACTTGATACCCGGATCTTCCTGATGCAACCCCTTGAGATTAAAACTGACGCCTTCGCCCATACGATCAATCAGTTGATCTTTATCGCCTCTGAGCTCAGCCGCACCACTTCGAATTATCCTCAGGTCGGCATCGTCTTCGCCTTCAAACACATGGCCTTTACGGTAATAGGCAATTTCAATCGAACCAACAATTGCCTCAATCTCATCGATTGGCAATTCATCAAACGGAATACACTCACATAGAAAATCCGAAATTGCCTTGAGTTCAGGATTCATAATCGCCTCCCCTATTGACGAAAATCACCCTCAAAGGTGGTTTGATAAACCGTAAACTTGGTGCCCGCATCCCCGTAATAGAGAACACCATCGGAAGATACCGCAATGCGCAGCCGGCTCTTTTCCCTATCAGGACGATTCATGTCAATGATCCAGGATGTTCCGTCTTCGCTATTTCGCAACATGTCCTGAGGGACCTGCTGATCACTTTCATCATCAACCATAGAAATTTTGGCGCCGTCGAGAGGTGCAACGGAACTCAGGTGTAATCGCATGCGATTTCCATCAAGCCAATTGGTAGTCAGTTTCAGTTCAAACTCACCGTTTTTCAAACCACACATGCCACTGGTGTAACGACAGTTAGGTTTCTCTGCCAATTTGTAACTGGCGCCTTTTTTGGCAGCGTGAGGCGTTTCACTGACCAGAGCATCGACAGCGAAGTATCCCAGTACAGCCAGGATGGGTGTAATAATCAGGGCAGCAATAACGTGTTTGTTTTTGAACATTTTTCTGATGTCTCTTTTGGTTATTTATGATTGTTATACGGAATTTACTTTACTAGAAAATTACTTGGAAAGATTGTTTTGGAGCAACAGTCTTTCGAAAAAATTTGTGATAGAAAATTCAGTGCTTTGATCGGTTTTGATGTTTTATTTGTGTTTGATTTCTGACTGGAAGATGCCGCTCACGGCAGATACTTCCTTTATCTTGCCATCCTGCGAGACGCCGCTCCTGCGCATCCATGCGCCCGCGGCATACCGTACATCCTGTACATAAAAAAGGCTCCCAAAGGGAGCCTCAAACATTCAGGATTAAGCGTAACCTGTTACCAGAAGACCTTGCCGGGTCGTCATTCTTTTTTTTGCTTCGAATTACGCTTACCCGAACCCTGTGGTTTGAGGCTCCTTGCGGAGCCAAATCTCAGTGTTTAGTGGTCGTGAGCCGCTTCAACACCGGTAGGTACACGCATGTTCTCTACCAGATGCTGAATGTCTTCTGGTGGCTCTTGAGTCATACCAGATACCACATAAGCAACTGCGAAGTTCACGATCGCACCCACTGCACCGAAGGCATTAGGCTCGATACCAAGGAACCAGTTTGGAGACATGTCACCCAGGTACGCAGTGCTTGCGATAAACATGATGCCTTTGTGCTGGAATACATACAGCAGGGTAACCACGATACCTGCGATCATACCGGCTACCGCACCTTCCTTGTTAACACGCTTGGAGAAGATACCCATCATCAGCGCAGGGAAGATAGAGGAAGCAGCCAGACCGAAGGCCAGTGCCACAGTACCCGCAGCAAAGTCAGGTGGGTTGTAACCCAGATAACCCGCACCACAGATAGCAACCGCCATGGCAATTCGAGAGGCCAACAGTTCTTGCTTCTCATCGATGTCCGGCGCAATTACACCTTTCAAGAGATCGTGCGATACCGCAGACGAAATTGCCAGCAGCAGACCCGCTGCAGTAGACAGTGCCGCAGCCAAACCACCCGCAGCCACCAGAGCAATTACCCAGTTGGGCAGCTTGGCGATTTCAGGGTTAGCCAGAACCATGATGTCACGGTCGACTTTAACCATTTCGTTGGTTGCTTTATCAGAGGTGTACTGGATTTTACCGTCGCCATTTTTGTCTTCAAACTTCAGCAGACCGGTTTTTTCCCAGTTTTTGAACCACTGTGGACGCTCGTCGTACGCCAGGTGCTCACCTTTCGCCGGCTCAATGGTGTCCATCAGGTTCAGACGGGCCATACCAGCAACAGCAGGAGCGGTGGTGTACAGGATAGCGATGAATACCAGAGCCCAACCCGCGGAAGAACGCGCATCTTTTACTTTAGGTACAGTAAAGAAGCGAATAATTACGTGAGGCAGACCAGCAGTACCAATCATCAGCGACAGAGTATAGGCGAACATATTGGTCGTGCTCAAACGCACCTGCGTGGTGTATTCAGCAAAGCCCAATTCCGTTACTACCTGATCAAGACGATCCAACAGATATACTTCTGTCCCCACCATGGTGCTACCCAGGCCAAGTTGCGGCAGAGGGTTACCAGTCAAGTTCAGAGAGATAAAGATCGCTGGAATGGTGTAAGCGAAAATCAGTACGACATACTGCGCAATCTGAGTATAGGTAATACCCTTCATACCACCCATTACGGCGTAGAAGAATACGATAACCATACCTACCAGCAGACCGGCTTCGTAGCTAACTTCCAGGAAGCGAGAGAAGGCTACGCCCACACCTTTCATCTGACCAATTACGTAAGTAGTCGAGCAGATAATCAAGCACACTACCGCAACGATGCGAGCGCCACTGGAGTAAAAACGGTCACCGATAAACTCGGGCACGGTGAACTTACCATGCTTACGCAAGTAAGGCGCCAGCAACATAGCCAGAATTACGTAACCACCGGTCCAGCCCATCAGGAATACAGAACCACCGTAACCCATAAAGGCAATCAGACCAGCCATAGAGATGAAAGAGGCCGCGGACATCCAGTCAGCCGCAGTTGCCATACCATTGGCTACGGGGTTTACACCGCCGCCGGCAACATAGAACTCTTTAGTGGAACCGGCACGCGCCCAGAAGGCGATACCGAGGTACAGTGCAAATGTGAGACCTACGACGATGTAGGTCATTGTCTTCAAATCCATGATCTACTCCTTATTCGTCGTCAACGCCGTATTTACGATCCAAGTCACCCATTTTCTTTGTGTAGTAAAAAATCAGAGCCACAAAGGTATAAATGGAACCTTGCTGAGCAAACCAGAAGCCCAACTTGTAACCACCCAGTTGAATGGTGTTTAACACATCGACTAACAAGATGCCGCAGCCAAAGGACACTACAAACCAGATCACCATCAACTTAACCATCAAGCTGAGATTCTCCTTCCAGTAGGCCTGTGCATCTGCTTCGGATTTAAAAGCCATAATGCAATTCCTCAATAGTTGTTTTTATGATTACATCGTCATTCTCAACAAACCAACGCCCGGGGACTATTGGACGTTGGTCTAGAAGCGGGAACTAAACATAGATGTTAGCCCCGCCGCTTTACGGTTATAAAACCTGAAATTACAGAGCGTATTTCCAGGACATTTGCAGGTAGCTCGCATCACCATTCGTTGGAGTACCAGCACCGCTGCTGTAAGCAGCAGTTGTACCATCGCTGGTGTACTCATCATCGATGTCGTACTGACCATACTCAACACCAACAGTCAGGCCCGGGCTCAACTGACGAATCAGGTTAACACCCCAGTGACTACGCTCCTGCTCAAGAAGCTCAGATTCAGCTGCACCGTAGTAAACGGTTGAACGCCAATCGTTGTTCCAGAAGTGACGGTAAGCAATGCTATACGCGGTCGTTTCTTCCAGCTCAATATCACCATCTTCAGGGTCGGTTTCGATATCCTGGAACATGCCTGCGCCAACATAACGACCGGACTCGCCGACGTTAACCTGGAAACGCAGATCATCACGCTCGCCGACGTTAATACGACCACCTACGTTAAAGGCCAGTGCGGTTTCATTTTCTTCGCCCTGGTCAACCTTGCGAACCAGCGCACCCACCTGCACCTCACCCCAGTCACCATTGAACTTGTAAGTTGCGGTCAGATCCGGAGTATCCTCGTCAAGATCCGCTCCGTTGTTACCACCACCGTTAGCACTGGAATCAAAGTCGCCATCGCCCCATGTTTCCGGATTCTCCAAGGAGATTGCAAAGTTACCATTGGTATAACGAATCTGAGGCTGGCGCACAAATACTTCAGCTACAATTGGGCCACCAAAATCCAGCGCCTCAGGAAACGCTTTCAGCTGCGAAAAGTTAGTCCAGTACTGACCAACCATCCAGTTTCCAGTTTTGATGAAAGCGTGACGGAGACGAGGATTAGCCGAGTTAGTAGCCACCTCATTGCCATCACCACCGTAGAAATCAATTTCTACGTAACCAGTTACATCGCCTTTCTGATACTTCATGTTCAGGCGAGATTCTTTAGCATTGAATTTGGTGTGTTTAGTATCATCAGTACCACCGGCATCATTTCCGCGCCAGTAATCCTGATAATTGATATCACCATCAACATTACGATAATCAGCTTTCAGATAACCACCAAAAGTCAGTGAGCCACCATTCTTAACTTTAACAGTGGGCGCAGCAGCAGATGCCGGCGCAGCCTTAGCTGTAGCAGCCATCTGTGTTTTCAGGGCTTTCAGTTCACGCTCCAGCATTTCCATGCGCTTCATCATTGCGTCGTCTGCCGCAACGGCAGGCAGCGCAACTGAACCGAGCATGCAAGCAGCTACAGCAGCGACCAAAGGTTTTTTCATTATTTGAGTTTTCATATTATTCCCCAGCTCTCCAATTTATTTCGTTATTCCGAGTAAGGTTGTGGTGTAAGAAAAACACGCCCTACCATTAATACTCAGCACCGGCAAACCGAGGTATTAGCCCTTGGTCTAATTACGACCAAGGTCTAAGGAACTTTTCCCTTTTTGACTGAATTAAGAGTGGTGATAGCCATCGATAGACCATTGTCTAATGGCACCCCCTGCAAGCTTGATCAAAAATTCCAGCCACAATACCTATACGAATAAGAAACCTTTCTCGCTAGAGAGTCGTTGTTATGCCCGACCCAGCCGTCTACCCGGCGAGCGATACCATGCAGCAGTCCGCGCTGGTCTCACAAGCGCAGTACCGAGCGATGTATCAACAGTCTATTTCTGATCCTGATGCGTTTTGGGCAGCTCAGGCACAGCGCATCGTCTGGAAAAAACCATTCACAAAAGTAAAAAACACATCGTTTGATAAAGACGATTTGCACATCAAATGGTTTGAGGACGGCACTCTCAATGTCACTGAAAGTTGTCTCGATCGCCACGCCGTTTTGCGCGGCAACGACAATGCCATCATCTGGGAACCTGAGGACGAAGCTCAGGAAACGAGATACATCACCTACAGCGAACTCTCCGGAGAAGTAAACCGACTGGCAAATGGCTTACTGAGCCTTGGCATCAAACGTGGTGACGTAGTCACTATATACATGCCTATGATTCCCGAGACCGTAATCACCATGCTCGCCTGTGCCCGCATTGGTGCCATTCACTCAGTGGTTTTTGGTGGTTTCTCCCCGGATGCGTTAGCTGGCCGCATCAACGATGCACAATCCACTGTAGTCATTACGGCCACATCCGCGGTCAGATCCGGAAAGACCATCCCTCTTAAGGAGAACATCGACAAGGCCATTGGCCAGAGTGACAACCCGGCGCATGTCAACTATGTGGTGGTATTGGACCTGGATAAAAACAGTGCCCACGCGCGCGATATCGATTATCACGAGCTGACCTGGGCGGAGAGTGACGAATGTGAAGCTGCGGAAATGAGCGCCGAAGATCCACTATTTATTCTCTACACTTCCGGATCCACTGGAAAACCCAAAGGCGTGGTCCATACCAGCGGCGGTTATCTGGTGTATGCATCACTTACTCACGAGATCGTTTTTAACTACCGTCCCGGCGATATCTACTGGTGTGCAGCAGATGTTGGGTGGATTACCGGGCATTCTTATATCGTCTATGGGCCATTATGCAATGGCGCAACCCTGGTCATGTACGAAGGTCTTCCCAGTTACCCGGATGTGGGTCGCGTAGGTCGCATCATCGATAAGCATCAGGTCAACAGCCTGTATATGGCTCCCACCATGATTCGCGCTCTCATGGCAGACGGAGACAAAGCTGTAGAGCATTGCAATCTGAACAGTTTGCAGCTGCTGGGCTCTGTCGGCGAGCCAATCAATCCGGAGGCCTGGCGCTGGTACCACCGCACTTACGGCCGCAGCCAATGTCCAGTGGTAGACACGTGGTGGCAAACAGAAACCGGAGGCATGATGATCACGCCGCTGCCAGGCGCCACCTCCCTGAAACCCGGTTCAGCCAATCGTCCATTCTTCGGAGTACAGCCGGCTCTGGTAGATGAACAAGGCAACGAACTGCAGGGAGCTGCCAGCGGCAATTTAATTATTAAAGACAGCTGGCCAGGCCAAATGCGCACGGTCTTTGGCGACCACCAGCGATTTATCGACACCTACTTTTCCACATTCCCAGGCAGCTACTTTACCGGTGACGGAGCCCGACGCGACGAAGACGGGGATTACTGGATCACCGGGCGCGTTGACGATGTACTGAATATCTCCGGACACCGGCTGGGCACTGCGGAAATCGAAAGCGCTCTGGTTGCCCACGAAGTCGTGGCAGAAGCTGCGGTTATCGGCTACCCGCACCCAATCAAAGGCCAGGGCATTTATGTTTATGTAACGCTCAATCGGGACACTCTTGCGACAGAAAAGATTAAAAAAGAACTTATCGACTGGGTGAGACAAGAAATCGGCCCCATCGCCACTCCGGATGCTATCCAGTGGGCGCCGGGGCTGCCAAAAACCCGCTCGGGGAAAATCATGCGCCGCATTCTAAGAAAAATAGCCGCAGATGAATTTGACGAACTCGGAGATACATCCACCCTCGCAGACCCCGCTGTGGTGGAAGATCTCATCAAAGAGCACTTAGCCCCAGGAACCAGTAACTCCTGACGGCGACAGTTGAAATCCCCCCTTGGGATTGACCCTTGGGAGCGGGTTGGCACTGCCAACCCGCTCCCCTTTTTAACCAGATAATAAAGCCCAACTTGATTTGCAGCGTTAATAGGCTGTAATGTTTAAAGAGGGCTAACAGACACTAATAATAATTATTTGACCGGAGCGCAGCATGGTCGCAAACCCCACCATTGTTATCGCCGATGACCACCCGTTGTTTCGGGTCGCCCTGAAGGGCACATTGGAAAATCAATTCGACCAACCGAATTTGGTGGAAGCCGAGGATTTTGCCTCTCTGCAAGAAAAACTCGAAAGCACCCGCGATATCAACCTGATTCTACTCGACCTACACATGCCAGGCGCCGAGGGTTTTAGTGCTCTGGTATTTCTCATCGCCCAATACCCGCACATTCCAGTGATGATTGTCTCAGCCCACGAAGAACCGGAGATTATGCGTCGCGCTGTCGACCATGGGGCCAGCGGCTTCCTTCCCAAGAGTGCGCCACTTGAAGATATGGCAGAGGCGCTCACCACGGTTCTAAACGGTGAACTTTGGCTTCCTGAAGGCACTCCGGATACGGTAGCCACCGAAGAAGAACTCAATGTCGCTGACGCCCTGGCCAATCTTACGCCCCAGCAGTTTCGCGTGGCCACCATGGTCAGCCAGGGATTGCTCAATAAGCAGATTGCCTATGAGTTAAATGTCACCGAGGCGACTATCAAAGCGCATATGACGGAGATCTTTCGCAAGCTTGGTGTGCACTCACGCACTCAGGCAGCGGTAGCATTGAGTCAGATGGCAGTTAATCCCAGCGTCAGTTTAGAAGAGTTCCGCAAAAACCAGGCAGGCTGATACTACGCCCTCCGAGCGGATAGTTTTTTAATTACTACTTTGGGTGTTTTAAAGTTGGGTTTGCCCCGGTCCAGGCTGCCCACAACCCTTCAATCGCCC
>Ga0256829_1003064_pt1 | contig 11904 bp, 11 predicted proteins | sample 131447metaG_FD_185979 | JGI IMG/M metagenome (GOLD analysis project Ga0256829, IMG submission 185979) | Hydrothermal vent microbial communities from Lau Basin, Pacific Ocean - 131-447 | ecosystem: Environmental > Aquatic > Marine > Hydrothermal vents | place: Pacific Ocean: Lau Basin | collected... | reverse complement strand
CTGACAGCGGCCATCGCGCCCGAGGCCAAGGGGGCGCGGCGCTGGCTGCGGATTGGCAGCTTCACCCTTCAGGCTTCCGAATTCCTCAAACCGGCATTCATTATTTTCAGCGCGTGGATGTTCTCGGAATCTCACAGAAATCCGGGATTTCGGGGCCGGACCATATCGGTCATTTCCTATCTTGTTGTGGCGGCTCTGGTGATTAGCCAGCCGGATTTCGGCCAGACGATATTGATCTCCGTGGTCTGGGCCGCCCAGTTTTTTATGGCGGGTCTGCCGATGATCTGGGTGTTGGGCTTTGCCGGTCTTGGCATGTCGGCGGTCTTTATGGCCTATATATTATTGCCTCATGTGGCGAGCCGCATTGACCGTTTTCTGTTTCCGGCGGGCAGTGATACCTTTCAGGTGGATACCGCGCTGAATGCCTTTCGCAGTGGTGGACTGTTTGGCCGGGGGCCGGGCGAGGGGGCGGTCAAGAAAATCCTGCCGGATGCCCATACCGACTTTATTTTTGCCGTTACAGGCGAAGAATTCGGCATAATTCTCTGTGTGCTGCTGATCCTGCTTTTCGCGGTTATCGTGGTGCGCAGCCTGATGAAATTATTCCGGGAAACCGACCTGTTTGTTTTCCTCGCCATATCAGGTCTGATGATTCAATTCGGCCTGCAGGCCTTTATCAATCTCGGGGTTAATCTGGCGTTATTGCCGAGCAAGGGGATGACCCTGCCCTTTATCAGCTATGGCGGCTCGTCAATGCTGTCGATGTCGATTGTCATGGGGATGGTTCTGGCCTTAAGCCGGACGGGCGTGCGGGATAATCTCGGAAATCTCAACCCGGCATGGGGACAGGCATGAAAAGACGTCGTACCAGTCATATTATTCTGGCGGCGGGGGGCACCGGCGGTCATATATTTCCCGCCATGGCGCTCAAGGATGAGCTGCTTCGCCGTGGTCATGAGGTCAGCCTGATCACCGACAGCCGGGGCTATCACTACCGGGATTATTTTGAAGATATTAAAATCCGCAAAATCAACAGTGTCAATTTTGCGGGCCGGGGCAAGCTGGCGCGCCTGATGGCGCTGCCCGGACTTATCCGGAGTATTTCTGATGCCAAATTTATCCTGAAAAGTTTGAAACGTCCCCCCGGCGTGGTTATCGGCTTTGGCGGCTATCCCTCATTCCCGAGCCTGAAAGCCGCCCTGTCCCTTAAAATTCCGACCTGTATTCATGAGCAGAATGCGGTGCTGGGCCGGGTGAACCGCTATCTGGCAAAATCAGTTGACGCGGTGGCGCTGTCCTTTGAAAAGACCCTGAAATCCCGGATGGAGAAATACGCACAGGTTATCGTGACCGGTAATCCGGTCCGGCAGGAAATCGTCGAACTTGGTGATAAATTCTATCCCGATATTGGCGAGGAGCGTATTTTCCGCATTCTGGTGATTGGCGGCAGTCAGGGGGCGAGCATTTTCTCCGATGTGGTGCCGCAGGCGATCTCAACCCTGCCCCGCGCCCTGCAGCGCCGCCTGCAAATCACCCAGCAATGCCGGGCGGAAGATATTGACCGGGTGCGTGAAATCTATGCCGATACCAGAATTGCCGTCGAGCTTTCAACCTTCATTGCCGATATTCCCCAATGTCTGGAATGGGCCCATATGGTGATTGGCCGGGCCGGGGCATCCACCGTGGCCGAACTTACCGTATCGGGCAGGGCGGCAATCCTTGTGCCCTATCCCCATGCGACAGATAACCATCAGATTGAAAATGCCCGCGAGCTGGTCCTGAATGGCGGGGCGTGGCTGTTTAACCAGAAGGAATTCAATGCGGCGGAACTGGCAAAATTGCTGCAACGGCTGGCCAAACGGCCCCGGGATGTCTGGCGCGCATCGGAAGACGCCCGGAAAATCGGCAAGCCGTTCGCCACCAAGGATCTGGCCGATCTGGTGGAACGTCTGGCCCTGGTCAAGGGCAACAGGCGCAGTATCCACATAGCAGAGGAGGACAGTGATGACTGAACATATCCAGCCGATTAAAATCGGCCATCCGATCAATATCGGTATTCTGCATTTTGTTGGCATTGGCGGCATCGGCATGAGCGGCATTGCCGAGGTCATGTATAATTTTGGTTACCGCGTGCAGGGCAGCGATATTGGCGAGAATGCCAATGTGGAGCGCTTGAGGGCGCTCGGCATCAAGGTCATGATCGGCCAGAAAGCGGAAAATCTTGACGGGGCATGGGGCATTGTCTGTTCGTCAGCCATAAAGCCCGATAATCCGGAGGTGATCGCCGCCCGTACCGCCAAGATGCCGGTAATCCGCCGGGCAGAGATGCTGGCCGAACTGATGCGGCTTAAATGGTGCGTGTCGATTGCCGGAACCCACGGCAAGACCACCACCACCTCAATGGTCGCGGCGATACTGGATCAGGCGGACTATGACCCGACCGTGATCAATGGCGGCATTATCAATGCATATAATACCAATGCAAGGCTCGGTGCCGGGGACTGGATGGTGGTCGAGGCCGATGAATCCGACGGTACGTTCGTTAAAATTCCGTCCACGGTGGCGGTGGTGACCAATATTGATCCCGAGCATCTTGACTTTTACGGCGATTTTGAGACGGAGAAAGAGGCTTTCCGGACTTTTGTCGAGAATGTCCCTTTTTACGGTTTTGCCGCCATGTGTATTGATCATCCCGAGGTTCAGGCCCTGATTGGCCGGATCACCGACCGCAAGATCATCACCTATGGCTTCAGCCCGCAGGCCGATGTCCGGGCGACAAATCTGGTCTTCAAGGATGGCAGCGCCCATTTCACGGTCGAGATTATCAACCCCGATACCGGCAGTCCGGAAAATCTGTTTGCCATTACCCTGCCGATGCCGGGGCGCCATAATGTTCAGAATGCCCTTGCCGCCATTGCAGTGGCCTGCGAAATGGGGATAGCACCCGATATTATCCGGGCGGCTTTCGCGCGTTTTTCCGGGGTCAAGCGTCGTTTCACACTGGTCGGCAAGGTCGGGGGCTTTCAAATCATTGATGATTATGCCCATCACCCGGTGGAGATTTCCTCGGTACTGGCGGCAGCGCGTGAGGCCTATTCAGGCCGGGTGATCGCCGTGATGCAGCCCCATCGCTATTCAAGGCTGCAAAGTCTGTTTGAAGAATTCTGCAGCTGTTTCAATAATGCCGATATGGTGATTGTCGCCCCGGTTTACGAGGCCGGGGAACAGCCGCTGGTTGGCATCAACAGGGACAGTCTGGTCGATGGTATCCGCGCCGTGGGCCACCGCAATGTCATGGCGCTGGACGGGCCGGAGCAGCTGGCGGGCATGATTGAGGATATTGCCGGGGACGGTGATCTTGTGATCTGTCTCGGGGCCGGGACCATCAGCCAGTGGGCCTATGACCTGTTTGACCAGTTGAAAGGCAGGACGTGATGAGACGCAACATGCCCGCCGTTCGGGGCAAGCTGGAGCTTGATGCGCCGCTTGGAAAATTGACATGGTTCGGGGTTGGCGGGGCGGCGGATATGCTGTTCAACCCGGCGGACGCCGGGGATCTGGCGGCTTTTTTGCAATCAATCCCCCATGATATGCCGGTGATGACGCTTGGTGTCGGCTCAAATCTGTTGATCCGTGACGGCGGCATTGCCGGGGCAGTAATCCGTCCGGGCAAGAAATTCGCCGCCATATATTGCGCGGGAGATGACATCATCGCCGGGGCCGGGGCGCCGGATATTGCGGTGGCCGGGGCCGCCCGGGATGCGGGTCTTGCGGGGTTTGAATTTCTGCGCGGCATTCCCGGCACTGTTGGCGGGGCGGTGCGGATGAATGCCGGGGCTTATGGCCGGGAAATATCCGATATTCTGTGCTCGGCAGAGGTTATGGACCGGGCGGGCAACCGCCGGACACTTGGCCCGGAGGATTTGCAGTTTTCCTATCGTCATTCAGTCCTGAGTGATGACATGATCTGTATTTCTGCGCGATTCCGGGGCATTCCCGGCGACAAGAATGACATCGCCCGGAAAATGCAGCAGATCGCCGATGAGCGTGAGATGAGCCAGCCGCTCAGGACCAGAACCGGCGGCAGTACATTCAAAAACCCGGATGGCATCAAGGCCTGGCAACTGATTGACGGGGCCGGCTGCCGGGGACTTGCACGGGGCGGGGCGCGCGTATCTGAAAAGCATTGCAATTTCCTGATCAATGACGGTATGGCGACGGCACAGGATATTGAGGAACTTGGCGAGGAAATCCGCCGCCGGGTGATGAATAATTCCGGGGTGGAGCTGGAATGGGAAATTCGTATTGTCGGGCGAAAGGCGGGCTGTGATGACTAAACATGTTGCGGTGCTGAAAGGCGGCTGGTCTGTGGAGCGTGAGGTGTCTCTGGTCAGCGGGGCTGCTGTGGCAAAGGCTCTGCGCGCGGAAGGCTACCGGGTGACGGAAATTGATGTTGCGCCGGATATTGCCACCCGCCTGGCAAAGCTTGCCCCCGATATGGTCTTCAACGCCCTTCATGGCCGCTTTGGCGAGGATGGCTGTTTGCAGGGCCTGCTGGAAATCCTGAAAATCCCCTACAGCCATTCCGGGGTCACGGCATCGGCGGTTGCCATGAACAAGATAATGGCCAAGGATATCTTCCGCGCCCATGATATTCCCTGTGCCACAGACAGCATTGTCAGCCCGGCGGATTTATTTATCTCTGATCCGCTGCCCCGGCCTTTCGTGGTAAAACCCTGTAATGAAGGCTCCAGCGTCGGGGTGGTGATCGTCAAAGAGGGTGATGATTTCAATCCCGACATGCCCGGCCCGTGGCAGGATACCGATAGGATAATGGTGGAAAGCTACCTGCCGGGCCGGGAATTGACGGTTACCATAATGGATGGCCGGGCGCTTGGCGTGACGGAGCTTAAACCGCGTTCGGGCTTTTATGACTATGCGGCAAAATATCATGATGGCATGACCGACCATATTCTTCCGGCGGAATTGGCAGAAGACATGACCCGCCGGATCATGACCTATGCGGAAACGGCCCATGACATATTAGGCTGCCGGGGGGTGACCCGGGCGGATTTTCGTCTTGATGACAGGCCGGGCGGCGACGCTGTTCCCTATATTCTGGAAATAAATACCCAGCCCGGCATGACGCCCCTGTCGCTGGTGCCGGAGCAGGCGCGTCACGCGGGCATGAGCTTTGGCGAACTGGTCGTGTGGATGGTGGAGGATGCGTCATGTGGCCGCTAGCCAAAGCCCGAAATGCCAAGAAAGGCAAATCCGCTGGCCGACGCGGGACAAAGCAGGCCAGAAGCCTGAAACGGCGGCGGCGCGTCAGTCTTTTCTTGCGGGGAAGCTCTCTGGTCATGTTGGGCCTCGGGATTATTGCGTCCGTTTATATCTGGCAGACGGGTCTGTTTCACCAATGGCTGACAGAAGCCGGGGACAGCCTTGACCGGGACGTCGCCAATGCCGGTTTCGCGGTCGGCGAAGTCAGGATTACCGGCCAGAAAAATACCGGACTGAAACAGATTCGCGCGGCACTTGCCCTCTATGACGGACAGTCGATGACCTCTCTTGATCTGCAGGCGATGCTGGGTCGGATTGAAGACCTGCCATGGGTAAAAATGGCGACCATCACCAGAATTATGCCCGATATTCTGCAAGTCACCATTGTCGAGCATCAGGCCGCCGCGCTGTGGCAGGAAGAGGGGCAGTTTCATCTGATCAACCGGGCGGGGCTGGTCATCACTGACAGGGGGCTGGAAAAATATGCCGCTCTTCCCCAGATTGTCGGCCCCGGGGCCAATCAGCATCTGGGGGATATTCTGGCGATGAAACAAAAACACCCTGAATTATTTTCCCGTGTCACATCATGGATATGGGTCGGCAGGCGGCGCTGGGACATTGTTTGTCATAACGGTATCAGGATAAAACTGCCCGAGGCCGGACCGGACCTCGCATGGGAAAAATTATACCGCTATGAGCGTGACCAGAAGATACTGGACCGGGAAATATTGATTGTCGATTTGCGGCAGCCTGACAAAATGATAGTGCGCCTGAGTCCGGCAGAAGCTGAACGCCGCCGCCTGATGATGAAAAGCGGTAAAAAAGAAGAGAGTATTTAAGCCGATGCGAGAGCAGACAATCGCCGCCCTTGATATAGGAACCAGCAAGATAAGCTGTTTCATCGCCCGGATCGGTGGCCATGCCGGGGATATGGAAAACCGCCCCCGGGTGATTGGTATCGGCCATCAACTGTCCACCGGGCTGAAATCCGGGACAATTGTCGATATGGGTGAAAGTGAAATTTCCATCCGCAGTGCGGTGGATGCGGCGGAACGGATGGCCGGGGGCAGCCCGATTGATGATGTTTACGTCAATATTTCTGCCGGCCAGCCCCGGTCGCGCATTTTCTCGGTAGAGGTCGATGTCGCCGGACATGAAATAAGTCAGCTTGATATTGACCGGGTTTTGAGCGCCGGACAGAAAAACATCAAGGCAGAGGAGCGCTTTATCCTCCATTCCCGTCCGGTCAATTTCAGCATTGACGGGGTTGCCGGGGCCAGAAAACCGCTTGGCATGTTCGGGGAAAAGCTCGGGGTGGAAATCCATCTGCTGACCGTCGCCCTCAGCCCGCTGAAGAATATCCAGACATGCCTTAACCGGTGTCACCTGAATTTGAAGGCTGCGGTATTTGGACCCTATGCCTCGGCTTTGGCAGTGCTGGTGGCTGACGAGCGGGAGCTTGGCACCATATGTGTTGATATGGGCGGCGGCGTGACCAGCCTGTCGGCCTTTCGCGACAATGAACTTGTGTTTGGCGATATTATCCCGGTCGGTGGCCATCATGTCACCCGGGATATTGCCCAGGGTCTGTCGGTTTCCATGGAAAAGGCAGAACGGCTCAAGATTTTATACGGCGACTGTCTGTCCGCCCGGGTTCCGGTACGTGACCAGATTGATATTGACCAGATTGGCGAGGATGGCCGGGAATATGGCATAGCCATTCCCCGGTCAATGCTGACATCTATTGTCAGTCCACGGGTCGAGGAAACCCTTGAACTGGTACGCGACCGGATTATTGAGGCGGGTCTGCCGGACAGGGTGGGGCGGCGGATCGTCTTCACCGGCGGCGCCAGTCAGATTTCAGGTCTGGAAGAACTGGCCCGGAAAATATTCTCTGCTGATGCCTCGCCGTCTGTCCATGCGGATTTTCATGTCAGGTCCGGGCGTCCGGTCAGTGTGAGCGGTCTGGCCGATGCCACGGCGGGACCGGGATTTTCAACCTGTGCCGGGCTGCTGAATTACGGCGCGACGCAACCGGATGAAATTCATGCCCGGGTGCCGGGATCATCAGGAGAAGGCCTCTTTTCACAGATCAGGGCATGGCTGAAGGAGAATTTTTAGGCAGAATGACCAAAAAACAGATAAAAACGACTCGAAAATGAAAAAAAACGACTCGGAAGGCATTTTTTTAAAGACAGCGCGAATCACTTGAGGTAATTTATAGTTAACATATTGTTACTGCATATTGAATCGCGTATGAACATCAAGAAGGATGGAGAGCGCAATGACCATAGAATTTACACCGACCGAATTGACTGAACTGACCCCGCAAATTACCGTGTTCGGCGTGGGCGGTGCCGGGGGCAATGCGGTCAATAACATGATCAGTATGGGCCTTGAAGGGGTCGATTTTGTCGTCGCCAATACCGATGCCCAGGCGCTGGCCTATTCAAAGGCAGAACAGAAAATACAGCTCGGCGCTGCCCTGACCCAGGGGCTTGGCGCCGGGGCAAGACCCGAAGTGGGCCGCGCCGCCGCCGAAGAAACCCTTGATATGATCCGCGAGCATCTTCATGGCTGTCATATGGCCTTTATCACGGCGGGCATGGGGGGCGGCACCGGGACCGGCGCCGCGCCAATCATTGCCCAGACCGCCCGGGAAGAGGGTATTCTGACCGTTGGTGTTGTGACAAAACCATTTCAGTTCGAAGGCAACCGCCGGATGATTCTGGCCGATCAGGGCATTCGTGAGCTGGCCCAGTATGTTGATACATTGATTATCATCCCCAATCAGAATCTGTTCCGGATTGCCAATGAGAAAACCACCTTTGCCGATGCCTTTGCCATGGCGGACGAGGTATTGCATTCCGGGGTGCGCGGCATTACCGATCTTATGGTATTGCCGGGGCTGGTCAATCTTGACTTTGCCGATGTGCGTACCGTGATGAGCGAGATGGGCAAGGCGATGATGGGCACCGGCGAGGCCGAGGGCGATAACCGCGCCCTTGAAGCCGCAGAGGCCGCAATCTCCAACCCGCTGCTTGATGAAGTATCGATGAAGGGGGCCAATGGTGTGCTGATCAATATCACCGGCGGTATGGACCTGACCCTGTTCGAGGTTGACGAGGCGGCAAACCGCATCCGCAGTGAAGTCAATCCCGAGGCCAATATTCTGGTTGGCTCCGCCCTTAATGCTGATCTGGATGGCAGGATGCGGGTCTCCGTCGTTGCCACAGGCATTGATTCTGATGATCAGCCGCGCCGGGAAGAACCGCGCAAAACATACAGCTTTGATTCAAGCGCCGGGATTGAGAGCAGACCGCAATCTGAAGAAAAAGCGGACGGGGGCTGGGATGAGCCGGTGGCGGAACATAAAAGTCTGGTGGAAACCTCTATGGATGCAGTTCAGGCCTCCTCTGTTGCCAAAGTGGCAGAAACCGTGGCAGAAGAGGAAGTCCCGCTGGATCTGGTTAATGAGGTTGAGGAAATCGACAAGACCAGAATCCAGCAGGAAACAGAAAATCTTCTGGCAAAGCTGGCCGAGGGTATCGTTCAGAATTCCGAAAAACCGCAAGAGACCGGGGCCGGTGAATCGGCTGAATTAATTGCCTGCCGCGAAGACCCGTTTATTTCCGCCCCGCCGGTCATGCCGGAAAAAAGAGCGGAACCATTGATGCAGCAGCCCGATCCTTTTGCTGAAGCGGCGATGGTGAATGGTCCTGTGACCGGCAAACGCGCCCGCAAACGCGGTCTGCTGGGTATCTTTGGCGGTCGCAAGAAAACCCCGCACAAGAAACAGGTCAGCCTGCGTCAGACCGATATGTTGACCCCGGAAGTGGCTGGCAGCCCTGCGGCTGTAGAGTCACAACCCCCGCAACCCTCAGCGGCCAAACCATTAATCATTGAAGACGCTGTTGCCCCGGCGGCCCCCGTAGCGAAAGAGGATGATCACCTTGAAATCCCGGCCTTTCTCAGACGTCAGGCGAATTAGAATATCCGCCGGGAAATGGATAAAATAAAGAGAGTCCAGGTGAAGCAAGTATAAGGCAGAGGGAAATGATAATTCCCCGAAACTGAATTGGGCAGGCGTGTTGTATCTGCCCTTTTTTCTTTTTTCAATGTGAATAATGACCGGATCGCATGTTTGACATAAGTTTAAAAACCTCGCTTTGGGTTTCTGCGGAAATCAGAAGATGCGATATATTATTTCTGCCCATGACCGTCCTGCATCGGGGGGATGCCGACAGGGGACTTGTCCTGATCAGGCAGTCTGTCGGGGTGCGGGATGGTATCCTTCATGCCCGGCGGCGGGATATGTCGGGTAAATTACAATGGTATAATCCATTAGGCCCGGATGTGGTTGAAAACAGCGTTATGGATGACTATATCGCCCGACAGAGACAGTATGACGATGATCTCTGGGTCCTGGAGGTGGATGATCCAAGGGGGCAATATTCCCCGCCGTCATGATCCATGACTGTGAATTTCGGTCATTTCACTTGACGGAAGATTTATTTCGGCTAAAAATTCACGTTGAAATTTTTAAGCAAAAGGGCTGAAATATGTTAACTGTTCCGGAATTGGTTGAACTGGCAGGCCGGGGGGTCAGATATGTTGATGCCCGAACGGCTTTTGAGGAATGTCGGGACAAAAATGGTCTGATCATCGACGTCAGGGAAGCGGAAGAAGTATTGGCAAAGCCGGTTGATGGGACTGTGAATATTCCCCGGGGGGTGCTGGAGATGAAAATTCTTGATCTGGTTCCCGATCATGACAGACCGGTTTTTCTTCATTGCGCGACAGGTGCGCGTGCGACATTGGCTGCCGAGCAGCTACAGCGTCTCGGATATACCGGGGTCAGTGTTATTTCCTGTAGTCTTGATGATATATGCCGGTTGCAACAGGAAGGAAGCTCCAGGTGAATTCCCCGCTGGTTATTGATTATTACTCGGATATATTATGTGTCTGGGCGTGGATTGCCCAGCGCAGGATAGAAGAACTTCGCCAGGAATGGGGCGAGAGGATTGAATTGCGCCATCACTATCTGGATGTTTTCGGGGATACGGCGACAAAAATGTCGCAACAATGGCAGGACCGGGGGGGATATAACGGCTTTGGCCAGCATGTTATTGAGTCTGCGGCCCCCTATGAAAATGCTATTGTCAATACCGAAATCTGGCGCGACGCGAGACCGGCGACATCCGCCAATGCCCATCTGATCCTCAAGGCAGCTGACCTGGCCTATTCCCCGGAAGAGTCGGCGGCATTTGCCTTGTCCCTGCGTCGGGGTTTTTTTATTGACAATATGGATATTGGTCTTCTGAGCGTTCTGATGTCACTTGCTGACGGGGCAGGGCTTGATGTGGACAGGCTGAATAATTATATTGAAAATGGTCAGGCAATGGCCGCGTTGCTGAAAGATTATCAGGCGGCACAGAAACTGGCCCTGAAAGGCAGCCCGGTATGGGTGATGAATAGCGGCAGACAAACATTGTTTGGTAATGTCGGTTTCCGGATATTGAATGCAAATATCAGGGAAATTCTTGATCACCCGGCCAGTGAGGTCAGCTGGTGTTAAAAAAATATATTTAATTCAGGATTTTTTTGCCGCCCCCCCTTGACTATTTCCCTTGAGGTTATATCTCTTGCAGTAGTTGCTAGCACTCGATCATGGTGAGTGCCAACAACACGATATTTTTAACATAACCAAGAGAAGAGGTCTATAAAATGGGTTTTCGTCCTTTACATGATCGCGTACTTGTACGGCGCATCGATGCGGAACAAAAAACTGCTGGCGGTATTATCATTCCTGACAGTGCACAGGAAAAACCCAGTCAGGGTGAAATTGTTGCTACAGGAAATGGTGCAAAAGCTGAAGACGGCACGGTGACGGCGCTTGACGTGAAAGCCGGTGATACGGTGCTGTTTGGCAAATGGTCCGGAACGGAAGTAAAGATTGACAATGAAGATCTGTTGATCATGAAAGAGTCCGATATCATGGGCATCATCGACTAATTATCCCCTCTGGAATATATCTTAAAAAAGGAAAATATAATGGCTGCAAAAGACGTAAAATTTGGCTCTGACGCCCGTTCACGTATCGTGAATGGGGTTGATATTCTCGCCAATGCCGTAAAAGTTACTCTGGGTCCCAAGGGCCGCAATGTTCTTCTCGACAAATCATTTGGCGCCCCGCGCATCACCAAGGATGGTGTATCCGTTGCCAAGGAAATTGAACTGGTGGACAAGTTTGAAAATATGGGCGCCCAGATGGTGCGCGAGGTCGCTTCCCGGACCAATGATGTTGCCGGGGACGGGACCACAACCGCAACCGTATTGGCCCAGAGCATTGTTCGCGAAGGTTTCAAGGCCGTTGCGGCAGGCATGAACCCAATGGATCTGCGTCGCGGAGTTGATCTCGCGGTGTCAAAGGTTGTTGAAAATCTTAAATCCCGGACCAAATCCATTTCCTCCAGCGAGGAAGTCGCGCAGGTTGGCTCCATTTCCGCCAATGGTGAAGGTGACATCGGCCAGATGATTGCCGATGCCATGGACAAGGTTGGCAAGGAAGGTGTGATCACCGTTGAAGAAGCCAAAGGACTGGATTCAGAACTTGATGTC